>Ga0208793_1001078_pt1 | contig 16407 bp, 35 predicted proteins | sample 17_taG_FD_184092 | JGI IMG/M metagenome (GOLD analysis project Ga0208793, IMG submission 184092) | Marine viral communities from the Subarctic Pacific Ocean - 17_ETSP_OMZ_AT15314 metaG (SPAdes) (version 2) | ecosystem: Environmental > Aquatic > Marine > Oceanic | place: Pacific Ocean | collected...
TTTGAAAATGGTTGGAAGAGGGTTTCTATTAATATTACATCATCATCAAGTGCTTCAAATGGTTATTTACAAATTTACCCTGATAGAACAGGAAATTTAAATGGTGTCTACATCTACGGCGCACAAGCTGAAGCCTTGTCCTACAGTACATCGTACATACCAACACTAACTGGAAGTACAGAGACAAGAGCTACAGAGACTGCAACTGGTGCTGGTAGTGCTGACTTAATAAACTCAACAGAGGGTGTGTTATATGCAGAGATAGCTGCACTAGCAGATGATGGTACTAGCAGACAAATTTCTTTAAGTAGTGGCTCAAGTGCAACAAACAAAATATCTTTAATTTACACTTCAACATCTAATCAATTACAAGCATTTGTAAGGTCAAGTGGTTCAATCGCATTTAATGTTAGTGAAATTTTATCTGATACATCTGAATTTAATAAAATAGCTTTAAAGTACAAACAAGATGATTTTAGTTTATACGTTAATGGATTTGAACTTGCAACTGACACGAGTGGTAATGCACCAAGTGGTTTAAATGTTTTAGATTTTGATGATGCTGATGGTACAAGTATTTTCTACGGCAAATGCAAAGCACTAGCAGTATTTGATGAAGCACTAACAGATGATGAACTAACAGAACTAACAAGCTAAGATATGTCTAAACTAAGAATGACAGAAATATGCTACCCAGAAGTAAAGAGCTACTTTATTGTATGGAATGATAAAAGAGAAATTGTTTCTTGGGGTGCATTAGAAACCTACCAATGTATAGAAACTAAGTGGGAAGACGTAGATATGTACACAAGCGAGTTAGACTGGGTAAATGTATTAATAGATAACGGTATAAATCCTTTTGACTACTAATGGCTATAGGCACTACTAAAATATTAAGAGGTAATCAAGGAGGTCATTCTGGCTTTGTTACAGCTACTATTGATGAGAGAGAGCTAAGGTCTTTGATTAAGGACTTAGAGAGCCTTAATATGTCTGATAGCAAGAATAAAACTATCTTGAGACAAGGTATGCGAAAAGCTGCGAAGCCTATAAAACAAGAGTTAAAAGACTTAGTACCTAAGAAGAGTGGTCAGCTAAGAAAGTCTCTAGCTGTAATTAACGGTAAGAACAGAAGAGGTAGACCACCAGCAGTATATATTGGACCAAGAGTTAAAGGTGCTTATGCTGATATGAAAAAGACTGGATTCTACTTTTACTTTTTAGAGTATGGATTTAGAGGTATTCCAGGACTTAGAATGTTAGATAGAGCTGCAATGAATAAAGGTAGCCAAGCACAAAATGACGTAATAAACCAAGTAAAAAAGCTCATTGATAAAAGAATGAAGTAATGGAGATAGGTAAAGTAGTATATAATATTTTAGGAAACGATGGCAATGTAAGTCCATTAGTAACTACTGATGGCAATAAGCGTATATTCCCATCTAGGTATAACTTTCCTACACAAAGTAAATTGCCTTATATTACTTATCAAATGGTAGCAGATATACCTAACAATACTAAGAACGGTGTAAGTGAATACGACTATGTAACCGTACAGATAAGTATGTATCACAATAACTACGCTGACTTAGTAGCTTTAGCTGGACACGTTAGAACGGCTCTAGACTACGTTAGTGGCACTTATAGTGGTGTAGTAGTAGACAAGATATTCTATGAGTCTCAAGACGAGCTATACGATGATAGTGCTGGTAGTTTAGGCTTTTACGGTATAAGACAAGATTACAGATTTAACATAAATAGATAGATATGTATAAGATAAAATTGAAAAAAGATATTGAGTTTCGAGGTGTAGAATACATCAAAGGCGAGACTTATGAGGTTGGTAGAAAAGAGCGTAATCATTTCGCTAATGAAGACGCTATTGCAAAGCCGACAAAGAAGAAATCTAAGGAAGTCGAAACTTCAAAAGATTTAGATAACTAGTTATAAATTTTAAATAAAAAAAAATGGCAATTTTTAATGGAACGGATTTAATCCTAAAAGTAAGTCCTTCGGATGGAGGAGCTGATGCGAAGCTAATGCATTCGCAAAATGTAAGTTTAAGTATTAACGTAGACCCTATAGACATCTCTAACAAAGATTCTGCTGGATTTAGAGACATCATTGGTGGTCAGAAGAGTTTTAGCCTTAGTGCTGATGGTCTTATGGACTTTAATCCAGCGACTGCTGCTGATACTGAAGTAGATGAATTGACTACACAAATGTTAGACAGAACTGCTGTAACATTTACATTCACTCTATCTTCTACTGCTGCTGGAGACTATTTCTATAGTGGCTCTGGATTTGTTACAAGTCTAGAAATTTCTGCTGGTACTGAAGATGCACCTACTTACTCTTGTTCAATCGAGGGAACTGGAGCATTAACTGTAACAACTGTATAATCCTTTTGTTGGTTGGGGTATGAGCTTCGGCTCTGCTCCAACTAATAAAACTAATAACCAACAAAATGTACGAAATAGTAATAATAAATGGAAGAGACTACCCAGTTAGATTTGGGATGAATAGTCTAAGAAACTTCACTAAGGCAACTGGTAGAAGTTTACAAGATTTAGACAAGCTAGGAGAGGGAATGAGTTTAGATGATGCTTGTCAATTGATTCTAGCTGGTTTACAAGACGGTGCTAGAGTTAGTGGAAAAGAATGTTCTTTAAATGTTGATGGTGTTGCAGACCTTTTAGATGATGACTTTGATGCTTTAAATAAAGTATTAGAGGTATTCTCTACACAGTTTTCTGCTAAGTTTGAAGATGAGGGAAACGTGAAAGCCACAAAGAAAGTGGCGAAGACAAAGAAATAAACTGGGATAGTCTAGAGGCTGTAGCTTACGGTCTAGGACTTTTACCTAGTCAGTTTTGGGAGCTAACATTTCACGAGTTCTTTTGTATTCAAAAGGGTAGGAATGATAGGTTTGAATTAGAGCAGAGGTTTGAATGGGAAAGAGTACGGTGGTTGGCTTGTTGTAACTTACAGCCACATACTAAGAAAGGTCAATCCTTAACTCCAGAAAAACTTATAAAGTTTGAATGGGAAAAGACTAAGAAAGAAATAGACATCGAACAACAAAGAAAGAGAGCAGAGTATGTTAAGAAGAAATACGAATTGCTAAAAAAGAAAAATGGCTGAGAAGAACTTAAGTATTAAACTATCGTTAAACGATAAGCAGTTTCAGAGTAACCTCAAGAAGTCGATGAGGTCAATGAAAAAGTTTGGTAATAATATGAAGTCTTTAGGACGTACTATTTCTACTGGACTTACTTTACCTATTTTAGCTTTTGGAGCTGCAAGTGTTAAAGCATTTGATGAACAGATAAAAGCAGAAACATCGTTAAGAACTGCACTAGGAAACAATGCAGAAGCATTTGCTAACTTAGCTGAACAAGCTAGGGAATTACAAAAGGTTACAATATTTGGAGATGAGGCTACTTTACAAGCTCAATCATTTCTAGCTCAGTTAGGACTTAATGAACAAGCTATCTTGCGACTAACTCCATTGATTCAAGACTTTGCTACTGCTCAAGGTATTCAATTAACAGATGCTGCTAAATTAGTTGCTAAGTCAGTAGGCTCTAGTACTAACGCTTTATCTCGTTACGGTATAACTATTGAGGGTGCAGTAGGAGAGCAAGAAAGACTACAGAGTGCAGTAGATGCTCTTACAGTCGCTTTTGGAGGTCAAGCTGAAGCAATAGCTAAAGAAGGTCTAGGACCATTACAACAGCTTAAAAACGAATTAGGAGATGTATCTGAGAAGTTTGGAGAGATTATACTAGAATTTATAGACCCTTTAACAAAAGGTCTACAAAGAGTATCAAAGGCATTAAGCAATCTAACAGAAGAACAAAAAAAGAACATAGTAAAATATGGAGCTATAATAGCTGCTGTAGGTCCTTTGTTAATTGTGTTTGGTAGTTTAGTAACGACATTGACTACATTAATACCATTAGTAGTAGGATTTGTTACTGCTTTTAATCCAGTAACTGCTGCAATAGCTGCTGGAGCTGCTGCATTAACATACTTTATTTCAAGGTTTAGAACACTTCAAAAAGAATATGAAGAGTTTAATAATCAAGTAGTAGGAGATTTTGAGCCTATTGCTCCATTTGTACCTACTACTACAACACCTACAACACCTACTATTGAAAGAAGTCCTATACCACAAGGTGTTGAGCCAATAAAGGCACTATCTGTAGCTACAAAAGATTTATCTAAAAACTTTGAAACACTAAAACCAATAGTAGAAGAGTTTGAAGAGGGATTATCTTCTATGGATATTGTAGCTAATAACATTAATCAGAGCTTTATGAGTTTTGGTAATGTAATTCAAGGAGTATTTGCTCAAGCATTACAAAGTCAAGAAGGCTTCTTTAAATCATTCTTAGAGGGAGCTAAACAAGCATTAAAAGCAATGTTAGCTCAGATAGCTGCTATGTTAGTATTAAATGCTTTACTAGGTAGTACTGGTTTAGGTGCTTTAATGGGACTAAAAGATATAGGTGGATTAGCTGGTATTGGTCAAGTATTAGGAGGAGTAGGTAATGTTAATGCTAATTCTGTAGGTGGAGGAGTAGGACTAAAATCAATGATAAATACTGGAGGCTCTACAGAAGTATTTGGTACAATAAGTGGAGCTGATATATTACTAAGCTCAGATAGAGCAAGAAACAATAGAAACAGAACAAGAGGATATTAATGGCTAGACTAAAAAGATTAGAGAGTAGTTTTCAAAGTGATAATGGCACTTTTTACCGTATAGAAGTATATGATAACAATGCTTCTGCACCTACATTATACACTCCAGACTTAGGACCAGATGGATTTACTTTGACTTATCAGACTAACGATAACGATAGATTTACTGGACTTATACCTTCTGAGGTTAAATTTGATATAAATGTAACATTAGGAGGAGAGCAAGGTGTTGTAGATGATATTAGAACAAGTGCTTATGGAGATTGGGACATAGGTATATATCAAAGTGCTGACGATGTTACCTATAATAGATACTGGTTTGGTATATTGTTAAATGATATATCTCCAGAGGCTGATGCTTCTTTTCCTACTAAAATAACTCTAACTGCTGTATGTGGACTAGCACCTTTAAAAGATATTCCATTTAATAGAAATATTGGTTATGATACACCATCTTCATATCAGACTATCAACTATTTTAGACAAGCCTTTGTCAATCAAATTAGTACTGCTGACAATTACTTTGGAGCTGACAATTTATTTATAGCTACTTATGTAGATTGGACTACTGATACAATGACTAGACAAGTACAAAGAGACCCTTTAAATGCTAGTAGATTTAACTTTATGGCTTTTGTAGATATTGCTGACGATGGTAGCAGAAACTATAAAACTGCATTTGAGTTATTAGATAGCATATGCAAATCTTGGGGAATGAGATGTTTTATGTCTAATGGTAGATGGAATTTAGTGCAAGTAAATCACTATGCAGACTGGAAAACACCATCTACTCAGTACTATCGTTACTATAAAAAAGGTAGTAATAATCCTTATGCTTATGGCAGTACATCAGCAGTATTTACAGAAGGATTTAACATAAAAAGATATGGTGGCAAGTTTGACTATTTACCTATTTTAAGAAGTGTAGAAACTAACTACAATCACTTACAGCCGTTTGATATGCCATTCTTTTACTATAACATAGATGGCGATACTTCGACACAATATCAGACTACACTTAACGAGATACCTATATGGAATGGCTACCAATGGAACAACTCTAACTATACTGGTGCAGCTTATTCTATTAACAACGCTCCTACTGATAAATTAATAATCTCTTTAGGTAATGTAAATGCATTGACTGGTAGTAGTATTTTATTAAATAGAGACTTTTCTACAAGATTTACTTCTGGATTAACCTTTTCTGATGTAAGTGGCTCACAGCAAAAGGTAAGAACAGATTTATTTGCTAGATTCAAATTAGTAGGAGATTCTGACACTTACTATTTTCCTTTATCTACTGCGTTAGCTATGGATTGGACTACTAATGACCAATTTACATTGACTGATTCTATACCACCACAATATCTAAATATAGATGAAGGTCCATTAGGAACTAATATAAATATAAATATACAAACTACAGAGCTACCAGTTAATGGAGATTTATTCTTCGAGATATACGCTGAATGCTACTATCAACTTTATTTTAATGCTTTAGCTATATTAGGAGAGATAGAAATAACTGAAGCCACAACGACTACTCAAGAAGATAATATCTTAGTATTTTCAGCTCCAGAAACAAGTTCAGAGCAAGGAATAAAGTACCTATTAGATAATGAAGTACTATCTGCTAAGTTTTTTAAAGCATTTAATGCTCCTGGAGGAACTACTATAGATAACGGTGTAAAGTTTGAGATACCAGAATTATTTATAGGAACTGGACCTACAAGTGGAGCAGTAGGTAGATTAGAGACATACAACTATACTACTACGTCTTTTGAAAACGGTATGAACGCTACTTGGAAAGCATATGGCTCTGGTACTGGTGTAGAGTTTACACAGCTTTTAGTAGAGGAAGTATTAAAAGGTCAAGCTGAAGGAGCTAAGGTATTTAACGGTAGCTTAAAAACAGTATCTGGATTTATACCACGTTATCTTAATGGAATAGAAATAGATGGCTCTACATATATACCTTACCAATGCTCATTTAATGCTAATGAAGATACTTGGTCTGGAGAGTGGTATGGAATAGAATTAAGTACTAACACACAAAATGTAGAAGTAAACATAACATCGTTTGACGTTTTTGATGGCCAAGAAGCAACTGGTGATGTAAATACTTATTTTTAATTATGGCAACACTATCAAATTATTTAAGAGGGGAATCTGTAGCAATAGTACAAAACGATACTACTAGCCTCACATTAACTTCTGTAACTATTATACCTTCTACTGGCTCAGATAGATTATTAGTTTCTGGAGATGTCATAATAATAGTATGTGCTGATACTGGCTTTCCTATACAAATTACACTTAATTCAGATGTAACATATACTGGAGCTAAACTTAACTTTGCATCTACTACTGTTAAGCAGTTAATACCAGCTGGTAGTATAGTTATACTAGACAAAGACTACAAGTATAGGTCTTTATTTAGAGACTATACTATAGTAACTCATAAACTATATGAGACTGGTAATACTCACGCTAATACAAATCTTATAGACCCTCAATACCCATCTAACATTACAGTAAATGCTGGTACAACTTGGAGTGATGGAGATACTCTAGCTAACTCATATATAAATAACAGTATATTTAGAAGTCCACACGAAGGATTTAAGTTAGAAAGAATAACTTGGGATGTTAATTCAGATGCTCCTTCTGAACATAATTGTGAGTTTTCTTTATGGGCAAAGCCTATAACTGAGAACGGTAATACAGCTACCGATATAGAACTGATAGACACTTTTGCTATAACATCTCAAAACGATATTAACTATGTGCATAATAGAGATATAGTTTATACTGGTAGTTATGATAACAATATATGCTTGATACCAGCATTTAGAAAAACTGGTAGAACATCAAGCTCAGATAATTTTTACGCAACTTTAACGCTTTTAATAAGCACAGACCCTAGACAATAATGAAAAATTTAATGAAAGAAGTAGGAGACGTTCTAGTATTAAATACTACTACATTTACTTTTGTAACATTAGCAAACATAGAAGTACTACTCAAGATAGTTCTTTTACTTATGTCAATTATATACACTACAGATAAATACATCTACAATAGAAAACGTAAAAAAAATAAATGAATCTTGATATTTGGAAGAAAAGCGTAAAGAAAGTAGAAGAACAGATGGCATTAAAATACTTTAAGCTAAGTGAGTTTGATGATGCTCCAGGAACTGGCAAGAATATGAAGAAAGAATTTCTTACTAAGCTAGACAAGGCTAGAGCAATAGCTGACGTACCATTTAAGATAACAAGTGGCTATAGGTCTAAAGAAACAAATAAGAGGGTTGGAGGTGTTTCTACGTCAAGCCATTTAAAAGGTTTAGCAGCAGATATTTCTTGCAAAGATAGTAGTACTAGACAAAAGATAGTAAGTGCTTTAATACAAGCTGGATTTACTCGTATTGGCATAGCCGATACTTTTATACATTGCGATACTGACAAAGATAAAAATGATGCTATATGGCTATATTAGGAAACATATTAGGAAACTTATTAGGGAAAGCAGATATTATAATCGACGAGGTAATAACCAGTCAAGAGGAAAAGCTAAAACTAAAAAACGAACTTCAAAAAATAATACAAGAGCAAGAAGCTCTAATAGAGCAAGAAGTTACTAAACGATGGGAGTCTGATAACTTACAATCTAGTTGGCTACCTAGAAACATTAGACCGTTAGTATTAGCTTGGCTTGTAGTTTCGACTACATTGCTTATATTTATAGACGCTGGAGTAATCACATTTACTGTAGAAGAGCAATGGGTAGACCTATTGCAGATAGTTCTTATAACTTGCATCGGTGCTTATTTTGGCTCAAGAGGTTTAGAGAAAATCAACAAAAAATGACAAAGGAAAAAAGGTATAGACTTAAAGAAGATGAATGGCAATTAGTAGACAAATACAGAAACGACAAAGAAAGGCAATCTTTACTAAATGATGAGTGTGAAGCTGCTGGTATCAATCCTAGTTCTGTTAGCCATTATTGGTACAAAAGCCAGAAGTTCTCCATATTTGCTAAACCTAATGAATTTACCAAAGATGAATTTCTACAATCTATTGAGGACCTTATATCCAACTATGCTCCTAAATATCCCACCATTGATTATCCTATTAGAAAGGATGGACACTTACTTATAATAAACCCAGCAGATGTACATATCGGTAAGTATGCCGATGCTACAGAAACTGGTAGCGAATATAATATAGAAATAGCTAAAGAAAGAGTTAGAGAAGGTGTAAAAGGTATTTTAAGAAACGCTGAGGGCTTTCCTATAGAGCGTATATTGTTCTGCATAGGTAATGATATACTACATACAGATAACGTACATAATACCACTACAAGAGGTACTCCACAAGATACTGACGGTAAATGGTATAAACACTTTACAGAGGCTTTAGAGCTTTACGTTGAGGTAGTAGAAATGCTTATGCAAATAGCTCCAGTTGATTGTGTACACTCTATGAGCAATCACGACTATATGAGTGGCTTCCATTTAGCACACGCTTTAAAGTCTTGGTATCGTAATACAGAAGCTGTTACTGTAGATGCTGAGCCTAAGCACCGTAAGTACTATAAATATAAAAATAGTCTAATAGCATTAACTCACGGCGATGGTGCTAAGTTGCCTTCATTGCCTTTATTAATGGCTCAAGAAGAGCCTAAAATGTGGGCAGACACTAAATATCGTTACTGGTATTTACATCACTTACACCATAAGCAACGCTACAAGTTTATGAGTTCTTTTGATAATATAGGAGTAACAGTAGAGTTCTTACGCTCTCCAAGTGGTACAGATTCGTGGCACTATCAAAAAGGTTATACTGGTAGTATTAAAGCTGTAGAAGGCTTTATTCATAACGAATATGGTCAAATAGCACACTTAACTCATATTTTTTAATATATTTGTAACGTTTTTTAGTTGACTTTTTTAGTTGACGTGTTATATTTGGTTTGAAAAAAGGGGGGTATTTTCTGAGAATATCCTCTTTTTTTATGTCTATTTTTAAAAAACATTAACAATTATCTTATCTAGTAACTGTAAATAAATACACTTTTTTTGTGTAAAAGTTTGCACACTTTAAAAAATGGTTATATATTTGTACCAACAAACAAACTAAAACACAAAACAATGACTAAAAGAGAATTAAATACAGAAGCAAAAATACACCACTTAGCAAGATTAGAAATGATGATGTTAGAGGAAAGAGGTATTTTTATATCTTATAAAGAAGCTATAAAAAAAGTAAGAAACAAATAATAACAAGGGGGGAGAGCAATCTCCCCTTTTAAAAAAACTAACAATGGAAACATTAACACAATGGCAAGTATGGGTAACTAAAGATAGTCAGCCTATTATAATGAGTTTACCCTTTAACAATGTAAACAATGCTCACGAATTTATATGGGAGCAAATAGGTAAAAGACCAATAAGCATATCTAAACTATAAAACAACTAACAATGAACGATTTACACAAACCAACTTACTTAGATGCTAAAATGGAATTAGGTACAGAGGTACAGTTCTTTAGCTTTACATTAACCGATTTATGTACTTATAGCGTGATATTAGGCTTTCTAACGGTACTTCTGCTTAATTTGATACCTACATACTACACAGAGGTATTAAGCCTTTACAGTGGCTCATTTATTACATTAATCATATTTTACATAAAATGGGGAACAAATTAGAATATTTAAAGTACATCCTAATGTATTTAGGATTTTTAACAATAGTAACATTAACAATTATAAATTATTTTGAATTATGAGAAAGAAAGTAACAAAAGTTTTGCAAAGTGGAGACTTCGAGTCTCAGTATGGACACTTCTACAAGTGGCTACTAGAATTTGAAGACGGTTTTAAAGGCGAGTATTTGTCTAAGACTGAAACACAAAACAAGTTTATAGAAGGTCAAGAAGCTGACATAGAAGTAACTACAAGAGAGTACAACGGTACTAAAATCAACAAAATCAAACCAGCTTCTACTTTTCAAGGTGGTGGCAAGAGCTTTACACCAGCTCCAAAAGACAATAAGACGCAAGAGTTAATAGTAAAGCAGAATGCACTTACTAACGCTTGTAACATTGTAGGAACTGATGACGTGTCTAAGATTATAGAGATAGCCGAATCTTTTAAGGATTGGGTGTTAAATGATGTTAAACCAAAAAACGATAGTAATGGGACAGACTTACCTTTTTAGTAAAGAGACAAGAGACGAGCATTTCGATACAGATACTAGCTATGCTTTTAGATTAAGAATAGGGCGTGGATGGTTACACTTAAACAAGAAAGCCACAAAGCTTATAGAACACGATGACCATTTAGAAGTAAAGTTAGCTGATTGGTATATAAACGTAGGAGATAAGTTTATTGGAGAAACTGTTGTAAGACAAGAGAGATGCAACGATTTACAGGAATACTATTATTTTTTAAAGAATATAAAAGATGACTAAAAAAGAGAGAATAGATAAGATACTAAGAGACTCTCACTTGATTATCAATGCAGCTACTGGTACTGACATTAGTAAGACCAAAAGAGAAGAGGCTAGGCGAGAATCAAGAAAGAAACTAAGAGAGTTAAAAGACTTAGCTCCAGATATTTATGAACGAGTAAAACCAGAGTTTGATGGATAAAATAGATAGATTAAAAATGACTGCTTGTAACATATTTGAAATAAAGCCAAAAGACTTTAAATCAAGAAACAGAGCTAGGCATTTAATAGATATTAGACGAATGGTTTACTTTATTAGTAGAGACTTACTAGAGCTACCCTGGACACACATTGGCAAGAAGTTTAATGTGGACCACGCTACAGTAATGCACCACTACAAAGCACATAAAAGTCTAGTTGAGGTAGATAAAGGCTATAGCCATAAATACCAGACACTTTTAGAGATGTATAAAGCAGACATAGACTATGTAGATATGCAAGAGATGCTTGATATAATTAAGACTATAAAAACAAATACAGCTAAAAATATTATATTTAAACAATTAATCAACGAAAATTATGAAAACGAAATTGACACAAAAACAGAAAGTACTAAGACACTTGAATCAAATAGGACCGATAACTCCAGTCCAAGCGTTCTTTGATTATAGTATAATGAGACTAGCAGCAGTTATATACGACTTGAAAGATGCTGGTAATGATATAGATACTACTATATTGCATACTAAAAACAAGTTTGGAGAGCCAGTTCACTATGCACAATACACGTTAAAAAAATGAAGCGTATAAGAGTAGAAAAGTCTAAGAACTTTACCACAATCAACAATGAGTTTATCTTTAATAAAGATTTATCACTAAAAGCTAAGGGGATGCTATGCCATCTCCTGGCTTTACCTAATGAGTGGAAGCTATATGTAGAAGAGGTAGAAAAGTGGCACAAAGACGGTAAAAAAGCTATTTATAGTGCATTTAAAGAACTTACTGAGAATGGCTATATGAAACGAGAGCAAATAAGAGACAATGGAAAGTTTAAGGGTTATGATTATGTAGTCTATGAAGTACCGTATGCCCAAAAACGGAATACCGAAAAACGGTATGCCGAAAATGGCACACTATTAAATACTAATACTAAATTAAATACTAATATAACTAAAACAGAAAGGGACTATCCGTTTGAATTAAATTTAGAAGCTTGGAAACTTTGGAAGGAGTTTAGACGTAAAGAGTTTAGAACATCCTACAAGACTTTAGGAGAGAATGCAGCAATAAAGAAGCTGCTGCGACTTTCAGACGGTAATAAAGACGTACAAGCTGAGATAATACAGCAATCAATGGAAAACTCCTGGAAGGGACTGTTTGCTGTTAAAAGCGAGAAAAAGCGTAAGGTCCAGGAGATACTTACGGAATACGAAAAAGGACTAGAACTATTAAACCAACAATTCGATGACTAAAGAACAAACAGTAGAGCTTAATTTACTCATAGCTACATTTAGATGCTTTAACGAGCAACTATATAACCTAAAAGGTAATCACTCTGGAATAGTAAAGCAGAAATTCAATAGACTGCTAAAGGTAGCAGCTCAATATGAAAAAGAAGTTGTACATTTAACGCAAGGTAGTGAACAGCTAGAAACTATTTACGATGGTCTTATGGAGATACTAATAGAAGTTAAAAGACAAGTATATGAAGACTGATTATAATAAAGTAGTAGAACGTAAGGATGTAACTGTAAAGAATATGCTAAATATGTATAAAAGCCATCCTAGATTTAAAAGTAAGATAACTTGGGATGCTTTCTACCTTATTACTGGATGGAAGCATATACCAAACGAAAAGATAAAAAAATGAAAGACAAGTCAAAACAAATATGGAGCTTATACGCTAAAGACATTAAAGCACTTAAGAACGGTGTTTACAAGTTACTATCTGAGATTTACCTACAGCTAGGACAGAAACCAGAAAACGAAATAGTAGTAATGATGACCAATAGCTTTACAGATGATTTAGCTACTTCTTACTCTACAATGGAGCTGGAAGAGGTAAAGTTTGCTCTTAACAAATACATAAGGGAAAATGACCCACCAATCTTTGTAAACATACCAACGCTTAACAAAGCTCTAAGAGACTACAGAAAGACTAAGGCACTAAGAAAGCAGACGAATCAAATAGAACAATACTCCCTTTACAAGAAACGAGTGGAAAGTATGGGAAAGGTATTGAGTAAAAGGGAAATAAAAAAGATAGTAAAATGAAGATACTAAATTTATACGCTGGAATTGGTGGTAACAGGACACTATGGGGCAATAAACACGAGATAACTGCAATAGAAATTAATTCTGATATAGCTTCTGAATACAAATATAAGTTTCCAAATGATAAGGTTATACAGACAGACAGTCATCAATATTTATTACATAACTATAAAAAATATGATTTTATATGGAGCAGTCCACCTTGTCCTAGTCATTCAAGATTGTGTTATTCACAGAAAGAAAAGAAATATGCTGAAATGAGTTTATATCAACAAATAATATTATTAAAGAGTTGGTACAAAGGATTGTGGTCAATAGAAAATGTAGTACCTTATTATGAATATCTTATAAAACCAAATAAAATGATAGGCAGACACCCATATTGGTCTAATTTTCCAATTAAAGATTTAGAAGTGAAAAATATAGATATAGCAAGAAGTACTAAAGAAGAACTTAGTGAGTATTTAGGTATGCCTATACCAAGAATAAATGGTCATCTTTTATTAAGAAATAGCGTAGAGCCAAAAGTCGGTAAGCATATATTAGATTGTGCTTTAGATTACTATAATAAAACTAATATAGAACAAAAAGAATTATTTTGATGGCGACCACAATAAGTAAACTAAAGAAAAAGTTAGATTCTTTGTTTAGTCAATACATAAGACTTAGAAATGCTGACCATTTAGGTAGAGTCAAATGCTTTACTTGTGGAGCTGAGAAGCATTGGAAAGAGCAACAAGCTGGACACTTTCAAAGCAGAAGCCATCACTCTACACGTTGGGATGAGGTTAATGTGCAAGTGCAATGTGTTAAGTGCAATATGTTTAGACAAGGAGAGCAGTATAAGTTTGGAATGTACTTGGACCAAACATTTGGAGAGGGTACTGCTGAGGAGTTAGAGCAACGTGCTAAGACAATAGTAAAACTTAATAGAGTAGACTATGAAGAAGCAATCGAAAGGTATAAGCAAAAGATTAAGGACCTTAATTAACAATGCAATGTTTATAACTTTGACTGCTAATAATTGGGAAATAGAATCAATTTTATATATTTACAAGTATGAAGAAGACAGTAATCTTTGAAGGAGGGGTAAACAAGGTAAGCACTCTGGCTGATGGTACGCTAAGTATAAACATACACACACAAGAGCTACCAGATGATACTATGATGAGGATATTCGGCTTAAGAAAGTCTCCAGGAATGGTCCTAATAAGCTCTGATGACATATCTAAAGCAGAGCAAGAAGAGGTAGAGAAGTTTACCACTGACTTTGAAGTAGGAAAGAATAAGACGGCATCACAAAGACTTAGAGCTGTTTTGTATAGAGTATGGGAGCAAGGCGAACAAGTGTACGACTTTCCAATATGGTACGAATCACAAATGGAGAGAATAATAAATAAATATAAATCTACTCTTGAAACCTAATAGGGCGACCAGACATCAAGAGATATGGAAAAGAACGAAGAACGGACTAGAACTTGTATTGCCTAAAAAGATAACATCAGACATAGGCTTCCAACTAATGTTTGGACATAGAGAAGACTACAGAATAGAAGAGAAAAGAATAGAAGATAATGCTGAAAGGTACGAATGTAAAACATATATAAATGTTAATGATTTTAAAAAGTATATTTAGGACATTACTAGCTTTACTAATAGTTATAAGCTGTTTACCTATATTTGCATTGATATTTATACATTACTTTATTAAAGGCTTTATAGCAGAAGAAAACAAACAGAATGAAGATAGTAGCATCAATTAGTATAGAATTAGATATAGACGATACTGAGCTATTAGACGAGGCTAAGGACAGAGCTATAGATACTTTAATAGATAGAATAGACGATTGGATGAATAACAATGGAATCCCACCTATTATAAGCATAGACTACAGAATACCAGAAATAGGAGACGATGACAATATATTTCTAAACTAATGCCTAATCTACCTAAATCAAAGAAAAAGAAATGGATAGCAAGTAGCAAGAAGACTACTGGCTTTACTAAAGAGCATAAGTCTGAGAACTATGACTTCTATAACAGTAGAGCGTGGAGAGAGCTAAGAAAGTGGCATATAGAAAGAAACCCAGTATGTCAATGGTGTTTAGAGGAAGGTAAAGTAAACTATAAAGATAAGATAATCATTGACCACATAGTAGAGATTAAAGACGGTGGAGATAGATTAAACCAAGATAACCTACAAACTTTATGTCTACCACATCACAATCAAAAGACTAACTGGGCAAAAGCAAAGAGAAAGAAATGAAGTATAAGTGCAAGTGCAGAGAGTTTGAAGTAAGCAAGACTACCATAGTTATAGTAAATGGAGAAGTAGTAAAGAAAGAGGCTTACTGTAAAGACTGCAAGACTTATGGTAAAGAAGTTAAGACCTTTGACGGTTGGGGAACAATCGTAAGCAAGAAAGGTGGTAAAGTTTAAGACAATGAAACACTCGAAGTATTATTACGATTATAAAAGAAATATGGATGACACTAAAGACCTAAAGACTAATCCTATACCCAACTACTATATAGGCAACACATACGGCTATGAAGCTAGGAAAGTAGTAGAAGACTGGGATTTAAGCTATAATGTAGGAACAGCAGTAACATATCTACTAAGAAGCTCATATAAGCACGATAGTCCATACGACTGCATACAGAAGGCTATAAACCATTTAAACTTCGAGCTAGACAAACTAAACAACAGAGAACAATGACAAGCGAACTAATAGACCTATTTGATGAGGCTAAGCGTATAATAGACAAACAAGAAGAGCTGATAAAGATGCAAATGAATGTAATAAAAACAATGCAAACAGCACTAGAAGGAGTAGAACTAAACGAGTTACTACTAAAGAAACAACTAGCTGATATACAAGAAGAATTAATATCTATAACTAATGACTATATAGATGTTAAGGGGGGGGCATAAAAAGTTTAACGATAATGGCTGTACAT
>Ga0208793_1001079_pt1 | contig 16375 bp, 10 predicted proteins | sample 17_taG_FD_184092 | JGI IMG/M metagenome (GOLD analysis project Ga0208793, IMG submission 184092) | Marine viral communities from the Subarctic Pacific Ocean - 17_ETSP_OMZ_AT15314 metaG (SPAdes) (version 2) | ecosystem: Environmental > Aquatic > Marine > Oceanic | place: Pacific Ocean | collected...
TCTTTTAATATTTTAGCTTTACGAAGTATACCTCTTGTAACAAGTTCAAATGAAGCTTCTATAACACCAGTACCTACAGCGTTGGCTAGCAATGCGCCTGTAGATTTTTCTGGATTAGCTTCAAACTCTTCTTGAAATTTACCACCAGCTACGCTACCAGCTAACATAGCTAAACCTCCATAACCAGTTGCGGCCGCTACGATAGATGGTAAAGATTCTAAAGCAGCACCAACAGCTCTTTCACCCGCAAGTAAATAGTTTCCCTTCTCTATATCTTCTGTTATAGTTATATCTTCATACTCTCTAATAGACGGCTCTAGTTTAGCTATAAAATCTTGATAATTAGACGATGGTCCTAACCCGGGTCCAATTGGAGAGGTCATACCGCCTGACTTTATCAAAGCCATTACGGATTGTTTTTCTTCAACCGTACCTTTATAATCAGGATCAAAGACATCTAAAGCAGTTTCAAGTAAAGAATATTTTATAGTTTCTTCAAGTTGACTAACTCCTTTAGCAAAACCGGCAAAACCTCTAACTGTTCTAGCTCCATAGTTTTTTAATAAACTAGGTTCATTTTTTTCATCTAAAATGTCTTGAGCTTTTTGATTTATTTCTTCTGGCGATATTGTGTATTCTAAAACATCATTAGCTTTATATTCATTTTCAATTTGTTTTCTAGCTAACTCTTGTAGTTTTATTTTCTTATTGTCTTCTACTACATCTAATGTATTATCGTATATTTCAAGATCTTCTATTTTTTCTAGTATAAGATCCTGCTCTTGCTTGGCTTCTCTTTTTTCTAGCTCTCTTTTTCTTTGCTCACCTCTTACACTACGCTTTGGTTGTGATTCCGAAGAAATGTCTACCGATTCTGATTCCATACTCTCGGATGCTTGCTCCGGTACTGGTGCTACAGCCGCATCCGTTTCCACAGCACCGTTTGTCTTTCCCTCGTTAGGGTCAGTTTGTATTTCCACTGTATCTTCTACAGTCTCTAAACCAAACTTATTAACATACTCATCTACTGACAAACCTTTATTGTCTGCAGCTTGCGTAACTTGTTCTAAGTTGTAATCAAAACCTTTGTATTTAAACATAATTTAATTTTATGGTAAATTAGGTACGTTAATTATTTCTACATTTGCAGTAGGTTTAAAGCTAGTACCTGTTTCTAAAAATTTCAAAGCGGCTTTAACTTCGCCGTCTGTAGCACTATCAAATATAGTTACAGATCTATCAGCTCCTTCTACAGATTTAGTTAGTTTTCTAGTATCTTCTCCACCAACAGTTTCAACTTTAGATACATTGACATTATATGGAGGTCTAGAAACTAGCTTCTCTAAAGTGTTTAAATTTAAAACACCTCTACCTGGTTCTTGCGAAGGTCCTTCAGCAAATGCGGAGCTAATATCTAATTCTTCTATATTTTCTACAGCAGCTTTATCTTGCTTTTGTTTTTCATTACTGACAACCTTAGAAGGTTTTTCTATTAATTTACCTTCGTTTTCTATAAAATATCTAAACTCACCTGTGTTTCCAATTTGTTCTTTTGAGAAATTAGGCGCAAGCCTAGCCACTTCTCTATCAACTATTAATCTTCTAATGTGTTCTATCTGCTTTTCTTTATCTAAGCTTTTCCAATCTTTAGAATTAGTTTTATAACTAAAATTGTTTTCTAACGACGACAGTTGCTCTCCTGTTGTTAACTGTAGCAATTGAGCGCCGTACTCTCTAGCCTTAACATTGAACGTTGTGTTTTCGTCTATAAGGTCTGGGTCAAAGTAAGTTCTTGAATAAACTCTCTGCTTATCAGTTCCAATAACATCTACAACTCTATCTTTTTTCTCACCCATAAAACCTTCTTTAGGTAATCCAGTTTTAGAATCTATAATGCCAGAAGTCTCTAAAGCTTTTATACTATCAAAATTATCAGGAACTTGAACTAGTAGACCGCCTTCCCATTTATCTACGTTTCTAGTCCAATTAACTGTAGCTATACCTTGATCGTTTACTTCTAAATCATCCAAATCTAATATTCCACCATTAACATATTCTTGTATTCTAGGATTATTAGTATCTATTTCTAGATCAACGTTGAGCATTTTACCATTTAATTTTTTGTTAGTTTTTATACCTGGTATCTGCTTGTTGTCTAATGTGTAAGCAACACCCATGTTTACAAACTTCTCATTGCCAGTTCCAGCAAAATCAAAACCTGTTTTTGCTACTGCAAAGTTACCAGCGTTAATGTTTTTTAAAGGTTCTATATCTACCATAACAGCACCAGTTTTATTTACTATGCTATTCTCCCAAACATCGTATTCAGCTACAGCTTTAGTATAAGCCCGTCTTGTGTCTCTATCTAGATTTGGATTGACCTTTAACTGCGTAGCCATTTCTATTACACCTAAATTAATTTCGTCTCCATCTAGTTTTAATCTAGCTTGATCTTGAACGTCTTTAAATAAACTACTTTCATCTATTTCCTCAGTAGAAGAATTTAAATTTTTTTCATACTCTAAAGAAATATCATTTAAAGCTAATTGATAAGTAGCTTTTCTTTTTTTAGTATCTTCTGCGTCTTGCTTTTTTTTGTCAAAGTAATTCTGAACTCCTTGCGCTAAATTTTGTCCAAACTTAGCTGAGCCTTCCGCATATATTTCTGCTGAGCGATCAACGATTATTTGTGGATTTCTATAACTCATTTTATTATTTTAATTAAGGATTACCTGTAAAAGCAGGATTTGTAACTGCAAATGTAGACATTAACGTGTCTCTAGATGGCATTGTTTGAGGCGGTGGACTTACACTAGGAGTTGCCCCTATTTTCCCGCTGCTGCTGCACCTATGCTACCAATAGAGGAAGCTACGCCTCCCCACGCGGCAGCTTTAGCTTGATTAGCAGATGCTTGATCAGCTGCAGCTTGTGATATTTGACCAGCAGCTCTATCAAGATCCGCGTTAGTTCTGTTTTCTTGTTGTTGAAATTCAAATTGCTTACCAGCTGCTTCAGCTGCTTGAACCCGTTGACCTTCTGATATAGATATACTTTGCATTCTTTGCTGCTCTGCTAGTTGACGAGACTGCAACTGTTGTTCTCCTTGAGCTCTAGCTTTAGCATTCTGAGCTTCTTGCTGCTCTATGTTAGCTGATATACCTTTCTTAGATTGAAGTGCAGCTTGAGCAAGAGCTGTTGCCCCACCAGCACTAGCGCCTGTAGCTCGAAGTGTATCTAGTGTATTCGCCAAAGCAATATCAGCTTGTTCCATTTGTATTTCAGCAGCTTGAGTCGCTACTCCTAAATTCTCAAAAGGATTAGACATCTGCCCACTTAAGTCTTGAGCTAAAGAACTCAAATCTTTAGTAGTACTAAAAGGATTTATAATATCTTGTCTACTATTTTTAACTTCCTCTAAAGCCGCTTCAGCCGCTAGCTTGTTTCTCCCAGCTTTTTCTGAGGCTTTTTTTGCTTGATTTGCTGAAACAGCTCCAGCTACTACTGAACCTGCTGCTGCTATTGCCGCTGCTACTGCCATATTAATTTATTACTTTAGTTATTTCATGCGATGAATCCTTATCTACGGTCCACCCTAATTTTTTATGTATCTCAATTAAAGGCTTGGATCTACCTATACTAAACATGTATTTAACTCCATTGTTTTTGCACACTTCTTCAGCTGCTTTTATTAAAAGCTCTATAGCGTCTTTTCTGTCAGCTTCTCTGTAATCTGGATTAGATACAACCCATTCAAATAAAGCTCCCTTAGAGTTGGTGTAATATATAAAACCTGCGGCTATAGGCACATTTTTTTCTACAATAAGACCACCAGTACCGTTATCAGGTAAAAAATCTTTAGGTGGGTTAACCCATTCAGGCCACGATTCCCACCATAAGCATAGTGTGTCCCAGTCATTTTCTGTAAGTCTACGTATATTTAATTCCATTTAATTTAATATGATGATTCTATATATTCGGAAGATGCAGCAAACAACTCTCTTGCAACTCCTCCTTCGTTTTCCACTTGAGTAGTGGTATCTGTTTTTATAGTTACAGTAGAATAATAACCTTTTACACCTGAAACACTACCACCAAATACAACTTCTCCAGCGGTGGCGTTACTGTTGTTTACTATATTAGCAAAATACTTACCTTCTTTTTTATAAAAACCAGAGTATATTCTGGAGTACGGAGGGTTTGTTGTGCCAAAAACGCTTTCGTAGTTAGTTGGTATTACAGGTTGATTATAGGTTGAGTTAGCTACGCCGTTAACAGTTTGCCTAGGATCTATTATATACTGACCTTCATCATAACTGGTTATTGGTATAGAAGTATCGTTTGCTTCAAATGATCTTGCACCATTGAAGCTAGACACTTCCCAACCTGTAGAACCTTCGTAGTTTATTGTTTTAAAAACTTTAGAAGCACTTACGTTTGGATTAAACACAAATGTTATATTGGATCCATAATAAGTATCGTAAAACTTAGATCTTGTCGCAACTCCTGATTGTTCATAATTATGCTGCCATATAGACCCGTTCTTTACAGTGTAGAATTTATTTTTAACACTAAACGATTGTTCAGGATTATATGTAAATCTACTCGGCCAACCTATAACTTGTTCATCAAATGATAAAGTTTGATAACTATTATTATACTTTTGTAAGCTTAGTACGTATTGTTTAGTGTGTATATCCCAACCACCTACTATTTTACCTATCTGTGTTTTAGTACTAACATCATTTAACTCATCTCTAAAATAATCTACCATACCGTAATTAGATATCTCAGTCAAACCATCTTGAGATAATCGCATTACAGCGTTTCTATCTCTATCTGTAAAGTATTTTCTGTAACCGTAAACAGCAAAGCTTTCTGGGTTTCTACTTATACCGTAGTTACCAGCATAAGGTACTATTTGACCTATAACTAAATTAAGTTGACTTACAGCCGTAGCGTTACCTTCTGCTGAGTACAGCGCGTCTTTATCTATAAGCGCTCTATTAACTTTATTTTCTTGGAATATAATCAAGTTAGTATCTTCCGCATACAACTTCTGTACGCTACCCTGTGCAGGATCTAAAGATCTAGTAATGTCATCACCTACACTAAACACATTAGTGTTGTTTACACCTGTTCTAGAGTTAAATACACCAGAGTAAATAAGTGATGATGTTCTAAAACTAGCATTAGGCTCATCATCTACTAAATAAGCCTTAACACCATACAACATTTCTGTTTCATTATAACCACCTTCTATACGAGACTCTTCTATATACCAAGATTTAGAGTCAGATACGGTGTTTGGAACGGTGTTATCGTATACAGGAAAAGCTCCATTAACACCAGCTGGAACGCCAGACGATCCATTCCAAACTATTTCCGGAGCTGTTGGCGGATCTGTTGGTGTACCATGTGCATCTATAACTGTTTTTCTAAGTAAAAACGAATTGTAAAATTTAACTTCTACTATTGCTGGCATAACTTATTTTATTGTTAAATTGACTAACCTCTTGATCCGCTATTACTACTAGTAGTTGACGAAGTATCAAGACATGGCCCTACAACTTCTATTATATTTTTAGATGTTTTTATTAAATAAGTACCATCTCTAGTAGACTCAGGATTTGTACCTACTTGCCTTACTCTAGTATAGTACTCTATATCAGATCCTTTCGGACTAGGAAACGGAAGTTTACTAGTTAATAAGGAATCTACAAACAAACCAAATATTTGATCTGGATCTGAATAAGTAGTTGAATCACCGGCTGACTTCGGGCTTTTGATTTGAGTAGTATTCGTAGCGTACAAGTACCTAGCGAACGGAGACGCTGAGTAACATGTGATAGCTGGTTCAAATACACTTGTCTCACAATAAGCACCATACTTTTCATGCAGAGGCTTCCAAGTTTCTATTTCATATTTATATACGTTACTCAATTTAGAGACATCACGGCTTCTAAGAAAACTACTAAAACTTACGTTGGTAAAATCCCCTATTTCGTATTTTATATTAGTTTCTGCTGAAGGCACATCGCTACAATCAACCTGCCATTCCCCACCTGATCTAGTAAGAGCATTGTAACTATTATAAAGATTGCCCCACGCTATTCTATATTCACCTGGTTGATTTAAAACAAAAACTCTACCTGCAGGAACATTTAGCATTGCAGCAAAGCTGGTTGTCGTAGCAAGGCTTTTGGTATTGATAGAACTCGATGATTCCGTAAGATTTAAAATACTCAATCTATCAACAAGCTTATCATCACCCGTGTCTTCTGAAGTCATTCCAGATAAAATAACATCACCAGTAGATTTCACTTCATTAGTTGTTTCGTTTGCATAAATACAATCATTACCAAAAACGTCTTTAGCTACAACCCAACTACCTGAGCTGTTTTCTCTAAACTCTATAGCAGCATAAACACCGGCAGAAGTTAATTCTGATTGATCTGCAGATCTACTAGTTTGCTGTAGACTCGTGTAAACATAGAACATGCTAGAAGGATTTTTTTGAGGTTTTGATTTGTAAGCTCTAGCGTAATAAACAGAGTCGTTCGTATCACCTGATTCACAAACTGGACCTTTTATTTCATTGTCATAGGTTAAACCGCTTGTAGTGTAACCTATTTGCATATCTTCCGGTATAACATTTGTGCTGTCTAGATTACTTAACTCTTCTACAAAAAACTCTACAGCACCGTCTGCTTGAATAAAGTTTAGTCGTTGCACAAGTGACATGTAGTCTACCATATTAGGAATTCCAATGTCTTGAGTTATAGTGACAGAAGTTGTAGCGCCACCTTCGTCTTCAGCCGTAAGAACGTAAGTATACGTACCAAAGTTAGCTTGCCCTAATCTTTTGCCGTCATTTTTCTTTCTTTGATTAACGTAAACAGTAGACTGGTCTGAGTCTGGAATATTTAAAAAAAACTCAGTTTCAAAACCTTGAGAACTAGGGGCTACAATATTGCTTATCGTCCAACCTTTGAGTGTTCTTTTTCTTTTAGGATCTGCAGACCCATTAAAGTTTTCTAATAAACTTAACATTCCAGCAGATGTGTAAGATCTAGCAGTATCAACTTGAACACTTGGTATATTTATAATAGGATCCACATTTGTAACTCTAATTGGATTTGAAGACGTACCTTTAGGTTCCAATTTATTTACAACAGGACCAGGTGTTGTTACTGTAAACTCAAATTTAAACTCATTTAGTGTATCTTTATCTGGTCCTTCAAAGTAAAAATAATCGTTAGTTGTTAAATACATACCAATGCCACCTTGATTCAATGTAAATCTATTAGTAACATCGTTGTTTGCTAAGTCAACAACTGACATATCTACCTCCGCACCTATATCCTCTCCATTTTCATTTCTAAAAGTAAAATATCCATTAGTATTATCTATAACACTTTCGCCTGGTTCTAAACTTTCAGGTAAATAAAAATCAAAACCATCTATTTGAGTTGCACCACCTATACCCTCTTCTATAGCTGCATTTAAATCACTAATTAAACCTGAAGATGTTGTCTCCCAGAATATATCAATTCTAGAAACAGTAGGTGATGTTTCTAATATAGCTAAGTTTTCTATTTTAATATAATTGTTGTTTAATTCAGCATTAGTAGTTCCAAATTGAAAATCAGAGTCTTGAGATGTAATAAACTCAGCAATAAAAGGATTTGATTCTGCCTTAAAAAAAGAATAAAAAGGATTTGTAGGATCGGTTATAGGGACAGGAGTATTACCTTGTGTGTACTGCGCTACATCAAACAAATCAAATAAATCTTCTATAGTGTTTGTTGTAAACTCTGATCTACCTGGCGAACCAAGGTTTGTAGAGGAAAACTGTTCATTACCAACTACGGAGTAAGCTGAATCAGTATTCATAACTCTACCAAAAAGCTTAACAGAACTTCTAAACGCTTTATCTTGAGGTCCTACTTCTGTTAAATCCCTTGGTACTTTATTAATGTTATCATTTATTAAAGTTATAAAAGAAGTGTTTAGATTTTTTGCAATATCTTCTGGTAAAGCTTTCATTGCTCCGGCAGAATATACGTTGTAGTAATCTTGCTCAACTTGCTTAACAACTATTTTATAACTATACCAACCAAGAGGATTATAATCTTCGCTAGTCACATCATCATTGTAAATTCTAGGTTCACCTGGTTTAATTTCAAAAGACTCACCTTTTATCGCTTCATTAAACTGTACTTTAAGAGAGTTACCTAAAAAATTCCATGGATATTCATTATCACTTGCATCTCTACCACCATAAGGCAAGTAAACCGTGTCAGCTTTAAAACCTTGTGCACTGGCTTGACTGTCGTTGCTAGAAAGTATAACTGTAGATTGTCTTCCAAATTTATCTGATAACACAACTCCTACTTGATAGTTTCTGTTTTCTTTAACTGTGCTAGATGGGTACTCTAAAGTACCTAAGCTAGAACCTAAACCGTCTGCGTCTAACTTCTTACTAGCAGACACTTGGTAATTAATACCAGCAGGAGGCGTGTGCTTATCTTGAAAATTACCGTATATAATTCTATTACTAGAGACTTCTTGAGAAAAAGCTTTTACTGGAGTTTTATCGTAAACTCTAACTAGCTCTGATTCTGGTAAAGTTTTGTAAGGTTTGGTAGATAAATATGTAAAGTTAAAATACTTAGAATTTTTAGATTCTCGTTGTATTCTTGTAAGAGGTATTGTTTCTATAACTTGAACAGCTAAAGCATCAGACTCTTTATATATGATATCTATCTCACTTATTTTATAGTTATCATATATTTTTGAAGCCATGTCTGGCAAAGGTATCTGCATGTCTATTTTGTTTACTTTGTTTTTAGCAAAGTCAACTATAGTGCTAGAAAAAGTTTGCTCTTCGTCGCCATCTAAAAAATAACCGTCTTGTTTAGGTATAAAGCATGCTTGAGTAAAAGGTGCTAATATAGAATATTCACCATCATCAAATCTAAATCTATAACTAAATTTAACAAACTTATCTTCTAAATACTTAGGGTCACCAGTGTAGTTTTGCTCGTAGAAAGGATTAGGTGTAGCTCCGTCAGGCAAAATTGGACTGACAGCATCAACCATAGACGTCTGTAGATAGTTAAATTCAATTACAGAGCCAGCATCTAAAGATACTCTTTGGTTTAAAGTTATTATATTTTCCGTGTTATCTATATTAGAAACAACAACTTGATTAAGTTCGCTTTCAATGTAATCAGATGAACTTATAGTCAAGCCCGGCGTTATAGAAGCTGGAGGTGTTGATGTAGTTTTAAAACTCAAACTATCAACTACATCTTCAGCAACTGTTAATGTAGGTAAAGTTGCAGGTGGTAAAGGAACGTCTAAGGTTTTATAAATTTCAATTGCTCTATATGGATTATATTTTGCTACAGATATTTGATCTTCAGTAGTATAATAACCAGGCGTAGTAGTAGCTGTTGTTACATTTATTTTTCTAGGTTGGTTTCTGTTGTCAGTAAAAAACAATAGTTGCTCTAATAAGTTAACACCTATTATAGGAAAACTAGGGTGAAAATTTAAAAAAGCACCATATACTAAAACGTTTATATCTGTTGGACTAGACCATCTAATTATAAAATTATTAGCTTCTGGTTTATACTTTGTATCTACCTTGTAATTAGGATAGTCAGTAAAAAACAAATACACATCACTATTTGTTTGATCCACAAGATAACCAACTGATATTAAATCTCCATTAAGCTCAATTCCTTGTATATTATCTTCTATATATTGAACAAAATTACCTACGCTTTCGTTGCCTAATACGTTTTCTAAAGCACCTACATCTTCACCTTCAGATTTTATAACTTGAACGTTTACAGCATCTCTATACTCTCCATTGGGTAAAAGCCTAGAATCTAAGTCTTTATTCATCTTAGATTTTAGGAAAGAATTTTTAACTTCAGCCATTTAATTTTAGTGTTTTAACCATTTGGACTTACCTCTCATGACTTGAACAACTTGGTTTAATTTCAAGTTAGATAAACGTATTTTAGTATTTCTAAGTTTAGCGCTTGCTTCTCTTTTTAATCTTTGCACTAAGTACTCAGGTTGATTTATTCTACTAGCGATAACAGCATGGCTAATATAAGCATACATAGCTTCTTCTGCTAGTTTAGGTACTCTTGTTTCTAGGTTAGTTGAAAGACCGTCTGATATATATTCAAACACAATAATCTTATCAACTAAGTTTGCTGAAAAAGACATTTTACCTTCTCTTTCGTTTATATTAAAATACCCATTTATATTTCCATACTCAGGTTCTAAGCCGAACAATTGGCCATAGCCAAACTCAGGCCAACCATAGTAATATTCCCAACCTCTTTCAGGGTTGTCAGGGTAGTTTCCTTCTAAATAATTATTTTGCCATCTATCCTCTACAATAGATGTACCTGTAATGTCGTTATCAAAGTTATCTTGCGTAGGTACACCATTTCCATCTTGCAAAGGTATAGTGTATGGATTGCTAGTTAGGTTATTAGTAGGTAATATAGGGTGTTGAACACCTTGATTATCAACCCAATACAAGTTAACATAGTTAACGTAATCTTGTGGTAGTACTACACTTAAATTATGAGGTATTGTTAGCTCTTGAGAGTTAACACTTTTAAGCGTGTCATAGCTGAACTCTTGCATAGCACGTTTAGCATGAAACATTACATCAGTTCTTTTTACGCTTGGTATAAGTTTACCAGCGCCTACATATGCAATTAAAAAGTTATTTATAACGTCGTTTAATTTAGTGTAAGCGTATGAACCATAGTTATCTTCAACTACACTACCAAACGCTTTCTGGTCAATGTCAACACCATAGTTACCACCATCAAGTTTTTTTAATTGAACAACAATATAATTGTTAGCTGTAAAAACTATAGGTTGTTTAAATTGTACAGCTACACCACTTGCATACATTGCGCTGCCATATAAAGATGGATCCCATTCATATCTAGTAGCGCCTGTAACATCAGGGCTTTCTATTATATTATTTATTATTGCATACTCAGTTGATCCAGGACTACTCCAAGTAGCGCCTGTTATTTCTACATAATCACCTACTTGAGCTGTACCTACTAAAGAATTTATATCAACGTAACTAACGGAGCTTGGCGCTACCGTAGCTATTGTAGTTGACAAACCTCCAAAGTTTATTGTGTTACCAGTTACTATGTAGTTTAAATTTTTATACTCAACCCACGTTCCTGGTACACCATTTGAGCTAGTGTATATTTTAAAATTATTTAAAGCATACTCTTCTATATCTGGCTTAGATGCGTAAAATTTTAAGTCAGTATCAAACGTGGCTGTAAACTGTGCAGTTGTGCCATCTGATCTAAAGCCTTGTGCGCCTTCGTAATATTGCCGATTGTTTTCTGTAAGTAATGACATCTATTAACTTTTTTTATTTGCTTCGTTCTGCGCTAATTCAGCTGATGCAGCTTGTATAATTTGTGGATCACGTATAACTATACCAGAGTACTGTAATATTCTAAGTATAATATTAACTTGCTCAGACTGTTCTAGTTCAAAGTTTTGAGAAGTAGATGAGTCCCAAATATAAGATCCACCAGGTCCATTAGTTTGAAAACCCCAGTTTATATCTAACGGTTTGCGTATCATCGAAGCTTCTATATTAGTACTTGCGTTTAATAAGGAAGTTGGTTTTATGTAAACTCTATTGCCTTCGTATAAATAGCAAGGATATTCTTCCGTTGGTCTAGTTAAAGGAGATTTATCTATGTTGTAAAAATCACTACGTTGTAGTCTTTGTAGTTCTACTGGATAACCAGTTGGTGGTATATAGGTTATAGTACCTAATCTATAAAAGTAAGCCTCGTCCTTGCCTAAGGGTTCATTTGCATATTTCATCGCAAAAGTAACGTTACCGGCTGCAGACTCAGGTAATACAAAAAAGTTGTTAGTAGTTGAAAGCCCACATTGACCTTGTACTTTAAAGTAAGATATCTTTTCGTCAATATTCATTTGCCGATCTGCATAATCATAGTCGGCTTGCGGCACACGTAGCTGTTGATTAAGATCATCAAAGTATTGTTCAAATATATCTAATTGAACTTGTGTAGCTGTCTTATTAAACTCATCAGGAGTTATATAACCCCGCTGTTCTTTGTTGAGTATTAGCAAAACGGTTTTATATACTGTATCTACGTTTATTGCCATTTATATTTTTTTTAAGTATAAGGGCCCGAGTGAACGAGCCCTATACTATTGTTACATGTTATTTTAACTTTTTCTCGATAGATTTAAAGACCTCTACGCCTTCATCAGTCTTAAAGAAAGCTGCCATAGCAGAGTATGGGTTTTCTTCAAATGGAACGCTCATAAGCTTTTTACCATTTGATGCCCAAGTAAACGAACGTTGGTCTTGAGCTAGCTTTATAATTTTAGCTTCAGTAGCTAATATTGCAAAGTTTCTAAGCTGAACGTTTTCATCTTTAGCTAACTCTAAAAATAAAACTGGGTTTTGTCTAGCGAAAATAAGCGAATCTCTTTTTAATTCTTTAGAAGACATTGTGCTAACTTTGCTACCAACTTCAACTCTCATTATAGCTTCTAGATGTTCTACCTCCATACCTCTAGCTGCATTGAGAGCGTCAATTTGCAACTCCATCATATCAAGCTCATTTTTAGCTTCAATTTTAGAGTCAAACTCTTTGTATCTTTTGTTTCTCATAGGGTGATACAAAGATAAAAGCTTTTGTAAAGCTTGCTGGTTTTTACTAACTACTAACGCACCATCTTTAAAAAGTATAGTGCCTAAAGTTGCTTCGCCATTTTGCTCATCTTTAAATGGACTGTTCATGTTTGTAGCAAACCTAAGTTCTCTTGTTGTTTGATTTGATTCGTCGTACCATAATAAAGGTTTTTTTGCACTGTGTTTAGATGGTATTCTAAACGTTAGTGGTTTATATTGACCTGTTACAAAATACGTTCTATCTTTAATTTCCCAACCTTTTTCTACGCTTGGGACTTCTTTTTCTTTTGACATAATATAATATAATAAAATTGATAAAAGTAATAATTACCCCCGTCTATAAGACGAGGGTAAATACTACATAACTAATTACTACTTAGTAAACAATACAAAGTTGTTAGCACCTTGCACACATAAACATCTTTCAGATAGGAAGTTTACTTCCATCGCGTCAAGATCAGATGTGTAAGCGCCGCCAACAGATCCAGTCAACCAAGACTTCATACGACGATCGTCAGTCTGTGACGCTCTATATCGTACGTGTAAGAATGGACGACGTATGTTACTACCAAGAACTTGATCGTATACAGTTGATGTACCAGCTGGAATCAAAACTCCATCAATAGCACTCACACCGTACCCTCCAGCTCCATTATCAATAGCACCACGAGTAGAAGCATCATTTAGATATTTCCAGTCAGTCTTATAGAAATCGTAAGAACCTCTACGGAAACCGCTAAAACCTAAGTTTAACGCCATATCTTCAGAGTTTTCAAACAAACCATAAGCAGTACCACCGTCGCTACCACTAGAGATACCAGCGAGCATATCGTCAAATCCTAGCGCAGTTTCACGGTTTAAGAAAAGCATGTTTTCTTCAATAGCTCCTTGCGTATCTAAGTTACGTAAGATGTTATCAAATTCACCTAGCGCGTTTGCGGCAGCATTATAACCAGCTTCTACGTTACCACGGTCTTTAATAGCAGCAAACAAACCTTGCGTACCTTTAAAGTTTGCAGTTTCAGCAGCAGAACCAGTAGCAGCTTTTTCACCTTCAACTACACTCATTTCAAGATAATCTTCGAAACGTAGGCGAGTTTCAGATTCAGCTTTTAGATACCATAGATATCCTCCAGTTCCATCTTCAGTAGCAACTTCAACCCAACCAATCTGAGCAGTGTCAGAACCAGAAACAACATATTTGCTTCGAATAATAATTGGTGAATTAGAAAATTGAGTAAAAGAAGGATCTACACTTACATAACCACTAGTATTAGCGGCTGAGTAATTTGGTGTAGAAGAACCTTTGTCGTATTCAGAACCGTATACAAACATTTTTACGCCAGTTCCAGCTAGACTAGATGTATCTGCAGCTGTATAAGGAGCCACTGTTACAACAGCACCAACACCTACAGTACCGATATCAGAACCAGTTACTACAGCTTTTAGCTCAGCACCTAGCTTATCAATAAGTACAACTGTAGAGTTTACAGAAATAACATTTGTTACTCCGGTTTGAAGCGGAATAGTAATACCATTAGCACCATCATTAGTACAGTCGTCGTACGCGATGTGTAAACGGTTTTGTTCAGACCAGATAACCTGATCAGAAGTCATAGGCATTTCAGCTCCTACCATACGTAAGAAACCAGATAACGTGCGGTTTCCATAACGCTCTACTTCTTGTTCGTAGATCTCAGGTAGATACTGTTGTGCGAATGTATCAGAATCACCAGTACCAGCTCCTCCGTTAAACGAAAGGAAGTTAGTATCTAGCAATTGTTGTGATTGACTTGGGACAATACTCCCAAATAAAGGACTTACAGCCATAATTATTTATTTTATTTTTTGATTGTTATTTTTTTAACTTTTAATTTTGAAGAGTCAACACCACTAATAGCTTTAACTTTAAGTCCATTAACAAATACTTCACCTTGCGCTGATTGTCTTGGTTCTGTCGAGATGTTTTTCGACTTAGCCATTACGTCTTTAACAGCGTCAGCTTTTCCTTGCTCATAAAAATGATTAGCAATGGTATCAGCGTTTCTAGCCGCGTACAAAGCTTTGTGATATCCTGACATGTCTTCTATGTTACCTTCTTTATTAAGGAACTTCCCTATAAAATTAGTAATGTCAGACTGTGCTTCAGCTACATCTACTGGACTCTTAACACCGTATCTAAATTTTTTATCTCCTACATTGAAATCAAAACCTTTGAAATCATTAGTTAAAAGTTTTTTAGTGCGGTCAACAAAATCCAAGTGCTTTTGATCAACGGCTCGTTGATTCTCGTTGTATCGATTAAAAAAGTCTACAGCTTCTTGTTGTTCTTGGGTTACGCCTGGTCTCAACTTGATCTCATCGTAATACTTACCCTTTAGTCCCTCCAAAAAGCTTTTGGCTTTTCCAACTTCTTCTTTAAACGCAATTTTCTTTTTGCGTATATCTTTATCCTCGTCTAATTCTTCATCATAATCAAAGTCTTCTAATAAAAGACTTACGTCTTCATGATCAAGATGCGGTCGTGTTTGTTTATAATATTCTCTAACTAACGTGTTGTTGTCTACGTTAGAGTAGTCTGCGTTAAGCCGCACGTAATCAGCGACTGTACCACCAGTTTCTTCCATGAAGGAAACTAGCTTTTCAATATTTTCTGGTAGCGGTTTACCTGTTTGCTCTGCTTTTTCTACAGCTTTGTCTACAGATTGTACAGTTTCATTAACCTCTTCTTCATCAACTAAAGTCAATGGAGACTTTACTGCCTCTTCGGTGGTCCGTACTTCTTCAACCACTTCTTTGCTGTCGCCACTGTCTTCGGGCTTTTCGACAATAGCATCGCTATCATTTGTCTCTTGTGTTTGAACGGCATCTTCTTTTTTTATTTCTACTTTAGTAACCTCAGGTACAACTTCACCTTGTGCTTCTATCGATGTTTTTTGTATATCAACTTTAGTTACTTCATTTGCTTTACCTAAGTTTTTAGGTTTAGAAGGAGTTTTAATTTTAAATTCTCCTTCTTGTTTTATTTCTTCTGACATAATATAATATAATTAAATAATTGAAAATTTTTTATCTAGGTTCAAACTGTTCAAGTCCAAATCCTCCTAACGTATCATTACCAGCAGACTCAAAGTTTTTAGGTAATTCATCGTTTTGTCTTTGCGAAATCATTTCAGATTGCTGTGTACCTATAATTCTAGCACGTTCATCTTTTCTGTTTTCTATCTCGTCTTCTTTATTTTTTTCAGCTTTAAGCTTAGCTTCAGTTAACTGAATGTTATAGTTAAACTCTTCAGCCATTAACTGTTTTTTAATATCAGCTTCAACTTGTAATCTTTGTATTTCAAATTGAGATTTACCTTGCTCAAATTGCAGCTTAGTCTCTGTCAAAGCTTGTTGTTTTTGCATTTCAGCTAAAGCAGCTTGCTCAGAAGCTTGAGCGTTAGCCTGTGCTTGCGCTTGTATATTAGCTAGTTGAGCTTGCTGATCTCTTTCTTGTTTTTGCTTACGCTTTATTTTAAGCATTTGGTTAGCTAGCTTTATATTAGATATTTGTTCAATATCAATAATATCTTCAAGATCAACCCCTCCAGATTGTAATGCTATTTGTATATTTTTTTGAA
>Ga0208793_1001080_pt1 | contig 16375 bp, 31 predicted proteins | sample 17_taG_FD_184092 | JGI IMG/M metagenome (GOLD analysis project Ga0208793, IMG submission 184092) | Marine viral communities from the Subarctic Pacific Ocean - 17_ETSP_OMZ_AT15314 metaG (SPAdes) (version 2) | ecosystem: Environmental > Aquatic > Marine > Oceanic | place: Pacific Ocean | collected...
GACAAATGGAGAGAGATGGGATTGCACTGCTGGCAGGTAGAGGGGACTGACGTATAATGTTTACATGGCTATTTCATGTAGTGGACGACAATTATAAGGAACGTCCTCACAAGTTCACTGACGAAGAGATCAAAGAATTTATGTCAAGGTACGATATAGACAATGAAGAATTAAAAGAACTCATAGGAGATCTACCAGAATATGAAAATTATTATATAAAAGAAGGCGAGTTGTTTTTAAAACATAACATTAATGGTAAAGAATACAAAATAAAATGCAATGAAGACAATACATATAATATTTGTGATAACTGTTATGAAATAATAGATTTAAATAACGAGAGTCCACAAGAACATTTAGAATATTGTCTTGGAAATAAAAAATATGATAAAGAGATATACATAAGTGAAGAAGTAATGGCAAGAACAATGCCCAGTGCTATTGAAAAAATCTCAAATTATCTTAAAGAAAACCTTCCAGTGCCAGAAGATGACAAATGGAACTTAAGCCTTAGTTGTGCAGAAACCAATCCATGCTGGGACGGAGGAACCATAGACTTTGATATTAAAAATGTAGAAGGTCACAAACTAAGAATGATTTTTAATCGTCCAGATTACAGTTCAGAAGAGTTTGAGTCTTGGGATGAGGAAGAACTGAATGAACTTAAAATGGAAATAGAAAAAGAAGGTCAAAATTATGGGAGAAGGTATTGATAGTATACGAATGTGAAGAATGCGGATTCAAGACAAACGACTTTGCATTCATGAAAGGTCATCGTGACATGTCAGAACATCAGAAATTGGTAGATGAAAATAAATGACATTATACATATGTGAGGAATGCGGATTCAAGACCAACGAGTTCTCATTCATGAAAGTACATCAGGACTTATCAGATCATAATAAATTGGTAGATGAAAATAATGAGTGAATTAAAATATTACAAATGCGGATGCGGACAAGAGTACTACAGCGACCACGGAACACCCAGTGGAATTAGCTGGAGCGACGGACACACATGCACACCGATAGAGGCAAAGGATTGATACACTTACTAATAATTTCAATATTCTTGATAACACTGGTATGGCTTTTTGTTCATACCAACCCACGAGATATATTGAGTTACAAAAGAAACAAGACTTGTACATTCTGTGGTACCGACAAGGGCATCCTCAAGTGCTGCAAGTGTGGAGTTTAGATTATGACAGATAAAGAAATTGAAATACAACAAATGTTAATGAAATTATTAAGAAAAACACAAAATAATCTTGATGATGACATATGGGCAATCATAGACAGGGTAGAAAAACAATGACAGAAGTACACTGCACATGTCCCGAATGTGGACACGAGTTTGAAGAGGAGTTCGAAATAGATCCGAACGACTTTGCAAACGACAGAGACTGATTACAGTAATTCGATAGGAGCATATTTGTCCGTAGAATTGACTACAAAACTAAGTTCTAAGATATCAAATCCAAAAAACTTAGAAGATGAGAAAAGGGGATCCAAGATATACACTATACCGTAAGTGGCGATGGTCCAGGAAATAGAACCTTGGTGAACCACGAAAAATTCGTGCAAACAGGTGTCAGAAAAATCTAACCGTTGTTTCTTGTATTCATACAGATCGACTGACCCAAACAAAACGAGGCGTTCTCAGAGTCGGCTTAAGGCTGACTGATGAACAGGCACGCCTACCTATCTTAGTACAAGAGTGGTGAGTTAATTCTCATCACTTTTTTTTTCATTACAACTTATGATTAATATGAATTACAAAAGAGTAACAATAGACATTGACGAAGCCGATACAGCAGTAAGCAACTGGGCTGAAGACAATACCAATACATTTACTGACGGTGTATGGGGTGTTGACGAGGCAGGCGTTTACCACATGTTTCATCACTCAAGAAATGACATTGTAAAGTTTGAAGAGGTACACAACCCGTGTCCAAACTGCCTCCACGGATGGAGAAGGGACGTGGGCCCAGATGGAAGCGACGAGGAATGTTTCACATGCAACACCACGGGGTTTGTGCCACAATGAAAACATGCGTAGTGCTTGTCGGTGACGAGGAGAATGTATGTGGCAGGGAAGGTACCAATGTATACAAAAGTGAGATTAAATTACAAGACGGAAGAACAGTAATACAAGACCTTTGTGTTTGTGATAGACACAAGCAGGTATTCGAGGAGATGTGGAATGATCAAGGAAACTATCAGTAACTCAAACTTTTGGCTGGGACTCTGCGTTGCAGGTCTGGCATTCATGATGCTTTACCCGACCATAGAGTTCAATACAAACTGTCCCAATGCAGCAAGCGACCCTGACGGAAACGAGGCATGTACCAATTTAAAGTCATATCTCTGGAACATAGTAGGGGTAATGTCACTGGGACTTGAAGGAGACGGATCTGCATTATCTCAAAGCATGGATGAAAAGTATCACAGAAATGTTGTGCCTTTGATGACACTGATAATAGTTATATTGTTCTATCAGAAAAGAAAAGCTTAAATACAACATAACAGTATATAAAGAATGTGTAAAATAATAATGAACTTTTTAAAACAACTAAAGAAATCATTTGACGGAAAGGACAGGCTAAGACATATAAACCAATGCATGACTTGTGGAAAACCAAGCTTCTTTGATTCGTGTCTAATATGTGAGACAGATGACGCGTACAGAGGATGGAATAAAGAGAATGGACATAGTAGATAAAATACTAAACACTTCATATGCAGAAAACGCATGGAATAAGGAACATCAGGATCTTAAAAAATTTAATGGACTGGCAAACGGAAGGCCGAACAAACTGGTATTGCTTACACACATAATGATAATGATACAGAAAGCAAAAAATCAAAAACATAAATATACAATGAAACAATTGGAAGAGGTTTATATTAAAATGAGAGATTTGACACAATGACCAGAACACAAAGACGTCGAGACACGCCAAACCCTACAAGGGACGGCAAACACAGGCCGTTGTGTATGTGCAAGGAATGCAAGGATTGCCAGCCAGAATAATTAAACTTACAAAAGAAATTTATTCAAGATCTAAAAATGTAAATAAAGAATGCAAACAATGTAAAGATGACCTTGAATTGGACACATACATAGTGACAAAGCACAGTCATAAAACAAACAGGCTACCAAGAAAGTCATCAACACACTGGTACCATGTGAAATGTGCGAAAACATTAAATATAATATAACATTACATATTACAATTAAGGAGGTGAATGGAAATAGGTGAATTGAAACTAAGCGAGTTTGTGAGCTCTGGAGATTCCAAATCATTAGCACTATTAGACGATAGAGAATTTACTATCTGTGGAGTAGAGCGTAAGGATTACGATGAAAACAAGGGCATCAAAATCGCAACAAGCGAAGACTTCGAAATAGAAGGCGAGAAGGTTAACAAGTTCCACACAACAAGACAAGCCATTGTCGGCAAATTCTTGAATGATGCTGGAGAACCAACAAGTCTTTTCAACGCAGTCAACGAGCCAGACAACGCACTTAAAGTGAAAATCTTTAAGAGAAAGTCTGCAAACGGTAGAGACTACTTTGATTTAGAACAATGCTAATTTTTTAGCATTCTAAACAAGTAAATCTATTTTTTTTTTCTAAACAAATAAATTGAATTTAAAATGAACAGAAATAACTATCCAATCAACGAGCCGATATTTCCACACTGGAATAACCTTGGTGTAGAAAAAGATAATGAGTTTGATCGTGACATGCCGTATGAAGACAATTGGAAAGCCAGGAGAGACATGCAAGACTTGATAACACAAGACTGGGCAAGATGGAGATTTATGGAATTTAAAATTGCAACATATACTGATGAAAAGAAAAAATGTGAATGGTGTATAAAAAAATTCCAAGACCAGCATATGGAACCGATACAAATTGATATAGAACTTATAAGATTTAGAAAAGGAGAACCTGTAATAAGAGAACAGGTTTCTGTTCAAAACTTTAAAACACTCCATATAGAATGTGCAAGAGAAAAAATACAGTCACTGAAAGATAATATCGACAAGAGTATAGAAAAAATGGAACTTATGAGTCGCATGTTGAGTTAACAATAACAAAAACTTTAAATATTTAATAACTTTAATATAATTATTATGCTTATGACCAATCAAACACAACAGTTTAAACAACTAGTGTCTAGCGCAAAGCCTGAGGCTCAGATTCCGAAAGCTGAATCCATGGTTGCAGTTTCATCAATGATGACAGCAGCAGACCATGCACAATTCAACAAAGGATTGAGTTCCATATTTGTCGACGTTCCGCATCACTTAAGCGGTGAGTCACAGATATTCAGCGTGCGCCCACAACAAATGGTCCCTAGATCAGCAGTGATCCAACGTGACGAGTCGTCACAACTTGTTGGCATCTCCGCAGTGTCTGGGGGCTAACCTTTTTTTTTTACTAAATGAATTGCAGATACTGCCACATGACTGGCACTTACAAGGAAGTCAACGAACATATGGAAAGCATACACAAGACGGAAATGTATAGGTTATAATAATGAAAATTTTAGAAACTAACAAATCACATATAATTTACAAGGAGGACAACGGCATCGTGTCAATTGTCCCAAACACACCGTACTTCAATTTGAAGGTGCTGGAAAATAAAAATGAAAGAATCAGATTTGATTCTCCAATAGAAGGCATAGAGGTACTAGAGACGTTCAACGGAATGATATTCAATATATCGTTAAACGGAAAGACAATAACGACAAGGCCAAATATGGCAGACCAGGTTGTCCAGTCTTTCAATGATACAAACAAGCTTTACGACATATTTGACAGATATAATAATCAGAAATATAATATGAAACTTTTGGAAGGGATACTTTCAAAATACAAAGATAGAATTAAACCAGATAAAAAAGGCTTCATTATAGACGACCTGTTTATTGTAGACAGGACAGGTGTATGCTGGATATGGGACAAAGAGAAAAAACAGATAAACAGAAACCATAGAACCAACCTTGGCAGCGGAGCCGTATGCATTGTTGTAAACAAGACACAAAAATTAAAACTAAATTCAAAGGAAGGACTTGTTGAAATTGATGAAATGGGATACATAATTTTATCAAAGATAGAGTTCCTGCTTAACCCAAACTTGCAAGACAATGTGTTTGTAGATCAGTTGCCAAAGAAACATGTTGACATCCTAAAAAGGTCAAAATAATTTTTTTATTCATTACAAATTACGATTAATATGTCCGAAGAAAAAATAGAAATAAAAATCAATGTTCCAATGATAAAGGAACTTGTGTCTGACAAGATTTACAGGTCAGATGCCAGTGCCTTCAGGGAACAATACGTCAACGCACTGAGCCACGGCTGTGTTGCATACCATGAAAAATATGGATACGATGACGACGTAAAAGTAACAGTCGTATTTGATTATGGATTGCGCAAAGTAACAATCACAGACAACGGAATGGGTATGCCAAAAAGTATATTCTCTGACAACTTTATGTCGTTTGGTTTCTCAACAGTAGACAAAGAAACAAACAACACAAGGTCTGGAATGTTTGGACTTGGTGCAATATCATTCTTTAGAATTGCAACAGCATGTATCGTAGAATCATGGGATCGTGAGACAGACGAACGATTTACATTTATGACACGAAACACTGACGAGTCGGAGTTTGTTGAAAACAGAACCCTTCAGGAATACGGAACCAAGACAGAAATATTCTTAAAAGAAAACGTAAGAATAGAGTCATTAATCCATATGGTACAGAACATTGCAGAGAACTATCCAGTAAAAACAATATTGGAAACAATCAATTCAGAGCAGGAACAGTCAATTTCAACATACAATGATACAGACGGTGACATGTATTTGGAGTATGAAAGAGTTGAAAAGTTTTCACAGTATGTAGACAAAATGACAAACAATATGAACGTATGTGTTGTTGATGATGAAGACTATGAGCTGTATATATCCACAAAAGGAGGCAACAGAAACCATACATTTTTATGCAGGGTGCCAATAGACATAGGTTACTCTACAGGATTTACAACTTACTTAAACATCAAAAAGGAAAAAATTCCAGGCACTGACTCAAAAGGAAAGCCAAAACTTCAGGAAGTTCCAAAACCTGACAGGGATGAAGTAAATGAGATTGCACAGGAAGTATTTTCTAAAAAAATAGAAAAGGCAGTAAACAGTATGTTGTACGACATAAAGATAACTAACTTTAATGAGTATATAAACTCTACAAGCAGATGGATACTTGACGGATACAGTGTAGACGACAAGTTGAATCGTGAAACTCACAAATTTGTTCAGCAAATGAGGGAGCCTGTTAAATATAGGGAGGCACACGGAATACAAAAAAGACATGAATCTTTGCTTACAATTCATTCCGGATTTAGAAATGTAATGTACCATCCTTCACTGCATAAGGGTACGTTTGAATCAATAAGAAATTATCTTGCCAAACAAGAGCTCAAAGTACATAACGAGAACCTAGCAGAAGGGGAGACAAAGTTAACAATAGAAAACTGGTCAAAGGAATACACACTGGCAATGGTTAACGAAATGAACGGCCTTCCGCTGACTGATGCAAAACAATTCAAAAAAGACAAAAAGATAAAAGCAGTTGTCACAATGGGCGGAGGTGCATCAAGTCCTAGAGGAATACTTGTAAGAGACGGAAGTTATAACGGAGTAAGAATCGAGGCATCCAGCATAGAGGACTCGTTGAAAAAATATCCTGGAGGACTGTTTTTTGCAGACGGTTTACTTACACAGTCAGACATAAGAAACACGTACTTTAACGAAAATGACACTTCAAAATGGTTTATTTCATTGAATGAAAGAAACAAAGTTGGAATTATCATATCAAAGAAAGCTGAAAAACTTTATCCGTCAATAAGAACATTGCTGGATGATATTATACAGGCATCAAAAGACGGGCTAATCCAATACAAAAGGCAAGGCATAAAGGAAAACAAGTTTACAAAAATTGACTTTACAGGAAATTTTGTCGAAATACCAAACAGCAGAAATTCATATATTATTGAAGCAAAAGAAGGTGAGCCTACACAAGACGAAATCAGATTGAATGTGTTAAGGTATTTAGAGTCATTGTACCAGGTATTGATAATGCCTGAACAGTGTCAAAAGTCATTACCACATCTTAAGTTCCTTTCAAATGAGATAATAACAATGCCGGCAAAATTCATACAATTCTGTAGAATACTATCAAGTACATATGATGGTGATCGTCAGTTAAGTGTTATAAGACAGATCAAGTATTCACCATGGACAAAATACCTTGATGAAAACACTTCAAAATTCATATGGAATAATTACAACCAAATGAATAACAGATATAATGAGCCAAATTATGAATGCAGAGACGAAGTGATGAAGGTACTTGCAAAAATTAAAAGATTCAAACTGGAACCTGAAGAAGACGAGTTCTATGAAATGATAAATGAGGCAGTAACAAAACATGACCAGTCAAGATATGAATACAATATAAATTATGAGAGAACATTCCCACATCTCTATCTTGCAGAAAAGGCAAAAAGACTTGGATATGAAGAGACAGTGGCCGACAAAGACGAATGGGGTGACCCAATTGTAAAGGGATATACAGAAAAAGTAAGGGGGTTAGTTCCAATAGAAATTAATGGACAATATTATGCAAAGTATGTTGATGACCCTAGTCATTGCAGGCCAATGAAGGACGACCAAGGAAATGCAATAATTATAGACCCTACTTCAAACGAAGACATAGTTCTTAAAAACGGAAAACTTGTATTCATGGAAGAGATACAGTAATGTCAATCTTTAAATACCATAGTTACAGGAACCAAGTATGAAAAGTAAGGGAGAGAAAAGATTCTCAAACTTTGTACTGATGATAGGTGATGAAGTTGTTCATGAAATACAACAGAATTTAAATGATTCAGAATCAAAGGAATTGAAAGAAAACTCAAGGGATGAAGCAATTGTATCCTTGATGAAGGTTGCAGTTGTAAAGACAATGATAAATCTTCAAACAAAACATGCATACAATGAAAACTTTATGGAAACAATGTTAGGAACTGAAGATATTGAAGATAAATAAATGTGTAAACAAAAACTGTAACAACGACATAACTACTGTAGGTTACACCAGGTCAAGAAAGAAAAAAGGAAAAGATAAAAAAACATCATGGCTGTCAAGTTATAAAACCGCACTTTGCGGCAATTGTAGAAAAGCCATATTTGTTGAAAAACGTCCACTGTATGTAGAATGTGATATTTGTAAGAAAAGAATACTTGTAAAACATATGACAGGGGGAGTAAGAATTACATGCGGTCTAGAATGTGCAAAGGAAAGAAACAGCAGAATGAATCAAAAAAGATATCAAGATTCAAAAAAGTTAAATAATGAAAAAATAAACATTGGACATTGCAAAAGATGTAACAAATATATAAAAAGAAAGAAAACCATTGAAACAAAACGTGGCGAAAGAAATCAGAGAAAGTTTTGTTCAAAGGCATGCTATGACAAGAACGAGTACTGGAGAGTAAGATATTCCAGGATCTATAAAAAACAAACAAGAATAGCAAATATGTCAATGAGATGGATTTTGAATTTGGATTCTGGTGAATTAAAATGAATGAAAAAGAATTTGTAAAAAAGTTATTTTCAGAAATATGGGAGCCAGATGCCAAAGTAAAACATAATATGAAAGGAATATTTCAACGAAAAAGATATACGTATGAGGAGACAATAAAAGTAATACAAAGATGGAAGGAAGACTACAAAAGATCACCACGTATCAATGCAGTAACAAATGTAGAACTATACTATGACCGTGTAACAAACGGCATGCAATGCATAAGATGCAAGGATTTGTTTCCAGTTGATGACAATGTTCTGTTAGGCCATGTTAAAAAAAGTAATTGTTGGAATGTTAAAAAAATAAATGACAAAATTAATGAAACATGATTAAAGGCTGTAGACGATGCCATGAACCATTTGTATGCAAGGGGGACTGGTGTGTAGGACGCGGAACAATGACAAGGAAGTACTGCGACCCTTGCAAGACACTTCAGCATAGAGACGAGGCAAGAATGTATGGCAATGAATATAGAAAAATAAACAGACTTGAAATAAGGAAAAAACAAAATATGAAATACAATAAAAATAAAAATAAAAGATATGAATGACAAAATTAAAGACCGATATTCTCGTCAGATAATGCTGAACAGTATTGGTGAAGAGGGACAACAAAGACTGCTGGACTCAAGCGTTTGTGTTGTAGGATGCGGTGGACTTGGCACTCCCATAATAACCAAGCTTGTTGCAATGGGAGTGGGCAAGATAAAAATTATCGACAGGGACTTTGTTGAAATGTCAAACTTGCACAGACAGCATCTGTTCAGGGAGGAAGACCTTCACAAGTCAAAGTGTGGAACTGCAAAGGAATCGCTTTTAAAACTAAACTCAGATTGTAATATAGAGGCATCAATAGCAAACATAAATGACGATAATGCACTGAAAAATTTAGTGGGTTATGATGTGATAGTTGATGCATTAGATTCTGTCGAGACAAGATACTCAGTAAACATGGCAAGTCAGCAACTTTTGAAGCCTCTTGTATCTGGTGCAGCAGCAGGTACCTCAGGCCAAGTGATGACAATAATACCGTCACTTGGAGGCGCTTGTTACAACTGTAACTTCAAGGAACTTGACTCATCAAACGCGCCAGTGTGTGGAAGGGACGGAGTGGATCCGTCAATACTTTCAATAGTTGCAGGAATACAGGTATCAGAAACCGTCAGACTGCTTACGGGAAAAGTACCGCAGTTGTTTAACACAATAATGAACATACAGTTGGACGGACTAAACTTTACAAAGACAAGGACATATCCTGACAAGGAATGCTCTCACTGCAAAAGGAGGTATGACGAAGATGAGTAGTTGGACAAGCGATTCTGAGATGAACTTACATTGCCCTACATGTAACAAAACAACTGTTTTCAGTATGAATTGGGAAATGGGTGAAGATGGTCCAGGAAGTGATTCAATGAGTGGTGAATGTTCAGTATGCGAGCAACAGGTTGAAAGAGAAATAAAAATTATTACAAAATGGGATTATGAAAACCATGGCGTGTATGGAAACTGGGTAAACAAGGATGGAAGAACACCAGGATGGGACGTTGGATAAATGAATAAAAAAGCAATATTCCAAATGATTAAAGTCTACAAGGACTTTGAATCAATCAAGCAGGCACTGCCTTACGTCGTAAGCCTTTCCAGACCAGGAAAGATGGAGACGTTCGGCTACAGTACATCTGCACTTGACTGCAAGCAGGGCGGCATACTGCACAAAATAAAAGGAACAGTATGTGAACACTGTTATGCAAGAAAAGGAAGATATATTTTTGATTCTTGTCAACAATGTATGAGCAAGCGACTGGATAAAATAAACAATGAACCTTACTGGGTTGACGCAATGATATACATTCTCAAACATAAGAAAATTAAAAAAGAACTTCTTACACTTTTCAGATGGCATGACTCTGGAGACCTTCAGTCAATGGAACACTTTAAAAAAATAATTGAGATTGCAAGGGAGACACCGGACATAACCCACTGGATTCCTACGAAGGAGGTAAAGCTTATGAGAGAGTTTGCAAAGACAAAGGAAAAACTTCCAGACAACCTTACAGTAAGAATATCTGCATTCAAAATAAATGGAAAACCTATAAAAATAAAAGGCATGACCACAAGCGTTGTCATAACAAAGGACAAGATGGGAAAGATGCCAGGGTTTGACTGTCCTGTATACTCCAATCCGAATCACGGAAACAAGTGCGGTGATTGTACTGCATGCTATGACAGTCTTATACCTAACATAAACTACTTGCAACATTAAGATGGACCAATTAATAGATGAATCTGAATTACGATGTTATGAATGTAATGCATACGGACATATTGATGACTTCTTTGAGTATGCTGAAGAAGGAGCTAAAATTAATTATTGTGCAGACTGCTGGGAAAATATTCAAATTGAGTATTCTGGCGCATATGACGATGAGTTATTTCATATATTAGCACAAGGAAGTAGTATTGGTAGACTGAAAACATACCGTTTATATTTAACCACAGTAATAAAAAAGGACTTGTATGATGATGACTATGAGTGCAGATTGGCAGATACAGATAAAAAAATAATTGACGAAACCAAACGTCTTGAAATAATAGAAAACAAAAGAAAGGAATATTTAAAATGACAATGAAAATAGATTACAAGATCAGACCAGAATGGGTTCTGGCATACAGGGCTCGCTACAACAGATGGCTGAAGGAGCCCAACAGACTTGTTGTGTGGGACGTCAGAAACAATGTAGAAAAGCAGATGTCCGAGTTTGAATTGGAGAACTGTAGGATTAGAATAAAGTACGAGAACTCTATCAAACAGGAAAAGCAGTGCGGAGCAAAGATGATAATAGAAATTTATGTGAGGGAAGACAATGACTGAACCTTGGTATGAAAGAGAACCATGGATACCTGAAATACATAAAATGTTAATGGGATTGTATAAAGAATCACAATCATTCAAAGAACCTATAGATCCTGAACTTGTAATGAAAATAATAGACAAGTTGCAAGATGTAATGTATGAAAAACATTTGGAGGACAACCCATGAATAAAGTTATCCTAAGAGAACAAGACAAGCAACTTTTAATAGATCATGCAAATAGTCAAAAGTTTGAAGTATGTGCAATGCTGTTTGGAAAAGATAACAGAGTAAAATTTGTATATCATACAGACAACACTGATGAGTCGCCAGTACACTTTACAATTTCAAGTGATCAATTAATGGAAGGATACAAACTTGCTGCTAATTTAGACTTGGATGTAATAGGAATATTTCATTCACATCCTAACAACAAAGCATATCCATCAGTAACCGACGAAAGGTTTATGAAAACAAATCCAGGAGTATGGATAATTTATTCAGGTACTGAAAAGAATATGAAAGCATTTGTATTGGATAATACATATATTATTGATCCAAAAGAAATTAGGATAGTTGTTAAATAATTTTTTTTTCATTACAACTTATGATTAATATGGCAAAGAAAACAGCAGACGACATATCGAGAATGCCAGCAGTTCCAGATCTGTTCTACAGGTCTCAATGGAAGGGCTGGGATGACTTTTTGGGAACCATGTATCCTTATGATTGGGAGATAGTAGAAATTATCAAGTTCAATTATAACGGTCTTGGTGATGCAATAGCACTCTGCGACGGTCGTACGACATACGTACACCTAGTAGATCTGAACGCACTTCTGTTTGGAAGTCAGCATGGCGGAAGTCATTACGACACTGTGGCAACTGAAGGAGACAGAATCATAATGCGAAAATCAAGCTTCGCAAGAGACTCCCCAGTGGTTGCAGAAAAACCAAAAAAGAAAACAAAAAGGAAAACAAAGAATGTTCGGAAAACAAAAAACAAAAAATAAAAGGTCACATACCCTCAAGGTAAACAAACCCGTAACAAGGTCAAGACTTGACAAGGTTATAGATATCCTTACTGCAGCAGCAGATAAGGACAATCGACCTAAAACCAAAAAAACAGTGAAGCGTAAAAAAATGAAAAACAAATCAAACTGGAATCCACAAATAAGTTGGTAACCATGTTTAGATTTTTTGGATTGCTTACTTGCGCTTCACTTGCTTTTATTTTTCCAATGTTTGCATATACATATCATCCTGGAATTGTCTCGGATGCAATTATAAGTACAACTGTTGGTACAATAATAATATCAATAGTATTAAAATAGTTAACTTTATATATTAGATAATATCATAATTAAAAATGGTACAAGGAATGGATAGAAATCAAGCACAAAAAATATGTGGAAGATGCAATGGTAAACTTGTAACAACAGATCATGAAAGAGTGTGCGGATCATGCGGAGTTGTATGGGCAGAAAGATTTGCAGATGACACATGGGATTATGATATAAACAATTCAGGTCATGGAAGAACGGGACCACCGGAAAACAGAATGATGGGATCAAGTACAATGATTGCTGGAACCAACAAGGATGCGTCAGGCCAGTGGATAAAGGGTGATGCAAAAGACATGGTAAAAAGAATAAGTGTATGGGATAAACGCAACAAGTCAAACGGACGCAAGACCTTGAACATCGCACATTCGGAAATTACCAGGCTTTGTCAAGTTTTAGGAATTGTAGAAAATGTAAAACAACGTGGTGCAGAAATATTCAGAGAATGTGAAAAATACAAAATGATGAGAGGCAGAACAACCACAGTGTTCTCAGCAGCATGTCTTTATGCGGCCTGTAGAGAACTTGGCGTAAGCAAGACACTTACAGACTTTACAAAGGTTTGTTATGCAAGGAGAAGTGACATCAGCGCATATTACAGACTGATAATAAAAACATTGGATCTTAATGTAAACATTATGTCACCAGTTGACTATATATCAAGAATAGGATCAAATACAATACCGCCTATAAGTGTAAGCATACAACAAAAGGCAATAAAATTATTAAAGGAATTAAACGGTAAGGAAGGAAAAGACCCTGTAGGCCTGGCATCAGCAGCATTATATTACTGCTGCAGTCTTAAGGGATGGGATTATACACAAAGAACAATAGCAATAGCAGCAGGCATAACAGAAGTAACTATAAGAAATAGAATGAAAGACATGTTGAAACAGTTAAAAGAAAAAGATGAATCGGAGTTTAAACCAAAATAAAGATATGGAAGATAAAACAAAAGAACAGATAGAAAATGAAGAACTTATAAAAGCAATAAACAAGCTAAGAAAGGAAGGTCTCATAGTAGATGTTGCTGGACAGTATGGCATTCAGACAATGCTTACGGCAAAAGGATTTGAGCAACATAAAATACTAAGTCTTTTTATTCAAGCCAGTGGAACTGCCACTTCACCAGAGGATACAAAGCCAAAGAAATCTGGACAGGAAAAAATGGATTCAGCGATCAAGACAATGGTAACAATCGGTGCAGGTATATCACAAATGATGCAGGGACTTGGAGGTCTTGCAGGCGACCCAGTAAAGATGGATATGTCCCAGGCAGGCATTGACTTTGGACAGAACAAGCCAAAGAAAAAGCAAACATATAAAAAGGGAAAAACTAGGAGAAAGAAACGATGAAAGGCCTATGTCAAAAATGTTTTTCCAGTAATGTTGAACAGATATTATGTAAAGGAATCCCAAAATGTTTTGCTTGTTATAATCAAGAAAAATGTGAGGACGAAGCATGAATTTAAAAAAGGTAAAAAAATATATTCCTGCAAGCAACATAAAAAATGGTGTTGATTTAACTGCAGCATTTGATGCAGTGAAAGCAAAGTTCATAACAAGAACTGGATCTATGACAGAATTAGGATACAAGATGTACCTGTCACTTCTTGCAATAACAGGAAAAAATTCAGTATATAATGCCCCGATAAGAAAGACATATGTATGGATATTTACAATAGACGAATTGAAAAAGTATGAAGTTATAAAATATAATGAAGTAAAATATGAATATAATTTAACAGACAAAGGTGAAAGGCTAATATATATATTGTCAAGGGCACTCAATAATAAAGGAATACCAAAAATTTGATATGGATCGAACTAGGTACTTTTATCACAAGCATTGGCATCCTGTTAGTAAACATTATATTCTATGCAAAGAAGTGGAAGACAAATACTGGAAAGGAGTAAATTAAAATAATGAAAGAATCAAAAACAAAAAAATCAAATGGTTATAAAGAAGTAGTAACGAAAGGTAACTTTCCATATAAACTTCCAATAACAGATTCACGCGGCATAACTAAGGAAGTCGAGTTTGTAGCAACATTAGTAGAGTCAGTACCAGATCACAAGGAATGCAGTATATGTAAAAAGTTTCTTGCAAAAGCTGAAATATTGATGGCACCAAATATAGTTAACTGTAAACATGAAAAATTTACAGAAACTAAAATCAATGAAAGAGCCATTAATTATGACTGCGAAGAATGTGGAGGCACATGGCCTGCAAAACCAGACCAGCCATATTGGACACCTGTTGGTGAACAAGAAAAAATATGCTTTGAATGCTATGAAGATATGCTTATACAAGAAAACCAAAATCTGGAAGTATCCTGGTATGGAGTAATTACACTATGATCACGGAAATCACGACAGCACTATTCTTTGCTTTGGCAGCCATAGGAGGCATAATGGCCATAAAATGGAAAAACAAAAATGCAAAGCCAAGAATGAGTGAGGAAGAACTAGACAAATTCTACAAGAGTCACGACATCGAAAGAGAGTGACATTTTTTTCTTAACAAAACTTATATAGTTAAAAATATGACAATTAACATGGAAAGACCAGAATGGGAATGGCTGAGTGAAGGAGGAGATGACGAGGAATTATGATATGTGCAGCATGTCAGAACGGAGTACTCGAACAGAAATATCCTTCAAGCATATCATGCAATGCATGCGGTAGCAGATGGACAAACCAGTCATTGGGCAGCAACAACACTGGAAGGAAAAGTTACTACGCAGCCAAATACAAGGAAGGTAGAAAGTTCTGACCTCTTGGTTCAGAGAACCTGAAGAAGACCTTTCGTCAAAGAAACCAAATACCCCTTCCCCTACAACCCCATCCCCGATAGGGGAGATCCCCTGCGAAAACTGCGGAAAAATTACAAGCAAGCATTCAGAGAATGAATTAAAGAACTGCATATCGCAAGCTATAAATAAGAGTATGAGAGAAAAATACTCAGTTTAGATAAATGAATTTCGACACATATGAGAAACTAGCAAATGAAACAGACTTGGGCCATCCATTGAACTATTACTTTCTTGGATTGGTAGAGGAGTCTGGTGAAGTTGCTGGGTTACGCAAAAGATTCCTCAGAGACGAGGGCAACATAGACAATGAAAAACTCAAGAAAGAATTGGGTGACGTACTATGGTATGTAGCCATGATAGGCAAACGTTACAACATACCAATGGATGATGTTGCAGTAACCAATATACAAAAGTTGACCGACCGTAAAGCTCGGGGAGTCATAACGGGTACTGGTGACGAGCGTTGATTGTAGAAGGTACTCCTTTCGTCAACACACAAGAGACATGCATTGTATGCCATGTTGGAGACAGTTCTGAAGATGACAATCCAATGGTAAGACACCACATAAGATACTACGAGCCAGAGACCATAGCATGGGTGCATTCAAAATGCCACCAAAAAATTCACGACCCAGAGAATCCAATAACTGCACTTATTCAGTTTGAGCCAGCCGAGAAGGATAGGTTTGATTCTGAA
>Ga0208793_1001087_pt1 | contig 16306 bp, 38 predicted proteins | sample 17_taG_FD_184092 | JGI IMG/M metagenome (GOLD analysis project Ga0208793, IMG submission 184092) | Marine viral communities from the Subarctic Pacific Ocean - 17_ETSP_OMZ_AT15314 metaG (SPAdes) (version 2) | ecosystem: Environmental > Aquatic > Marine > Oceanic | place: Pacific Ocean | collected...
TGGTGATAGTATATTAGGTAAAGATATAGATCATAAAGATAGAAACCCAAGAAATAACAATACTAGCAATTTAAGAGTACAATCTAAATCATCTAACAGATCAAGGAACGGATAATATGTGGTTAAATTTATTAGGCATGGGAGTTAAGACAGCTGCTAAATTATATCAAGATAAACAACGTACAAAAGAAGCTCTGTCAGGAGCAAAACTTCTTCACGCAGAGAAGATGAGGAGGGGGGAGATAGAATTTTCGGGTAAAGTATTCGAGCATCAGAAGGGAGACTGGAAAGATGAATTCGTGCTGATTGTTTTATCAACCCCCATCTTCATGTTAGCTTACTCTGTATTTACAGATGATCCAGAGATTGAAAGAAAGATGGATTTATTTTTTGAGAAACTACAATCAATGCCTTGGTGGTTGGTTGGATTATGGGTATCAGTCGTTGCTGCTATCTATGGTATTAAAGCAAGTGAAATAAAAAACTTTAGCAAATGACAACCAACGATTATGATCCTAGGTTAATTGACAAATATCAAGAGCCAAGACACTTAGTTCATTTTCAATGGGATAAATCTGATGATGTTTATCGTTATGCTTTAGTTGAAATTATACATCCAAAAGATATAGACTCTAGGAACAAAGAAAAAAAAGATGAGAAAGGTTTAACACAAAAGGAAATATGGGAAAAAAAATATCAACAGCTTACACCAACCAATATAAATCTAAAGTAAGTTTATTATCACAACAAACAGGGAAGTATGGCAAGAGTAAAGTTCGATCTACAAAAACCAAAACACGAAAGAATCGCAAAAAATACTAGCCTAGGTAGACGACCTAAGATGTCATCTATGAACAAGCACAAAAAACGTAGCTGGAAAAAATATGTAGGTCAAGGTAGATGAAACCCACAATAATAACATTACTATACCTAACCTTTGGTGGCGATATTAAACAAGATAGCTTTGAGATATTTACAAGTTGTGGTACTTGGTTTAATAATAATATTATAACTGTGGAAAAGAAGAAAAAGACATTTATGTCTAATCATTATTACCACACTTACAAAGGTAAAAAAGTTATAGGATATGTTTGCGGAGGAGATGAACCACAATGAAAATTAATGACAGCTCAGTTATCAGTTTGCCTATTCGTAATCTTTTAGCATTATGTGCTGCTGTAGCTATGGGTATCTTTGCGTACACAGAGATCACAAGTAGACTCACGAGCTTAGAGACTAGCAGAGAATTACACGAAGCAGATTTATTAAAAGCGTCAGATCAAAAACCTACTGACCAAGAACAGTTTATGTTATTAGAACACATAGCAGGACAAGTAGAAAATATACAAAAGGAAATGGAAACAATGAGAAATAATAACGTGAACATAACTTATGCTATGAAAGATATAGAAAAAATTAAACTAAGTTTAGAAGCTATTAAAGATAAAGTTAGAAAAAATGGTAGCCACTAATGATACCTAATCATCCTTTTTCTATTCAAATTGTAGCTATGTATATGTTTATTATGTTATACTTGGTAATGGAGATTATATTTTAATGGAATTAGTTGTAGCACTTCTCATGTATCTTGGTGATCCGCCTGTTCTAAAGGAACACTTGTTGATGCCTAGCCTTTCCGAATGTTTAAAAAGAAAACGTATTTCTATGAGGTCTACAAACAACGCACAATTTCAATGTATGAAAGTTAATGCGGTTATTAAAGAAGGTAAGATCATAAGCATATCAAAAGCAGATTAATGTATTCCATCATTTGGTTTCAAAATGATCGTTGGCAGATATTCACAAACGAGGTATGGGAGACAGAGAAAGAAGCATTAGATTACGCTAAAAGAAATAAGTTTAAAAAAAAGATTAAATGGAAAGTTGTATTATATGACAGAAAATATAATATATAATTAAAATGCCTAAGAAAAAAACTTGGTCTAAAAGAAGTCTTACTTTAGTGTGCGGATATTGTATTATGTGTAAAAGACAATTATTAAGTAATGAAGGTGGGTGGATAATAAACGCAGAGAAGAAACGATTTTGCCATTCTTATCATGGTAAACCTAGTTGCTTTGATAAATACTTAAACCTCTAGCTCTTGTTTTAATTCCTTAAACTCTTCGTGAATTGTTTTCTCAGGTTTCCAAAACCTTTGACCTAATGCTTTTAATCTACGATGATGAATTACAGTTGAGTGATCTATCTTTAACATTCTACCTAAATGAGATGATGAAGCACCATACACTTCAATCATAAGATTAATAATAATACTTCTTGCTCTTACTAAAGATTCAAATCGTCTTTCACCTAACACTTCTTGTTTATTAATTTCATACTTAATACAAACTTTATTAACAACAGAATCTAAGGTTTGAGGATAGACTTTTTTTCTTTCTGTTGCCAAACCATTTCTTTTCTCTTCAAATCTTTCTTGTCTTAACTTTAATCTTAAAAACTGACCTTCTATCTTTGCTTTACTCTGTTGCAACGACATACGATAGCCATTTTTAAATCCTGTTTTATAAATTAAAAGTTCTCTCCCTGTTAGTTCTTGATACATAGGAGCTTTCATTGCTTGTTTTAATTGTGAAAGTGTTTTCATTTGCGTAGCATCCCCTCTGTTGTTTGCACAACCTTTTGTTGTTTTTATAATTATGTAATTAATAAGACTATTAAGCTCTCATTAATTGCTCTTGTGTGTCTACTACTTTTCTACCAAGCCTAATACTATCTCTATGATATTTTTCGGCTTTCATTTGAGCTTCAAGATATTTCTTATGCTTTTTCTCTTGAAGGTCTCTCAGCTTTTGTAGACGCATCCTGATTTCCATCAGCATCCTCCTTCACTTTTGTAAAGTCCCATTTTATATCTGTTACCTTTACTTCTACTAACTCTCCCTCATTTGAGGGGTTGGCAGCTTTCTCAACGGAATCAAATTTTTCTATATGTTTGAAACTTGCATTTCCGTGTCTTGTTCTTATAACCTTTTTGGCAGATTTGTCAATCATAGTCCCTTTCAATAGCCATTTCTATATAATGAATAGCCTTTTCTAAATCTTGTTTTTGACCTCGTTTCTTGTGCCTACACAAATACTTAATAGCATTACCTTCGGCAAATGGGATGTTGTTTTTATTTATAAATTCTGCTGGTTGAATAGGCATGGAGTAGTGATCTCCACCTACCTGCTTTTTATATACATTATCAGTCATAATTAAGGTGTTCGTGGCGGGAAAACAACTAATAGAAAGTCAAGGGTGATGACTAAAACCGCCACGAACTTTTAGAGCCTAAGCTCTATCTTCTGTAATTACCATAAGTTCCAGTTTTTTGGTAGGGTTTTTTATACCCACCCATTGCTGGTTGCTGTCCACCACTTCCAGATTGAGGTGCTTTACTATCGCTTGGTGTAAGCACTACATTCAATCCTCCTGTTGGTGTACCATCTTCTTCGGTAGCATCAAAAGCAGCTTGGTTATACCAAGTGTCGCCTACTTTAGCTCCAATCCTCCACGTTTTTCCTTGTGGTGATTTTGGATTAATAGGCGCAACCCAACTAGGTCTGTTATCTCCTGGTTGTTTGTCTGCATTTGGTATAAGTTTTATATATATCTTATCCATTTATATTTTCTCCTGTTTGTTTAGTTTATCCTCTACATTTTCGACAACATTCATTATCGCTTTGTAAGTAGAGGGATGTTTAGTTAAGGCTTGTTCAATGTATGGGTCGTTATATTTTCTAACTTGCCTATACTCATAAATGTTTCTACATTTTTTAAAATCACTTATGATCTGATCTACACCTTTATTTGTACTGCCATTAGCAGCACCTTTAACTTCTTTAGTACATGGAATGTTTAATGATCTATACTCTTCGAGGGAGGTTATATCACTATCCAATATACCAAAGAAACTTAAAGCTCTTGATATTGCAAACGATTCAGACATAGGTAAAGCACCTTGTATGTACGTTGCATTTCTTTTTTTAAATTGCTTATGATGACCTGTGGCTAATACTCGTTCAGGATCGTAAGCTAAAATCTTACACTTACAGATATAATAATCTTCGTATTCCATAACACTTGTATCTATACCAAGCTCATCGCCAAACACCTGTCTAAAGTATTTAATCTTACTCCATAATGAAATAGTTGATTGACCTTTATCATTTTTATATGTGCCATCTTTACGACACAATTCATTTATCTTTTTTATTTTATCACGCATCTAACCCCCATTGTTTTTTAATAATATTTCTCTGTTTAGTTGTTAAGTATTTATAATGGTAGAAGTGATTAAGATCAGGTGGCTCTGAAATATCTGCTAACTTTTGCAGATCACCTTTACAATAGATAATCATTTGTTCCCAGTTATAAATTCTTCTTACCATCATGTTGTATTGGTATTCTAAATGATCGTCATACAAAGCTGCATGAGTGTCATCATAAATTAAATATTCTTTATCATTAACTAAAACTAAAAAAGGTTTCTTGCCTGTGCATTTCCAATAGAAAGCTACTTGTCCCCAATACGCATCAAATATACTATCATCACTTAATGGTTGTGTTTTAAAATAGTATTCATCTCTACCTTTTTTCTTTATAATGCTTGGCGGTTTTGTTTTTAATTCTATAAATAAACCATTCTTACCATTCTTACCTTCTGTCTCATAATCTATCCTTCCTATGATGTCGTGTAATAATTGTTTAGGTTTATTCATCACATATCGTTCAGAGGTAATCTTATTTTTGCCACAAAGTTCCTTGACCACCTTTCTTGTTTGCTCAATGGTCTTATGTGCATACTCAATCATGTGTTCTCTTGCGTAAGCATCTTTCTCATCAACAGGATCATACTTATTAATATCATCTAACTCCTTGCCGAACACCTCGTCATAGTTTCTATTTTTTAGTTGGATTGTTTTGTCTTTCCAATACAAAGTTTCACATTCCATTCTTTGAGCTGTGTTGTTTACGAGGTTTCCAAATCTCGGTTTGTATTGCATAGGAAACATACTTCTTTCCACACCATCATGATGACCATAGTTTATATTAAATTTAGCTAATGGCATACTAGAGCTAGAAGGCGACCAATGATCTAAACCTTTGCCGTTGTTTAAGCTATCAAAAAACTTTTTAAGTTTATATTGTTCTTTTGTTTGCATTGTTTTCAATGCCTTTATTTCATAGTTTTTCCACATTGTCTATACTTATTTTAGGGTTGATTTGTGGATAAATATACCTTATTGGTAATGGCGAAAGGAAAACAATGAAATTAAAAGAATGGATAAAAGAAGAAGGCTTAAGCTGTAGCGAGGCTGCGAGAAAAATTGGTATTCAGAACATAAATCCCGCCACTAATGTTTGGAGGTACTGCAATGGTCAGAGAATACCTAGACCTAAAGAGATGATTAAGATTTATAAAGCAACAAACAAAAAGGTACAACCTAATGACTTCTACGATCTCAAAATTTAAGCAAGTTAAAATTACTTGGGTTGATATATGCCAATGTGATGAGGCATGGATTCACGAAGATGAAATACTTGACCATGATGTAGCTGTTTGTACGGATGTTGGTTATATTTATAAAAAGACAAGAGATAAACTTTGGCTTTTTACTTCTTACTCTGAAGATGAGTATGGTTTCTCTGTTGGTGGTTTAACTTGTATACCCACAGGAGTTATAAAGAAGATAAAGGTAATTAAATGAGGTTTATATATATATTACTGACAGCAATTATACTTACTCATTGCAGTAAAATAGAAATAGGTGATTGGAGCTATGATCCTAAAGCTGCCATGATTAGACTAACCTTTGGAGTATCAAAGTAATGACTTATGTTGGTTTGTTTGAAGAAGTGGATTTGCAAGATAAGGTTAAACAATTAAAAAAAGAATTAAGAAAAATAAAAGCTGATAAGACTAGAGGTCAGAATGATCTTGAAAGAATTATTGAAGAACAACTTAAAGAAATAGATACATTAAAAACAGAGATTGACATTAGAGAATTAGAGATTGAGATATTAAAAAAAAAGAATGAAAATATTAATAGCTTGTGAGTATTCAGGAATTGTAAGAAATGCTTTTGCTGCCAAAGGTCATGATGCTTGGAGTTGTGATATACTACCCTCTGAAAGTTCAGGTAATCATATTCAAGATGATGTATTAAAACATTTAAATAAAGGTTGGGATTTAATGATTGCTCATCCACCTTGTACTTATTTATCTAATGCTGGTGCTAGATTTTTATATCCAAAAGGTAAGCTAAATAAAGATAGGTATAAGCTAGGATTAAAAGCTAAAAAATTTTTTATGGCTTTGTACAATGCGCCAATAGACAAGATATGTGTAGAAAATCCTATATCAAGTAAGATATTTGAATTACCAAAACACACACAAACTATACAACCTTATGAGTATGGTCATCCTGTTCAAAAAAAAACTTGTCTTTGGATTAAAAATCTCAAAACTTTAACACCAACAAAAGTTATACAGAAACCACAATCAACAAAGATAGCAGGTAATTGGTTTAATAAAGGTGGTAAAGATAGACAAAAGAATAGGTCTAAATTTTTTATAGGTATTGCTAATGCTATGGCAGATCAATGGGTTAGTGATAAATAAATGAGATTTGCTAAATATTTTGACAAAGATTTATACTCTCGTTGGCATCGTCTTTGGGATGGAATTGCCATGTGTGATGTGGATAGTGTTGAAATATGTAGAAATAAAGGTTGTTGGAAACCCCTTGCTATAATTGAGCATTTATATGATGTTGGCTCTGACCAAAAGAAATACACCAACATAGTAGAACAAATAGGTAAAGGTTTAAATATCCCTGTTTATCTCGTATATTACAAAGAGGTAGGGGAAGATACCCTTTCATTCCGAGTTGCTCAAAAATACCCTATCTCTGCTCCATTAAAGGCTATGTCTGAACAGGAATGGGTCGGCACATTGTTTCATCTCCAAGCTGAACACCAAAAGGTATGCAAATTTAAGAAATGAAAAAATACCTACCTCATATTAGAATACCTTTTAAATTATTTGATGATGAGAGGATCAGGAAGATACCGGAAGAACACCGATCATCTTCTTTGCTCATCCTCATTGCTTTATTAAAGTTTGTTAATTCCCAAAATGGTCAATGTTATCCTCGCCAAGCCACAATATCTAGTATGGTCAGCCTATCTCGCAGTACCATATATAGATGTACTGATTTATTAGTAGAGGTGGGGATTATTAAAAAGAAACGACTTAAATCTACTTTGTTATATGTAATTAACCCTGATTACATTGTGAATAAAAAGATAGATGTGTCATCACGAGACTATGATGTGTCAAGAAAACACATACCACGTTTCATGATGACTGATATTAGTAAATCTAACTTTAAAGAACTAACTTATATTTCTAACATTGTAAAAGAAGTTATAGATAAAGGAGGTGATCGTTCTAAAATAATTAGTACACTAGCTACTCTCCCTGCCGATACTTTAAATAAAGCCATTAAAGAGAAAGACAATCCTTATTTCTGTTCTTTAGCCATTCAGGAACAATCTAATAAAAGGGGTAAGCTGGTGGATATTCCTAATGTTATTAATAATATAAGAAAGAAAACCCATTTTGGATATCAGAGTAAGGTAAGCAAGACTAAACGAGATTATGACAGGAAGATTAAGTCAAAAGATTTATTGCGAGGCGATAGCAAAGACAAGTGGTAAGAGGTGTAGATGTAAAGGCTACTACACACCCACCAATAATCGTTTCCTTTGCCGTTTCCACAGAGGAGCTAAATCTTGGGATAGCAAGACAAGAAAATACAAAGGACTTTTTAAAAATAATAATGTAGAAATACAGAAGAAGATTAACATATTAAAAAATCTAGTTAATTTTAGAAACAAAACTGATGAGCAAATCAAAGAGTATATCCAAAGCGAACAGCAAAGAGCTAAATCTTACAGATACAGAACAAAATACTTTTCTCGCCACTATTTACGATGGAGGCGTTCCATCAAGGGTAATAAAAGACACCTTAAAGACCAACTCGATGACTTTCTACAAATACTTAGAAAAAAATCCAAAGTTTAAAGAGGAGTTTAACAAAGCTCAGGAGATAGGTATTAAAACTTTAGTTGAAAAGATGTTAGAGATTTTTAATACAGAGCATATGGATTTAGCTCCGAATGAGCTTATGTTTTTAAGAGAGAAACAGGCTTATTTGAAATGGATAGCTCCAAGAATATCCTCGTTGTTCCAAGAGAAACAGAAGATAGATGTTAAGAGTGATTCTTCAATCCGAATAAGTTGGGAAGAACCTTCATCTGATTTGATTGATGTTTCCGATGCTCAAGATATTTCTGAAAGTAATACCCACCTCCAAGATAAAGGTTCTTAAGAGTTTCTATTTGTAGCTCTTTAATATTATTCCCAACCTTGCGATCTTCTATATTTTTTCCAATAGTCATTTTTCTTTTTATCCTTCCATAGCTGCCAACCCAACACAACAACAGCTACCAATATAATTAATATTAATTGTTTCTCGCTACTCATTTGATTAGCTCCTTTATTTGTTTATTATTATATCCATAAGTTTTTAAATATTCATAAAGTTGTTTTTTATTTATAACCTTGTCCCAATAATCATAAAGTATTTCTTTAACTTGATATTCCATTTTTATTTTTTGATAATCGTTGCTCATATTATTTTTCCCCCTTGTTTATTGTGTTTAGTTGCTTTTGTTCCTTCATACTATCATCATCTAATTTATCCATAGAAGATTTGATGCCAGATGAGTTCTTCTCATTAATAAACTTAATCACATCATCAGATAGAATTGTGCTATCTCTGAATGGATTAAGTTCAGTCCATGATTTGTCGCTTGGTACGTTGGTTAAATCAACTCCATTCTTTTTCTTAACGTAGTCAATCAACCATTGAGATACTTTATTTGTCATTTACACCCCCTCGTTGTTTGGTAGTTGTAGCATAAACTTTATGCCAAATAAGATCATAATACTTAAACCTATCCATGTATGAATATGTAAAGCTATGATCAGTCCTAAGAACATTATTGCAAAGCATAATGCGATGTATATTGCTTGTATCATTTTATTTACCCCTTGTTTGTTTTTATATTTATCTTAACCATTTTGGTTTATTATGCAACCTTTTGTTTTGCAATTAAATCATAAACTATGGTCTTAAAACCTCTTAAAGTTTTAAAAATAGTCGTTCCACCTTTGCCATATTTATGATTTTGATCGATGATTATATTTTTTAATTTAACTCTGTTATAATGCTCACCATGTTCATAAGCATCATCAAAGTTAAAAATATAACAATATTCTAAATCACCATGAAGTTGAGTTGTTATTCTGTAAGTATCATCATCAATTAATAATTTACTTACAAATTTAGCGATATTAAAATATTTACGATCATGATCAAAATAACAGCCATTTAATTTGGTTTCTAAATCCTTTCCTGTTTCTTCAATATAACCATCCCAATGCCTGTAAATGATTAATTGAGTTTGACCATAATTTATTATTACACTTGATCTTGTACTCATTTTTTCCCCTTTGTTTGTTGTTTGTTTGCTTTAGCTAATTCTACTAAATTAAGTATTTCATTTATTGTTTTATCAGTAAATAATTTAGGGTCAGAATTAACTAAATGTTTTTTAGTTATTTCTCTAGCTTTACTTATCGTTTCTTTATCCCACTTTTTTGTCATTGTTTTATCCTTTGTTGTTTTTTTGTTCATAACCAAATTGGTACAATATTAAAAGTTATAGTCAAGCAAATAATAAGTTCAAAATGGGTCAAAGATATTAGTTTAATATAAGTGCAATTGTGGTATTTATGCAACACTATGAGATATACTTATTTAATAAAGGATCAGTCAGGCAAAGAAGAAGAATACAAGGCTATGAGTTATCGTAAACTATTAAAGAAGTTATCAAGCAAGTATTCAAATCAATTAGTTAAGATTAAATATATTAATAAACATAATAATGAATTAATTAAGTTAGTTAATATCAAAGAGATTGAATAGATTTAATTAGTGAGATTGTTGCTATTCTAATATTCAAACAGCGTCTTCATTCCTCGTGTATATAATCGGTCAGTAGTATTGACCTATGACATGTTGGTTATGTGATAATTAATGATATCGGTAATCATAAGTTATCGTTAGTAATAATTATAGGGAAACCTTCTTTTTTGAAAGCCAATACCCCCATATACCCCTAGCGACACGCACCATTTTATTTATATATATACATGGGACTCGAGGACACCTTTACAGACACAGCCTTAGCCACCCCTCCAGATTAACCCACACCTTATTTGCCAAGCCTTTCTAGTTTAATTATTTTTTAATTACTATATGTTGTGTGCTATGTGGGAGTATATACAAGACGATCTAATTTCTATTGTCGCTATAGATGAAAAGACTAATACTCTTATCATTAAAATATATGGATTACAGAATAAAATGGCTGCAGAGACTTTTGCACATTACACAATGAGCCTATTACAGTTTGATTATCATAATGCTGAGTATAGTATGCCATCTAAAATGATACACTAGATATGGATATTAAGATACCTTATACCCCCAGAAAACACCAAGCACATTTACATAAACAAATATCTAAACATAGATGGTCGGTGCTAGTTTGCCATCGAAGGTTCGGCAAAACAGTATGTATGATTAATCACCTTATACGATCTGCCTTATTATCGAAACAAAAGAACCCAAGATATGCCTACATCTCGCCAACATTTAAACAAAGTAAATCAATCGCTTGGGATTACATGAAACAGTTTACCGCCAAGATACCTTACACCAAGTTTAATGAAACTGAATTAAGGGTAGATTTACCCAATGGTGCAAGAATAACTTTACTTGGGTCGGAAAACTCCGATGGGTTAAGGGGTATCTACCTAGATGGATGTGTGATTGATGAGTATGCTAATGTCAATGAAAAATTATTTCCTGAAATAATAAGACCCGCATTGTCAGATAGAAAGGGGTACTGCGTATTTATTGGTACACCACAAGGAATGAATAATAATTTTTACGAACTCTACCAACACGCACAAGGAGCAGAGGATTGGTTTGATTATAAAGCTAAAGCTAGTGATACTAAAATTGTAGATAACGATGAGTTGGTCAAGGCAAAGGAAGTAATGGGAGAGAAAAAGTATCTACAAGAGTTTGAGTGCGATTGGATAGCAAATATTGAAGGTGCAATTTATAATGATACTTTGGTTCAGATAGAAGATAAGAAACAATTAACGAGAGTACCTTACGATCCAGCATTGCCTGTAAATACGGCTTGGGATTTAGGAGTCTCAGATCATAGTGCTATTATTTTTTTTCAGCAACTAGGAAGATCAATTAACATTATTGACTACCATGAAGAACGGGGACAAGGATTACCTCACTATATTCAGATATTAAAGGAGAAGGATTATATATATAAGGATCATTTCGCACCGCATGATATAGAAGTTACTGATTTTAGCAATGGTAAAACCAGAAGAGATGTAGCTTATCAGCTAGGAATAAGATTTAAAGTTGTTCCTAAAATACCTTTAGAAGATGGTATACACGCAACGACAATGACTTTACCTCGATGCTGGATTGATACAGACCATTGCAAAAAGTTAATAGATGCGTTAAGACATTATCATCGGAAGTATATTGATAAAAATCGTATGTTCCGAACTAAACCTGTTCACGACTGGTCGTCTCATGGTTGCGATGCAATGAGATACTTGAGTGTAGGTTTACAAGAAATAAATACTAGACAAGCTGCACCACAAAGTGTAGCAGATAACGAATACAGGATTATATAATTATGGGATCATTATTTTCACCAAAAATGCCGCCACTACCGCCAGTTCAACCTTTGCCGACACCCCCATCTACTGAAGTGTCGCCTGAAGAAAAAAGAAGAATTGCAGCGGAACAGGCAGCGATTGAAAGAAAAAGAAAAGGTAGAAAATCAACAATCTTAACTGGACCGCTTGGAGTTGAACAAGAAGCGGAAACAGATAGAAAAACTTTATTAGGAGAATAGTATGGGAGGAAGTCCAGCAAGAGCAGTTAAAAGAATTATTAGTCCACCGAAAACCCCTGCAGCTCCAGCACCCGCACCAACAACAGCAGAAGTTTCTCAATCAACTGCAACTAACATGGATGGATATGATTCAAGAAAAACAAAAGCACAAGGTAGATCAATGACAATTATGACAGGACCTAAAGGTGTAGAAGATGAAACATTAACATTGGGTAGAAAAAGTTTATTAGGACAATAATGGCAGCGACTGATTTAACAAAAAAATTATTATCTCGTTTTGATAAACTAGCAGGTCAAAGACAAAATTGGGAAGAGCATTGGCAAGAAGTAGCAGATTATATGCTACCTAGAAAATCAGATGTAACTAAAAAAAGAAGTCGTGGCGATAAAAGAATGGAGCTTATATTTGATAGCTCACCCTTACAAGCCTTAGAATTATTAGCAGCATCATTACATGGTATGCTTACTAATCCATCTACACCATGGTTTACATTAAGATTTAAAAACGATGAGATTGATAGCGAAGAAGAAGCTAAACTTTGGTTACAAGCTGCAACAGAATCTATGTACACAGCTTTTAATCGTTCTAACTTTCAACAAGAAATATTTGAATTGTATCATGATCTTATTACTTTTGGTACAGCGGCAATGTTTATTGAAGAAGATGAAGATGATATTATAAAATTTTCTACAAGACACATTGATGAAATTTATATTGCTGAAAATGATAAAGGTAAAATAGATACCATCTATAGAAGATTTAAATTATCAGCGAGAGCTATTGTTCAAAAATTTGGCGATAAAGTATCAACAGATATTTTAACAATGGAAAAGAAAGACCCTTACCAAGAAATAGAAATTGTACACGCAGTTTATCCAAGAGCAGATTTTGATCCTAAGAAAAAAGATAAAAAGAATATGCCATTTGAATCAGTTTACATGGAATATAAAAATAAAAATGAATTATCGGTATCTGGATTTAAAGAGTTTCCTTTTGTAGTACCTAGATATTTAAAGGCTTCACATGAAATTTATGGAAGATCACCTGCAATGACAGCATTGCCAGATGTTAAAATGCTAAATGAAATGTCTAAGACAACTATTAAAGCTGCACAGAAACAAGTAGACCCACCTTTATTAGTTCCTGATGATGGATTTTTATTACCTGTAAGAACTGTACCAGGTGGATTAAATTTTTATAGATCAGGTACAAGAGATAGAATTGAACCTTTAAACATTGGTGCAAACAATCCTTTAGGATTAAACATGGAAGAGCAAAGACGAGATGCGATTAGAGCTGTGTTCTATGTTAATCAACTTATGATGCAAGATGGTCCTCAAATGACAGCGACAGAAGTTATCCAAAGAAACGAAGAGAAGATGAGATTGCTTGGACCAGTATTAGGAAGATTACAATCTGAATTATTAAAACCTTTAATTGATAGAGTATTTAATATTCTATTAAGAAACAATCAATTACCTCAAGCACCTGAATTTTTATCAGGTCAAGATGTGGAAATTGAATATGTTTCACCATTAGCTAAAGCACAGAAATCCACAGAACTTCAATCTATTATGAGAGCTATTGAAATACTTGGAAGCATGGCTAATGTAGCTCCTGTATTTGATTATATTAATTTTGATAATCTAGTTAAACATCTAGCAGAAATAGTTGGTGTTCCACAAAAATTATTAAAATCACAAAGTCAAGTAAACGCAGAAAGAGAACAAGCACAACAACAACAACAGGAGCAAATGCAGATGCAACAAGTACAACAGGTAGCGAAAGCAGGAGGAGATATAGCTCCACTAGCTAAAGCCTTACCTGAAGAAGCACGAGCTGTTGTAAATGCTGAAGAAGAATAATGGGTCAAGCAAAAGATAAAGAAAAACATTTTGAACAATATGTTCAAGATTTAAAAAAGAACTACCAATACATATTCGGAACAGACGAAGGCAAACAAGTTATGTCTGATTTAGAAAAGAGATGCCACCATCATACGACTACCAATGTTAAAGGAGATAGTCATGAGAGTGCATATATGGAAGGTCAACGTAGCATCCTTCTATTTATAAAAGCAATGCTACAAAACGAAAATGAAAAAGGAAAATAAAAATGTCAGAACAAACGCAGATAACGGAGCAACCTGCTTCGCCTGTAGAAACGACAACAACGCCTACAGAAACTAAGACAGAAAAACCAGTAGAAGCAACAATCACGCCTTCTACAGAACAACAACCACAACCGACTAAATCTTGGAAAGAAGCTATATCCGAAGAATTTAGAAACGATCCAAACATAGAAAAGTTTACAGAGATAGATGCACTTGCAAAGTCATATATTAATGCAACTAAAATGATTGGACAGGATAAGGTTGCTGTTCCTAATAAAAACTCAACAGACGATCAATGGAATGAAGTGTATGAAAAATTAGGTAGACCTGAGTCTCCTGATAAGTATGCTCTTAATATTAAATCAGATGTTGTGCCTATTGAAGATACTGCAGTTAAACAATTTGCAGAGAACGCACATAAGCTAGGTTTAAATAATAAACAAGCTCAAGGTGTTTTAGAGTTCTATAAAAATAGTATGGAAGGTCAAGCACAACAAGCTAAAATTGATACTGAAACTGCACAAGCTCAGTCTGAACAACAGTTAAGACAAGAGTGGGGTAGAGAGTTTGAATCTAATGTTAAGAAAGCTGGAGCATTAGCTAAAGCTAATATGAATCCAGAAATATTAGATATGCAACTTAAAGACGGTATGAGACTTGGAGATCATCCTGAAGTTATTAAAGGCTTTGCTAAGATAGCAGGTATGATGTCTGAAGATAAAATTGTTACTACAGAAAGCGAAAATGTAAACAGAACTTCAGATATTGAGTCAGAAATAGCTACAATTATTAATAATCGTGAAGGTCCTTATTGGAATAGACAACACCCTGAACATGATAAAATGGTACAGCAAGTTTATACTTTAAGAGAAATGTTAAATAGCAAATAGTTTTAACCCCTTGTGTTTTTTATTAAATTAATGTAAGGGGTTATTATTAGGACAATTCGTAAGAACCCTAATGACAACAGGAAAGACTGTGTTCTAACAGAACTAAAATGCAAGAGATGCCTGTCAATTTGACGGAGAACCTTTCTGTTTAACTTAACAATAACAATAAAATGGAGAGACAATTATGTCATCACAAATAACTACAGCTTTTGTACAGCAGTATTCTGCTAACGTACAAATGCTATCTCAACAAATGGGATCGTTATTAAGAGACAAAGTTAGAGTTGAATCTGTGGTTGGAAAAAATGCTTTTTTCGATCAAGTTGGCTCAGTAACTGCTGTTGAAAAAACTAGCAGACATTCAGACACTCCGCAAATCGATACTCCCCACGCTAGACGTAGAGTATCTCTTGCAGATTATGAATTCGCTGATCTAATCGATCAACAAGACAAAGTAAGACTCTTAATTGACCCGACTTCATCTTATGCTCAAGCCGCTGCTATGGCAATGGGAAGAGCTATGGATGATGTAATAATATCAGCTGCATTAGGTACTGCGTACACTGGTGAAACTGGAGGAACTAGCACATCAAATGCGAATCAAATCGTACATGGTTCTGCTGGTTTAACAATTGCTAAATTAAGAACTGCTAAGCAGACTCTTGATCTAGGCGATGTTGATCCTTCAATTCCTAGACACATCATAGTATCTCCTAAGCAGATCACTGATCTTTTAGGAACAACTGAGGTAACAAGTTCAGACTTCAACACAGTCAAAGCATTGGCTAATGGTGAAGTAAACTCGTTCCTTGGTTTTAACTTCATTGTATCAAACAGACTATCTTTATCTAGCACAACTAGATCATGTATAGCTTTCGCACAAGACGGAATCGCTTTAGGTATTGGTAAAGACATCAATGCTAGAATAGACGAAAGAAGCGACAAGTCTTACGCTACTCAAGTGTACTACTGCATGAGCATTGGTGCTACTAGAATGGAAGAAGCAAAAGTTGTTGAAGTACAATGTACAGAATCATAATAGGAGGAAATAAATTATGGCAAACGTAAATACAGATATAGTTACGAATTTCGTAGCGACTCCACAGGTAAAGAATGATTCCCAACAGTTACATGGTGCAAAAAGAATTGCACAGGGAACTATCGCTTTAGCTTCAGGAGACTTATCAGCGACTGACACAGTT
>Ga0208793_1001088_pt1 | contig 16305 bp, 26 predicted proteins | sample 17_taG_FD_184092 | JGI IMG/M metagenome (GOLD analysis project Ga0208793, IMG submission 184092) | Marine viral communities from the Subarctic Pacific Ocean - 17_ETSP_OMZ_AT15314 metaG (SPAdes) (version 2) | ecosystem: Environmental > Aquatic > Marine > Oceanic | place: Pacific Ocean | collected...
GGTCTCAATGGAAGACGACCAAGAAAAATCATGCTACTTGGTAATCACGAAGATAGGATAGATAGGATAGTAGATGAAACACCCGAACTTGATGGCACAATTAGTACTAATGATTTTCAATTTGAAAAATATGGTTGGGAAGTTTATCCATACCAAGAACCTGTGGTGGTCGATGGTGTCCATTACTGCCACAATTTTCCTAACGGTGTTATGGGTAAGCCTATTAGTGGGGACAATATTGCTCGTTCTCTCTTATTAAAGAATAAGGTATCCTCTACTGTAGGTCATATACATATATTTGATTACTCTATGTGTACAACTCCAACAGGTAAAAAGGTAATAGGATTATCTACTGGCTGCTACCTACATCATAAAGAAGATTATGCTAGGGCTACTCAACGTATGTGGTGGAGTGGATTGATTGTCAAAAGAAATGTTAAGAACGGAGAATATGATCTTGAAACAATTCAATACAACTCTATTAGGAGGAAGTATGGAAGAAGATAAGGTTAACTCACCATCGCATTATAGATATGGTAAGAAAGAAACTATAGATGTTATACAAGATTGTATGACAGATGATGAGTATCATGGGTATCTAAAGGGGAACGTTTTAAAATATGTTTCGAGATATAAATTTAAAGGAGAACCTTTAGAAGATTTACAAAAAGCACAATGGTATCTAAACAGACTAATAAAGGAGGTCAAATGAGTCACGGTGAAACAATGGAGAAACTTGGTAGGATAATAGCTTTACAAGAAGTTATGATTCATATGCAAGATGAAGTAAATAAATTAAATAAACAATTACAGGAGGCAGAACGTGGGAGCAGTGAAACAAGCATTAATAGAGGTTGAGGACTTTGTATGTGGATGTCTTCAAGCTGGTCGTACAGTTAATCAAACTATAAATGATGCAAAAGTAGAGTATAAAAAGCCAGGGAATTTTAATACTTATTTATTAGATGAAGATTTAATAGAGGATAAGTACTATCAATTCAAAGGTCAACATTAATAAAGGAGGAAAGAAAGATGGCAAACAACTCAAAGACGAAAACAACACCTACACCCCCAAGAACTTACCTAATAAGTTCAACACAACTAATGGAAATAATGAGGTATCTTATGTCTAGACCTTACGCAGAGGTTGTTAAACTTATGAATATGTTAGGTACATTAAATCAATTAGACCCTAAGATAGGAGCGGACTTTGTTAAAAGAAATCCGTTAGAGACCAATGACAAAAAGTGATATTAATAAACACACAGGATTATTGTTTGAACTAAAGATTGGTCTTAATAAAAACAATGCTATAGTTATTGACTATGGTGGAAAGCCTGTTGGAAAAATTAGGGATGCGTTAAAAGAATATAATTATCATGCTAACTTATGTGCAGCAGTAATTAATCATGCAAACTCAGTTGGTAAGAAATTAGAGGAAGATGTTAAAAAACTTATTCAGACAGTTTAGATATTACTTTTGGCATAACTATGTTATGGATAAACTTGAAGGTTATGCGAGTTCATTGAGTACTTGGTTTTGGCAGAAACGATGGGGGGACAGGGATCTTTATCGTAATCACCAAAAAAAAAGGCACCCATAAAGAGTGCCCATGTGTTGCTTAGACAGGGAGGTCTATTAATTTAGACTTCCCTTTTTTATTTTATAATTTTACTTAGTATCCATTTAATTCCACGTATAACATATCCTCTAATAAATTTATTAAAAGCATATCTTACTACTCTAACTACTATAAGGATTGGGGAAGCTAATACATCAAAGATAATTAAAAGAATATCTACTGACATATCAATAATATTATCACTTGTAGTTATTTTCTTTAGCCTTTCTTTAATTTGCATTAGGAAGTATTATATTATTGTATACACTTAATAGTATATCTGTGTAGTTAGGATTAGTTGCGTACTTAGTTAATGTTTTAAATTGATCTTCAATAGACTTTCCTTTTCTAACTGCAATTCTAAATTCTTCGTAGTGTCTGCCATGCGTCATTAGATTTAAGAAGTCTCTAATACTATCTTCAATGGTATCATACCTTTTTAATTTAACACCACCAGCTGTGAGTATAAACTTTTCATTACCAATAGCATGTCGTCCTGTATAATTCTTTGCCATCTTAGCTGTATCAGCATTCTTAAATGTACCATTAGCTGTCTCAACTGATGCTATAGTTGTTACAAAGAGAGGCTTAATCATTCTCTCAAATGAGTCAGGGCTATATTCTTTTTGCACCTCAATTACTATAGACGTAAATGTCTTTGGAAAACTCTCCTTTGCAAATGAACTACTACCAAGTAGTAATAAAATAAAGAATGCTATGTATCTCATTCAGAATCATTTTTTAACTCTGTATATTTATAGTCATAACTTCCTTCTTCATGTTCGTCTGTAATCCATTTAGAAGTATTCTCAACAGACCAAATTTTTGTATTGACTAATCTATTAATCAGAGGTTTGTCAGGTTCAGCTGCCAATGATGGATCAAATACTCTTAATCTATTATTAGGTTGTATTGCATAGTTACCATCATCTAATTCTATTACGTGTCCACATTTATGTTGATCAGGTTTTTGTGAGTAACCAAAGTCTAGTTCATTGTAATCACCTGAACACCAATCTAGTGTAAATAAATATGTACCTTCCCGTTTAACTTTACGTCTTGAAAAATATTGTACTTTATTTCCTGATAGGTTATAAAATTTAGTAACAGCTATATTATAACTGAATGAATTCCATAACATTAATTCATCTAAAGGAAGTTCTTTTACTCCTGGATTTTTACAGAAAGCAGAGATAGGTGCTCGCCACCATAGTCCACCATCTGTCATCATGTAATGAAACAAAGGAACTTGCCCAGGTATACTGGATACACCAAATACTACGCATTCAAAATACTTATCATGAGAATCTTTTTGATCTCGTAGATAATTACCACGAACATAGCATTCAATGATGGGAATATTTGCATTCAGGTACATAGTATTCCCTGTTTAATTAGAAAGTGGATTTGACGATTCTTCTTTTAATTCTTTTATTATAACTTTAAGTAATTCTATTTCAGTCTGTAAAACTTTAATGTTGGTTCCATTTTTATTTATAGATTTATTAAGTGGTTCTACATTGACAGCTTTTGAATTTTCAATAGTTGCTAGTTTTGTAGTGATCTCTCCGTACTTAACAAAGCCACCACCAATAGCAACAACAGCTGCTATAAGTGCAGCTATACCAGCTAATTGATCTTTAAGTTTACCCATTTTTTAATTGCTCCAATTTGTTTATTAGTTCTTGTTTTTTTAATTTAATATTATAAAGTCTTTCTTGCTTAGCCTTCATAATGTCATTATCTGTGTACTGAACTAGAGTTATATTCCCATAAATTTCTCTAGGGTCAGCGATAATAACTTGATTTAAATATATATCTTTCGGTTTATAAAATTCAACACCGCTATAGGCACCTAGTGAAACCTGTTCACTTATCATAGCGTCATGTTTAATGAGGTTTTTAATCTCTAAGTTTTTAGAGATATCTTTAATTTGTTTATCTACTTTATCCATTACTTTTCCAATGTTAGCGACAAGAGTTTTTTTCGATTGTATATTTTTTTGCTTGGTATTTTCTTTTGACGAAACCACTGATGTTGTAGAAGCTGTGCTAGTGGATTCCGTTTCTTCGGTTTCTTCTTCATTAGTTGCCCCCACAACCTCAGTAGGTTGATTGGTTACTTCTTCTTTTTCTTCTTTAACTTCTTCTTTTTCTTCTTTAATTTCTGGTTCTTTTTCTTCTTTGGTTGTTTCTTTTTCATTTGTTATTGTTTCCTCTTTTTTTACTAATAGGGTTTTGGGTTCTTCCTCTGTTGATTCCATTTGTATGGGTCCAGTTGAGATTGTCCCCTCTTCCTCTGTAATAATTTCCTCTTCTTCCATTACAGATTCTTGAATTAATGTTAAGATAGGTTTAAAAGATATCTCTTCAAATTCTTCTTCAAGAGGTTCTTCTAATAATGTAAATGATAGTTCAATCTCTTCTTTAAATTCTACTGTTTGAAATATTTCTTCAAAGATTATATTTTGTAGCTCTTCTAAATCTTCTTCCAAACTTGTAAGTGCTGTTGATGTCTCAGCTTCTAATACTGTGTTGTCATAAGTCATTGTTAATTTAGCACCTAATAAATTAGGTCCTCCTAAATCAACTAATGATGATCCATTATCAATACCTGTCCAAGTCCAATCAAATTTATTTGAACCAATACTATTATAAATAACCTGATCAGTATACTTATCAGCATTACTATTATATCCCGAATCTGTATTTCTTATTTGATCTGTTTGAGATAATACATTTCCACTAGAATCTAATATTTTAACTGTAGTTTTAAATTGATCTTGTCCTGATCTAGCTTGACCACATTGATGCGAGGACCCCGACCATTCACAGTTTTGAACTATAGTTGTTGAGTCTAAAGTAATTCCGTTATCCAACATAGGTTGAGTTGAGGTTTCATTACCTGTCTCAATATCAACTAAACTTCCAGTATAATTTAAAGTACCTGTACCTGATGAGGTACTTCCTACTTCAACTTCTTGGTAGTTCCAATTTGAATTAGTACATGTTGTATTAACTGATGTAAATGATGAACAACTAGATTGTACATTTGGTATTGAGTTATCTACCGATTGTAAATTAGATGCAGCTCCAGTGCCATTAGGTAATAAATTACCTGTCGTTATCTCTTCTGCTGAAATTGTATGGGTTAAAATCATCAGCAAAAGTATTGATAGCGTATACCGCATAAAGCATTACTCCTGTAAATAAAAGAAACCAAATCATTAATACTAATTACAATTTTCCCTATCTAAGTCTGCTGGTTTATCTTTATAAAACCAGAACCAGGATTTAACCTTAGTTCCTTCTTGCGTGTATGTACATTTTGGTCCTACTGCACACGCACTTAGCATACTTAATAAAGCTAACGATATTATTATTTTTTTCATTGTTTAACCTTTTCTATTTTAATTTTATCATCCTTCTTGACTGCCTTTGCTTTAGGTATAGCGTCAATCTTTTCTCTTTTCTTCATACGTTTAACATAGGCATTGTAGTCTGGTCTTTCAAATTCGTATTTCTTCCAAAGCTTAAGAGCCTCTTTACCAATCTTACCATCAATAGGACAAGGCGTTCCTGCCTGAATCATTGCTTCAAATACTCTTTCATCTTGGCATAATAAAGCAACTGCTCCTACTTTCATACCAAAATCATATAATACTTTAGATAATTTAATTCTTTCACAGTTCTCATCTGTGAAATGCCTACCGCCTGATACACCTAAACCAAATGTTTGAACTCCTACACTTGCTCCTGCACTACATACATCTTGTGACATAGCAGAAAATGAAGGTGCACTTGCAGTTGGGGGTGAAGATTTTATATCAGAATTTGTAGTATTATTTGTTGTTGAATTACTTGATGATCCTGACGCATACTCATTAGTTGTTGTAGAGGTATAGCCTCCTTCAATAGCCGTGTTACTACCCGAAGTATTCGTTTGGGTAGACCCAGCAAAAGCTAGTGTTGGGAGAAGTAAAATAAGTATTGTAGTGAGGAGGTTTTTCATAGTTGCTATAAGGTTTGTTCTTCTGAACAGTAAAATTGTATAGATATTTTATGAGCATTAACATCTGTAGCCCCTAGATCCTGTATCGTTCGTATAGAAGTTATATAACCAGCATGCATACAGTCATAGTGAGACTGATATTTGTGAGGTCCTATATCAGGTGTAGTACATTCCCCTGCTAGAGCTGAACAAATTGCTAATACTAAAGTATATATCATTCATCTTTACAATTGCAGGTTTCACAAGTGCACACACCAAGCTCATCTGCATGTAGCTCTTGATAGCAGTGACAATTATGTGAACAGTTTTTACAAAGTTTACTCATATCCTTTTAAAATCCAACTTTTAATTTTTCTAAATAATCTTTTTAATTTTAATATCATAATTACTCCAGTATTATTTTCTTAATTGATTTAGTCCCATCAATATTATCTTCTAATTCGGCTTTAGTCTTAATACATTTATATTCAATGTTAGGTGAAATTTGACGGGAAGCCTCACGTTTACCTTTAAGGCATACGCTCATTGATGGTTGAATTCTATGCTCCTTGATCTCATGATCAACAAACATTAAAAGTGCTATTACGATTTCCACAAAAATTTCCTCCTTTAAAATATAATATCCATTACTAAGTATAAAACAATAAATGCATACATAGCCACAATCTGAACAGCAAACGGATGATTGGGTAGCATTAAACTACTATCCCTTTATTAGGTCCATTTTTAATTCTATATTTATGTGTCCCTGTTGCACCTATATCAACTTCTTGTTTCATATGTTTAATACACTTCATCTCTTTAGCTTTCTTAGCCATATCAGACATGTACTTAATAACTTGTTTAGTAATTCTATTCATTAGTGTACGCCCTTACCATTAGCCCTAACTTTATCCTTTATAACTTCAATATCATTTAAAGCTTTCTCTAATTGTTTTGTTACAAATTCTATATTAACTTTATTATGCATCATGTCTTCAATCCTCACTTCAATCTTTTCTACAGTTTTATATAACTCTTCTATCAACATAAACTGCTCCTGATCAACTGGCTTCTGATGAGATTTTTTTAATAAATCAGCATTAAATAATTCTCTTGATGTCTCTAAGCTTGTGAGCCTAGTAGTTAATTCTGTATACGCAAAAATTCCCATAGCTACTGCTGCTAGTATTGCCAAAAGATTTCTCATTGGCATACTAATTGCTGTATTATCTGATATCTTCACTACTTCTTACCGTTTCTAAATATTTGTGTTCCCTTTATACCAAAAATACTCGCCACGACAAGCACCCATAAATTGGTGAACCATTTTGGAAGCTCATGAAAATATTCAAAGAATAGCTTTACCTTCTCCATAGCTGTAGGATCGTCACTCATAACTGCCCACATTAAAACTACGATCGGAGCCGAGATTATTACAAGGACAAATTCATCTTTGTAATCGTTTTGTCTTGCCTCTAGTAATTTACCTTGGTAAGATTCCTCACCCCGAGCCATCTTAGTAGCATGCATATGCTGTGCATCTGCCATTGCCATTTTAGTTTCTTGTCTTTTTTTATAAATGTGCGTTCCTGCTTGTAACGCCATCTTCGCTAATCCGAACCATGCCATATTATTTTCCTAATTAATTAAGTATAATCAATATGATAATAATAGCTGCGATTACGCCTGTTGCTTTTTTATTATCTAATGCTAGAGACCATAATCTCATTGCATGTGCTTTTACTTTATCCATATTATCTCCTATGTTAGGTTATGTTTTTCTAACCATTTTGGTACATCAAAAGATGGACACTCTTTCTTATCATCCACTTGATAATGACCAATAACTTTTTCAATATTATAATCCTCTTTGAGTTTCATAATAATTGTTTTTAATGTTTCAAATTGTATAGGTGCAAAGTTATCTTCCCACCCCATACTAGGGGTACCTCCACCTACCATAGCTACTCCTATTGAAGTACCATTAACTGCTACAGCATGTGCTCCTACTTCGTCTTGTTGTCTTCCTTCTTGTAAAGTACCATCTCTTTTAATTAAGAAATGATATCCTATTGTATCAAACCCTCTCTCCTTATGCCATTGTGTAACTTTATCTACATCAACATCCATACCAGGAGGTGTTTGAGTACAATGAATTACTATTGTATCTGTTGTTTCTCTTTTTGCCATTACTTAAATATTCCTACTATTGTTAATACTGTTGCCCCTAGTCCACCTAGAATCCAATATAGTAATCTATCTATTTTGTCATGAAGTTTATCTATATCAGCATGCATATGTTTTAAGTGATTAGTTTTAATAGAGTTTATATCCCGTCTCAACCCTGTGATATAGCCATATAATGCTATGATATGTTCACTGGTTGTTTTGGGAGATTTTGCCATTATTCTATTTCTTTTAAACCAAAACTTGGGTTTTCTTTTTTTGATTTCTTGCCTGGAAAAGTGTCTCTATATAAAGTTCCCCATACCATAGTATCTCGAAGAACATATTCTAGATCCATATCCGCAATTGTTTTCAGATATTGTTCTAACATCATATTCTCTCCAGCTAAAAGCGTATTAAGCGTTTCTAGCTTATCTTCGGGAGACATACCAGGAGCTAATTGTATTGTTTTTCTTAGCTCTCTAAATTCCTGTAGCTTCTCTTTCATTGCATTAAATGTTGGACCTAACACCATAACATACTCTTTCATTTCATCAGATATGAGTGGATCGTCATTATCAATGTTAGTAATAATTCTATCAAAAACATTTAGTAATTTTGAATTTGTTGTTCTAGATGCATCTATATTTGTGAAATCCAATAGCTTAAGTTCTCGTGCTCTTTCTTGAATTCGATACCACTCTTTATGGTAAAAAGAATTTTTGATAGGAACCTCCGATTTAAATCTTCTGGTAACAATTGATAGCGGATTTTTAATATCAATTTCATCACCTCGCTTAGCAGCCTTTAAAGCATTTAATCCTGGACGATCTGCCTTATACTCTAAACTTTCAGGAAGAAGAATTTTAGCCACTTTCTCAACCCCTTTTCTTACTTTGTAGGTACCAGGTGATTTTTCTTTGTCAATATTTTCATATAATGCAGCATTTAAAGCATCAATAGGGTATTGCATTAAGCCAACAGCATATGAACCTAGTAAATAATCAATTTTAATTGGATCTAAATCAAATGGTGCTTTCTTTTCTTCACCACCTTTTTCACCGATTGTAAATGTACCTCTCATATTAACTAAGAAATTATACAGAACATTAGCAATCTTTCGTGTTTGAGGTCTAGATCTTAAAGAAGAAATTGTTCGTTGTTCGTAAAATCCTAATACAGCAGATCCAGAATAAAGATTTTTGTTAAAGAGTAATTCTACTGCAGGATTTATAATTTGAGGAATAGGTGCATAAGGAATAATATTACCTAAAGATTGTAATGCGTATCTTTGAGCATATTCATTTCCTTTACCTTCAATTCCCATAACTAATGCTGTTGCAGCATTTGCAAAAAATCCTAAGTCATAAGGTTTTGGAACATATAAAAATCCGTCAAAGACATCTTGACCATTTATATTTTCATATGTTGGTATAACATAATTTAACTGCCTAACTCTCTCGTCAAGTCGCCAATACTCAGGAATATTTTTATTCTTTTGATATAAATATAATTCTGGTAAAACAATTGTGCCGCCAATTGTTAATCCAACTTTTGCTTTATCTAATGGTGTACCTTCAACAGCAAGTCTCCCTGTTCTATAAAGACCTTGGATTCCTGCATTTAAAAACATTGTATTTCGACTTAATAAATTTAAAAATTGCGATGATCCTCTCATACCAAAATCAGTAGCTACTTCTCTTCCTAAAAAACTAGAAGCAAGATCACTCATACCTGCATTTTTAGCTAATTCAAATTCACCTAATCTTGTAGCATACTCTACACGAGAAACGAAGTCAGCATAGCCTCTCCATCCTGCTTTCATTTTTTTTAAAAAATGCTTTAGTGCCCCTCTATATTGCCCAACTTCTCTTTTACTTCCGTATTTTAACATGTCAGCGGAAGCATTTGTAATTAGAGTTTCCATATCTGATCTTGATGAATAACCCATTCCACTAATTAATGCTTTTCTATATACATCATTAGCTTGGTAAGATTTATATAAACCTTTAGCTGTGCTCCATCCTGGGACAAAGCCAACTCCTTCCCGATTAACAATACCAAAAACAGAATTTACTGTTCCTGCTAATGTATCTCTAATAATGTTAAACGCTACAAATGGGGGACTATAGGTAATTGCTCTAGATGAGAATCTAGCAATTCCTGACCCCACCCCGCCAGCTCCAAAAAATGGCATTTTTAATAAGTCTTTAGCAGCATCATCACCAAAGGCTATAAATGCCTCAGCTAAATGTGGATTTAAAATTTCATATGCTTCCTGGTTTCCATTTCTATAAACTAGATCAATAAAATTATCTTTTGATGATTTTTTAAATGTTCCCGAAAAAGCTAATGTATTTAAGTTATCTAATGTGTCAATATCTTTTCCTGCCTTAATTAAACTAATACCAGCTTCTTTAAATTTTTCTTGAATATTTTTTCCAATAATTGTTTTTTCTTCCACCCCAAGTCTGGCACGTTTAACAACTGCATTAGGTGCTATCTGTTTTAATTTTTTAGCCTTTGCGATCATATCATATAAGGCTAGCTTAGCACGATTTCTATCAGAGCCATTAAGAACTTTATAAACATACGTTGTTAAATTATCATATAAATTTAAAGTCCCCTCTAATTTGTCTTTTGATAATGCTTTAGCACCAGGTCTTGCTGTTCTTAAAACTTTATCTGTTTGTTCTTTTAAAGTTGTTTTTTTCCAAGGATCAAGTTTTTCAAGAATACTTTTTACAGGTCCTTTTTCTCCCCTATAGAAGGGTACAAAATATGGATTCACTTCCTTAACATTTTCCGCAGTTTCTCTAGAAATAAGTCCCGAAAGAACCTGGTATTCTAGAGCTTCATCAGTAAATATTTTTAATTCAGCTAATCCTTTTCTAAAATCTCCATTTCTTAATAGGTCGACTTTATATTTATTTTTATATTGAGAAGGTGAAAGTTCCCCATAATCAATAGCCTGCTGCATTTCATCTTTTGTCAAAGGAAGTTTTTCTTTTAAATTAGGTTTTGCTTTTAAGATTCCTTGCTGTCGTTTTGCTGCACCATAGAGTAAAAAAGAATTTGTTTGTCTAACTTTATCAAAAGGCATAATAATTTCTTGTAAGCCTTTACTGTTTCCTTTAGTATAGCTAGCCGATTTAGCGGTAGCACTTGGGGGCATATACCAGCCTCTCATTAAAAATTCGTGTGCTCTAGTTGAAGCTGCTGCTGACATACGTAACTGAAAGTATGGCATTAAAACTGGATCAATATCAAATTTTCCACTTTTAACAGCTGATTTTAATCCTGCTGCAGATCCTTCAACACCTAGAATATTTTTCTGTAATGTCTTAACAAAATCGTACTGATCGGCTAATTTTGATTTTATATAGTTTCCTGTTTTTGTAACATTTACTTCACTATTTAGTGACTCATCTGTTAAATTAGCCCCCTTCTTAATACTCGCTTTTAAATTTGTTGCTTCTTTTGCTGCCGAAACATTTCTTAATTTTTGAGTAGCTAAGCCCACTCCACCTGTTGCAATAAAACTTGTTCCTCCCGCAGCAATTGATACTAATGCAGTTCGTTTAAAATCTAATTTTTGTCGTAACCCTATTTCTTTTTCTGTAGTTTGTGCTGCTATATCCGCAGCTGCAAAACCAACTGAATCAATAGCCGCTATAGTCCCTGAAGATTTAAGTACATTTGATTTAGCAGCCTTTTCGGCTAGACTTGCAAAAGTTTCTTGATCGGTAAAAATATCTTTACCTGCTTTTTTAATTCCTTTTTTAGTTGCTTCTTTTAAAGCTTTAGACCCAACAGCCGCTGCTGCTCTTCTGCCTACCATGCCTCCAACGACACCCCCTACAAGATTTAAAGGATCTAATACTGCTGCTCCTAAATTAGCAGCAAAACCACTAAAACCTCTCCCTCCTTCCTGATAAAAATCTGGAAGTTCTGCCCAAGTTCTAGTTAAATAAGCTAATCTTGCTTTTTGATCTGCCCCAGCATTTTTACCTGTGATGTATGCATACTCTTTTCCCATTGAAAAAGTATTAGATTGCTTAAACGTTCTATCCCAAATAAACTTATCAATAGCTTCTCGTTCATTATAATAATTACCTGTTCTTTCTTCATAGTAATTTTTAGCAACTTTTGCCAAATCTTTATTCTGATAAATATTATCAAATGTCCATTTTATAGACCCATCATCATTTTGTGCTAAAGCAACAATAGCCTCTGCATCTGCTGGCTTTTCAAAAGTTTTAGCAGGGGCTTTTATATTTTCTATATTTTTTTTAATTTGTTCATCGCTTAAAACGGAACCTTTCTTTGAGCTGTTAAACTCAAATACTTTTTTATTAATAATTATATCCCCTTCTTTTAATGGCATTAGAATTGTCTAAGTTGGAGTGCCTGCTCTATATATTCTTTTAATTTTTCTTTTGCAGGATTACCAGATGCATCCGTGATTTGAATATAAATATTATCAGGAATATAATCAACATATAATGTCTTTTCAGCATTTGTTGAATACCCTAGGTTTTTATTTACCTGGTTAATAATATAGTTAGCTACTTTATCACTAACAAGATAATCACCTGATGCAACTTGTTTTTCTGGAAGAGTCTCAGTTTTTCTTTTTGTTCTACCTGTTGATTTAGTTCTTTTTTCAGCCTGTATATCCGTATTAATATCAAACCCATCAACATTTTTCTCAAGTTCTGCTTGAAAAGATTTACTAATTCCTGCTGATGTTAAACTTCTTCGTTTGTTAAACACATCTTTATTCAACATATCAACATTTGACCAGTTATCTTTAGACCTATTAATAATATTTGTTTGAACTAATTCATAAGCTTGTTCAATAATTGCAGCAGTATCAGGCTTTCCATCTGCAGTTGTATACATATTTGTATCTGCTATTTTATCTGCATAGGACCTAATAGCATTTGCGTTGGGAAAAAATCTTGCTTCAAACGTAAAATTATTATTGGCATCAATCGTTATTCCTTTATTTCTAGAAAGTCCTAAGATATATGAAATACTTTTATTAACATCATTAATACTTCCTGCAATAACGCTTTCTTGGTAACCAATAGTATCCGCAATACTTGACTTTAAGTCAACTGACTGTGGCTGTACTAATACTTCTTTACCAATTTTTTCTGCTGTTGCTTGATCAAAGGCAATACCTGTTGATTCCGTTACTCTATCCCCAAACATAAAGCTTTGAGCCTTTTCAAGTCCTGTAGGTTCTGGAAGTTTTTTGATACCATCTTCATCTTCTTTAGTTAGATATAAATCTGCTACATTTTTTATAGCTCCCCTATTTAAATTTTTTGCAGCCCACATTCTATTCTCTTTTAAACTTTTAGTTGCTGTTGCGTAATCCTCAGAAAATAAAGTACCCAATTTTAATGTACTTTTTATAGTTTCATCTTGTTGTAAGGTTGTACCATCAGATAACTTATCTCCTTTTTTACCAAATTTTAAACTTTTATATGCAGCTATTTCACCTGGAGGAATGGCTTGTTTAACTTTAGTAATAACATCAGCAGTTGCTATATCTTTTAATAATCCTTTTTTTGCAGCTACTTCAGCTACTACTGTTCCAAATTGAGCTTCAATTGCTGCATAATTAGAATTCTGTAATTCAATAGATTTTTGATTTGTATTGAACTTTTCTTTATATAGAGAATTTGCAGCATCTATAATTTTACCTGCATTCTCATCATACTCATCTCTGATCTCTTGACTTTTTAAAAGTCCTCCTGATAAAAAGGGAACTAAAAATCCTGCCATATTACATTGCCTCCTGTGGTTGTGGTCTTGCCATTAATCCTGGACCTGCTTCAGGTTGAGGCAAATCCTGTTGTATATCTTGTGCTGTTTCTTGTATTTCATTCTTTGCTGATTTTAATTCAGCCATATCTCGTAAGAATTTATTATTAGATAAATCCTCTAAAGATAATCTTACTTCTTTAATCCCCGCTCTAATTCCAACTGCTGCTATAAGTTTCATTAAAGGTGCAACCATCATAAACCCTACATCAGGTGTAAATTTACCTTGCATAAATCCTCCAAAAACCATTACTCTTACAATTGCTTCTACAGGTACACCTGCATCAAGCATTGCAATTAGCTGTTGGGAAAATTCCCCATCTGTAATTTTATCATATAGCCCATCTAGTATTTGTTCAGGATCAGTGAACTGTGGTGGGTGCTCCCAAGGAGCATTACCTGGAGTATCTGTTAATGATTGCCCTGGTATAGGGGCATCAAATTCATCGTAAGGGGCTTCTGTAAAATTATCTTTATTTTTCATGTTATCCTACCTGTTTTGCGTAATATTTAGCTTGTGCTAATCTTAAAGCTTTTTGATGATATCTATCCATAACAGTTTTCATATCTGTTGTAGCAACACGTCTGCCTGCCCCTGCTCTAGCTGGTTGCGGAGCAGTTGCTACCATAGAACCTTTAAGTGAAACTCTTTTACTTGATAGACGATCAATCATAGTTAAGTAATTTCTAAACTGAGCTGATCTATCAGGTTTATTATCTCTTATTCTTTTTCTAATTTCCTTCCATTCAATTGACATTTTATTTCTCCTTTTTAAATTTTCCTGTAGGCTTTGTTATTAAGCCCTGTATAACTCCTGAAATTTCTTTATCAGTTGGTGGAGCCTCTTTATTAAACCCAGCCCCGACTATTCCTTTAACTTCTGATATATCTGTAATACCATGTTTTTTAGCTTTAGTAATTAACTTAATATCATTAGCAGATAAATCAGCAACTAAAGTTCCATGAGGCTGATCTTTTGGAAATACTGAAATAACTTCTCTTACAAATTTTTCAGTTTCTTTTCCAGCATTATTAAATATTTTTTTTGTATTTTCCGTTATCATAGTTCTCTCCTTATTCTTTCCAGTTAGCAAAAACTTCCATACCGAATTGACCTAACAATCCATAAAGAGCAGCTTTCTGTGCACTATTTTGTAGATCAAAAGCTGTAGTTCTTTCCATTGCTGCTACTGCCATATTATGATCTCTGTTATTTGTATTCTGTGCAGATGTCTGCACCCAAGATGCCTCATCTCTCCATTGCTGCCATAACCCTGACATTGCAAAGTTAGATAAATTTAAAAGATTCATAGCATTTGTTTCATTAGCAGCATTAGCAGCTGTAGTATTTGCTGTATTAATAGATCTTCTCCATACTGCATTTGATTGATCTATAACTCTTTGATTCTCTACATTAAATCTAGATCTAGCATCTTCTAATGTTTTATTAAATTGATTAATTGCTGTTTCCCTTTGAGCATTTGCATCAGCTAAAGCTGTAGCATTTTTAGCATTAAGAGCAGATACTTTATTTGCTTCAGCATTTGTATACTGTGCCATAGCATCAGCACGTTGAGCATTTTGTGTTTGTAAATTTGTATTTATTGAATCATAAAATTGATTAACTTGATTCTGACTTGTTGCATTAAATTGTAATGCAGCATTTCTAGAAGCATTATCACTTAATAATGTTTGCTGTCTAGCATGAAGATTTTGCAAATTAGATTGCTGTACATTGGACAAGTTTGCCATATCCATTTGTAAATAGGACTGTGCATTAACTACAGCAGCTTGTTGGTTATTTGCTAAATTTTGAAATATAACTTCTTTATATGTTTGTGCGTCTGCAGCAGCTATAGGAACGGAAGATTTTAATATTCCCTCAGCCATTGCTTCAGCTAACATTGTAGAAGCACCTAAACCTCTAGCTTGCATAGTTGCTTTTGCAGCCTCTGCAGCTCCTCTAGCAAATGCAGGTAAGTTACTACCTGATGCTAACGATGCTTCAATATCACTTGTAATACTTTCTAATTGTCCTCTAACAGTTGCTTTAGGATCTAAGCTTGCTATTGACTGTTGAGCACCAGTCATAGGTTGAGTTAATGATCCTGTTGCCGCTGTCATTGTTGGTGCTGTACCCACAACTTGACCTGTATAACTTGCAGCGGTTTGTGGTGTTAATGCCCCTACAGCTGTTGTTGTAGGTGCTGTAGCTGCAGTAGCAGTCGGTGCTGTTGCAGAACCAGCTTGTGCTGTTAAAGTGCCTGTTACTCCTGGTGTAGCTAGAAGTTCATTAGTCTGAACATTCTGTGCTGTAGGACTTATTGTTGTACCTTGAGGTAAACTTGGCGTACTTAATAATGAATCAATTAAGCTGACAGCTTTCTTACTGCCAACCTGCTCTGTTTGTCCTGGTGCCAATGCACCTGTAGGTAATGTTGTTGCCATAATTGTTATCTTCCTTGTCCTCTGTTTTTAGCCCTCCTTGGGACTCGTTTATTATATTTTTTACTGTGTCTTTTTGGACGTTTTTTCTTTGTCTGTCTTATAAAATTGCTTACGCCTATGAGGGACTTGCGTTTAGCCATATCCTTTTGTTACCCCTAACATAGGTCGTTTATCAAATAAATTTGTTTTTGCTAATGGACCCGCAGCATTATTATAATGTAAAAATACTTGTCCAC
>Ga0208793_1001089_pt1 | contig 16295 bp, 9 predicted proteins | sample 17_taG_FD_184092 | JGI IMG/M metagenome (GOLD analysis project Ga0208793, IMG submission 184092) | Marine viral communities from the Subarctic Pacific Ocean - 17_ETSP_OMZ_AT15314 metaG (SPAdes) (version 2) | ecosystem: Environmental > Aquatic > Marine > Oceanic | place: Pacific Ocean | collected...
GATGACGTGATTCAATCAATCCTGCAGGACTAATCTCAACAAACTCTGCCGTTTGCCATAACTCGGCAAGACAAGTAGCACCCGAATAGGAAAATCCGCTTCGAACTCCTCCAATAATACTCGTGATAATCTCTCCAACTGAACCTCGATAAGGAATCAAGGCTTCAACACCCTCAGGAGTGGCCTCACTTACTTCATCACCTGCTCGCTTGGAACGACCTAAGGCTGCACCGTAAGAAGCCATTCCACGAATCATCTTGTATCGTGAGCCATCACGTGTGATGACTCCACCAGGGGACTCGTCAGTTCCCGCCAAAAGACTTCCCAACATTACGGTAGAAGCACCTGCGGCCAATGCCTTAACGACATCGCCCGATTTACGGATTCCTCCATCAGCAATCACAGGAACGTCTACAGCAGAACACGCATCGAGGATAGCAGTAAGTTGAGGAACTCCATGACCTGTGACAATACGAGTAGTACAAATACTGCCAGGACCTACGCCAACTTTAATGCCATCTGCCCCTGCATCTGCCAATGCTTTAGCCCCTGCGGCAGTGGCTACATTACCTGCAATTACAGGAATATCAAACTCAGACTTGATGGCCTTAATAGCATCAATAGAAAGAGCAGAGTGTCCGTGAGCAATATCTAAAACTACAACATCGACACCTGCACGGATTAGATACTTTACCCTTGTGAGATAATCCCCAGTGACGCCTACGGCAGCCCCAACGGCCAACCGACCCTTAGCGTCTTTCGTAGCATCCAAGTGCAACTCTTCTCGGTTTAGTGTCTTTCGAGTGATGAGGCCGTAGATTTTGCCCGCTTTATTGAGGACAGGCAATTTGCCAATGCGTTGATTCTGCATCAAGTCTAGGGCTTCAGACTTCGTTACACTAGGTGTAGTAGTGATGACGTCAGTTAAGCCGACCATAACATCAGCGACTTGATAATTATGTAAAGCGCCTGCTACATAGGTCGCATCTTTGAGCCCTAAGATTCCGCAAAAGGTTTCGGTTTCATCGACAACAAGTAATGATGAAACATTTTTCTCCACCATAATGTCAACGGCTGAGTCTAAACTTTCCGTCAGGTTAATTTGATAAGGATTAGATAAAATGAAGTTTAAGTGAGTTTTAACTCGAGTTACTTCGGCTACTTGGTCTTCAACACTTAAGTATCGATGAATAATTCCGATTCCTCCGAGTTCGGCCATGGTAATTGCCATGTCGGCTTCACACACGGTGTCCATATTACTCGCTACAATCGGAGTTTTCAAACTTAATCCTGCCACTAAGGTTGAACTCGTGTCGACATAACGACGACTGGTTAAACTGGAAAATTGTGGTTGCAATAAAACGTCGTCAAAAGTGTAGGCTCGCTTAAACATACTAATCAATCCCTGTTATTACGGATATAAAGGTATGGTCAAATTACTCCGAAAACTTTCAAGAAAACGGCGACTCCTGCGACAGCCGCAATAGCAGATGTCAACGTCCTAAGCAATTCCATTTTATGATTGTGCTGGTCGAGCCAACGTTCAAAACGCCCTCTAAAAGGTTGAATCGTTAAACGATTTTCACCTAAAAATATTTTACCAGTTTCTTCTTCCCAATCAGCAATATGCTGACTCCATTCATCAAGCCAACTATCCAGTTCTGAACTTCGTGTCATAACAAGAGATTACTAATTTACCTATTTAAGGGTAATCCCATAGGGTAATTAAATGAACTAAAATTTGTAGAAGGAATTAACTCATACAAAAGAAACGGTCCGCTCCAACCATTCCAACCCGCTGAGTTGTCGGAATCTTTATAAAGAACAGAATGACGTTCCAAAGACTCAAATAGTAAATTCTCGGTACGTGACCCCTCCCACACCGAACCACGACGATAAAATGGACACATTTGAGTCAACAAAATTAAGGGACAAGGGTAATATATGTCCCAACCTGTATTACGACTAATGTGCCGACGTAATGATTCAGCCCCTTCCTTATTACAAGTAATCTCTTGACCTGTAAAACTAGTTAGATTAGGAAATAAGCCTGTTCCATAAACTTCTTGTCCACGCCGCACATATATATCTACAATCTCATTATAATCCGTATCCACAGCATCGTCCTCATCGTCTACATCAAGGGCAATTTGATATCCTGGGCTGTATAATAGTTTCATCACAGTGATATTATCAAAAAGGTTTTCGGAATTTTCTTCTGAGCCAAAAATCCGTGCTGAAAGGTCGTCTTCTGTATTAATCCAAAGATAAATTTTATCGGCTTCAATATCGCACATAGAGATTGTGGGTTGACGTCGTGGAACAGGTTTAAAATTATTCTCCAACATCGCAAGTAAAGAATCGGAATTTTTAGTAATATCTCCATACTTTTCTCGAAGATTATTAAGAATGTTTTGGAAATCTTGCGTTGTCATCATAGCAAATCACCCTCAGGATAATTCAAACTAAGTGTGTTTAAGCCTAACGCCCAGGATGGAAACTCCCACACTTCTAAACTGGGTGATTCCCAACCATTCCAAAATAATTTATTATTATTTATGCCACTTTTATATGTTACAGACATCGCTTCTAAATCTGAAGACTCGGGAAAAGTTTTTCGATACCAACCAAGTCTCGTATCGCTCGAAGACTCTAAATAATGCATATTGGCTTGCAATGGTGGAACAGGTCGGGCCATTCCAAACACAGGATTTCTAACGGCTACTTGAATCCTAACAGTTTCATCATCCCAAATTTCACTGTCCTTAATCCAATGAAGGTATACTCGACCAGGCTCAATTAGATTTACTGACCAGGTTCGAGGAACTCCTAAAGGTACTAAGGTCGCATGTTGTTGTAAATAAGACTGTAAGTCTTTTCGCTTGATGTATGGAGATTCTTCACTAGTTAATCGGTTGTTAAAACGTTGCAGGAAACGGTCAAATTTAAGTTTCATACTCATCTTTAAATACCTCCTGTTGGATAATTAAGTGTTGGAGATGTCCTTAATTCGAAATAGAAATTATAATCTTCTTTTAGGTCTCGTCCATTATATTCTTGAACTTCTCGCAGAATATATGAAAAAGAAACACGAAAATGATTATGTAACTCATTTGCTATTGTTTCATTAATTATTGGATGTGGAGTCATTATTTCTCCACTAAAATCACGTTGAATATACTCTCCATTTGAAAAATTATAAAAATCAAACCAAGGATTATCTGCGAGAAGTATCCCCTGTTCGGTACTGGAACTAATCAACTCATCAATGTCAATATAATCCGTGTTCCAAGAAATTCGAGGGGGTGCCGCTTCTTCTACAAACACACCTGCCACTTGTAAACTCCAATTTCCTGCATTACTTCTTTGCCCTGTCGGAATTAATTCTAATCGCTTTAAACCCAAGTCCCAAGCAGTTCGCCAATCGGAATCTAATCTAGAAGTATCTTCAAGAGTCATGTCACCCCAAGAGTCCTCACTCCCCATGAAATATCCTGTTTTTGCTCCAAAAGAAAATCTTGTTAATCGTGCTGAACTCTCAAGTGTGCGTAACATAGCGGCTAACTCAGAACCTGTAATAAACATGTCATTAGACAAGGGTTTAACTATTTTCTGTTCAACAAAGTCATAACTTGTCATGACTTCACTCCCAAGTTTCTGCCCGATATTTAGCAACTACTTTGCGGATATCATCGGAATAGCGAGCGTTTTGTTTACCCGCTTTAGTAGCCTTGGCCTTTTGTCGCTTAGCCTTAGCGTATAGTCCTTTCTTTTTCAAGGCCGCAACTGCTTTAGCAGGGAAATAAGGTTCTCCTGTTTTCGAGGATTTCTTACCGCTTGAAGTCTTCCATTTTTGGCCTGACCAGTCTTCTAAATCATCCTGTTTTTCTGTTTTACGACCTTTGTAAGGATTTAAATTTGCTCTTTCACAAGCCTTTTCATATTCACGCTTTAATTTTTGAGATTTACGGGCTGACCATTGACCTGCCTTTGTACCCATACTCTTTTCCTTGTAAATTTTCCGCTTAAGTCGCATTCGGATTTTGGCTTGCTTTTTACCGTAAGTCTTTTCGTACTCACGCAACTTTTTAGCGTCCTCTTCTTCGGAAGCCATTCGAGTGGTGGAAAACTTCAAAGAATCCGTAAAGAAATCTCCTGTGGCAACACTGCTTAGGGCTAATTCACGAGCATCGTATTCACTGAGCGTTTGCGACGGTGTGTATTCCGTAGCGAAGGTCTCGGCTCGCTTACGACCACCAGAAGTCTTCGATTTCAAGTCTCCTTTCAACTTGAATCGACGCTTGTAATCTGCGAAACTGCCTGCAAGGCTCGGCTTATTCCACAGAATCCACTTTGATAATGCACCTGCAGTCATCGGCTGTTGCCATTTTTCACCTGCGGATTTCGAACCATGGCGTGTGTTGTAATTCTTGAGACGCTCTTTGTCCTTGTGAATGGTGTAGTCTTCATATCGTTCGTCACCGAAATGCGTAGTCTTGATTTTCTTGTCATCTTTGTCATAAAAAACCGCCGTTAACTTATACGGGTCAATCGTGGCTCGCTTGATTTCAACTCGAGCAGGTTTCCGAGTGGATTCGGATTCGAAAGATTCAGAACCGAATGACCGTTGATAGCCATTTCGAATTTCTTCGTCAGAATACCCTATCTTACGCATAGAATCATACTCGCGACGAGTCAAATAAGGCATTCCTTCCTCGGCCATATTTGGCTCTAAGTCCCAAGGCATCGGTTGACGTGGAGTATTTAGCGAACGAACAAAACGAGCCTCGAAAGTTTCAGACTCGAATCGATTTGTATTCATCACCTTTTCAACCTGTTGACGCATATCTTCATCGATTAATTCTTCAAAAGCCACGTGAATATTGTAATCTAAAAACTCGATGGCTTCATCGGTTAAGTTTTGCATTAAGTAATCTCTAAGTACAACGTAATTAAAGATAGTTTGTCCAATGATACCATCTGCAATGGCGTCTCCTTCTGAGTAATCCTCTGCTCCAAATCTTAAGTAATCAAATCGTCTTGGATTTTGACTTAATTTTTGCATCATCCATTCAGCAATTGATTCAGCACGTTCACGGTGTCGACGACCCTCGAATTTTCGATATAATTTTCCATTATAGTAAACATTGGAAACAGTCTTGAAACTTTCCACTGCTACTCCTCTTGGAACACCTTCCGCACCGAGAAGGATGAACTCATCCTGTTCCATGAAATCAACATCAGATGAATTAATTTGTAATTCACCTGCGAGTAATTCACGGAATCGAACTGCTCGAGGACTGTTATCGAAATAAAATCCAAATCCGTCTTCGAGCCAATCTATGTAATCAACTAATTCATCTTTCGTAATTTTCTCAGCCGAAAACGTTTCCGCATCGAGAGAATCGCCTTCAGGAAGTGGTTTGTTTGGAGTATTGATAACGTAGTAGACAATAGCATCATGCAAATCATTATAAAGTTTGTGATTGGCATCATTATACATCTCTTGACCGTAAGTCGTTTTAAGTTGACCCGATTCTAAACCTTCGACTAAACGGTCAAGCGCATCGCTAATATCGGAATCACCATGTGCGTATATGTAGTCAATGACATTGGTTTGATACCAATTATCAATCCCACTTACAATTTCTTCATTCCAAAAGTCACCACTTCCACCACACTCGTTGCACCAGGATTGACCATCACACGAGTTGCAATCTTCTTCACCTGAGCCATCGCAATCATCACAGACTTCATCCTCACCCTCGTCATCTTCGACTTCTCCTGTACCATCACAAGCATAACATTCCTGTTTACCGTCATCACAATCCTTATAACAATCATACTCACCTGTCCCGCCACATTCATAGCACTCTTCATGTTCTCCCATTTCAAGTAGGTTGCCATTACCGTTGTTATTATACTCGTGCAATAAACTTCCTGCCCGACCAAGTAAGTTATGATGAATACCTCCTACTAATAGAGGTTCATGTAATTGAACTCTACCTTGGCCGTCTCCGAAATCCCAATCACCATCTTGTAGGTGTTGAACTTCGTTTTGATAAGCGCCTCCACCCCAATAAGTATTTGCAGGGTCGGTTTCTAGTTTTTCTTCACCAATCAAGGACATAATAGAGATACAAGCAGGACAGTTAGCATTATAGTTAATACGAACATCTCCAGATTCCGAAGAGAATGATTCTGCCTCCATGTTTTCGTTTGAACTACAATCGCATTTACACATTTTACAAACTTCGCCACAATCCTCGCAACCGCTATCATCATAACAATAAGCCACACCACATTCGGTGCAATCTCCGATGTAGTCCCCACATTGATTGCACATTTGCTTAGAACAATAGACACATTCATTGAAAACTTCTGCATCATCCTTGTTTCCACAATTACCACAAGTTAGCAAATCCCCTTCCGCTTCATCTAAAAGTTGTTGTAAAAAGTAAACGGTATGGTGGCCAACCATCATTTCATCAGCAGCAACGGCTGTTAAAATATCTGGAGTTGACATCCAAACGTAAGCATCATGCTCGAAACTCAATTCAACATCTGCAGTATCGGATACACCTAAAAACCCGTAAAACCTCTTGGAATCGGTTAGGTGTTCTCCGAGTGGCGAGACTTCGCCTAAAGCAATGCCTGCTTCTTCTAAGGTTTCACGAATTGCATTCTCTTCGGGTGAGCCGTCTAGGTCAGATTCAATTTTACCTGCTGGCATTTCCCATAGGCCTTGCATGGTGTCTTCTAAGGCACTTCTTCGGAGAAGAAGGCAATTTCCGTCATGGAAAACTAAACAACCCGATGCTACACGCCTAGCCATATGTAATTCACGGGGCTTTTACGTCTTAAAGGTTTCGCTTTTACCTTGGAGGGTTGTTCAAAGACGGAATCGAAAAACCTGCATATTCTAAGGTAATGTAATTTTTAGAGTAGTAACTATCCCACTGAGCCCAAGAATTAAACTTCGACCATGAGTTATCAATGTCATAGTAATAATCTTCTAAACTTATAGGACCTGGAGAGAACAAACTAATACCTCCTTGCTCATCAAAACTATCACCTGATAATTCAATGGATTGGAATTGAATGGTTAAAAATAGTTTTCCATAATCATCAACATTATATTCATCTTCTTCAATCCATGCACGGACAGAATTGAGAGTAGGCGGAGTTGGACGTTGAGTCCAACGACTTGAATATGCACTATAATTATACCAATTATCATGGCCTTCCCAACTATGTCTGTAAATTAATGAATTATCCTCATTATCTATATGATTATAACTTATTTGTTCACTAATGATTTCTTTAGTAGTTCTAGTTTTTATAGTTTTTTTTCTTCCATTGGGCAATTGATTTAGTTGATAAAAAACAAAAGATTCTAATACTTCTAAATCAAGTTCATCAGAGCCGTCAGCATCGATGTAATGTGCTTTTAGAATTGAAATTAAGGCTGGAGTGACAGGATTTTCCTGCAAATAGGCGATGATTTCTAAGGGTGTCATCCAAATATCTCTCCTTGGGGGTAATTTAACATGGCGCAGGGCAAGTTATAAGGTAAATCAAAATGTGCCAATTCATACTCTCCCCACCATTCATCTATACCATAGTTGTATTCTTCTCTCACAGCAGGGTCTAAATAATAATCTTCTAATGGGTTTTCCGTATCATATATGTTATCGTAGTCTTCGCCGAGTAATGTAATCCAGTAGTACCTAAATCTTAAACCTCGCTCGCCATCTGGGTCTTGATAAGGCTCTATTATTGCCCCACCACCAAACATTGTTCGCTGAGAAAAGACTTTTGAAGTGTCTAAACGGCCTGTAGTTGTCCGACGAATTTCTTGGGGAAGGCGGGTGGAGAGGGCGTATCGATTACTCCTCCCAAACAAGTGTTGATTGGAAGGGCTCGGATACCGTATTCCAAAATCAAGGTCCAAAGTGGGAAGTTGACCGTAATGATAAAATAAGAATGAATCTAGGTCATCTTCGTAAATATCGAATTCATAGTTTTTTTGCAATATCTTAACGAAATCTTCATCCAAAGGATTTGATTCTAAATATTCAATCACTTGAGTAGGATTCATCAAATCCCTCCAGGATGATTTAAACTCGGAGATTCTTTAAGTCCTGCGTATTCTAATTGAATGTATGCCGATACCTTATCGTAGGTGTATCCATAATTTGCTGCATCATATTGAATTAGTGAATCTTGCAAGAATTCTCGTAAAGAGTACTGACTTGTGTTGTATTGGTATTCGTCTTCAAAAACGGTTACCATGACTCTTTCAAACTCTATCTCTATACCTTGGTTAACCACAACTTCTCCAACGTCATCTAAACCATAACTAGATATTCCTGAATATTGCACAGGTACTAAATTCAATGTTTGCGCTGATATTGGATTGTAAGAGGTATCAATGTTGGCAGCGGATGGTCCAAAATCAGGACTAAAATAGATGAGAAATTCTATGTGTCCAACAAGTTTCTGGACATCATCATCATCATCACTGAATTCCTTAATGGCAGGACGTTGGCCATTGGATTGATATAAAAAATCCTTGAGAAGTTGTAAATTTTTACTTATATAATTAGGCTCAAAATCCCACGCAACTACTTTGTAATCTCTATGAATCATGTTGAAAAATTTATCTTTATCCAAGGGTCGAGTTGACCAGTACTGTAATAAATCAGTTGGTTTCATCGAATCCCCCCAGGGTAGTTAAGCGAAATTCGAGTTGGTTTATTCAAGTGTTCGACTAAAGCCACGTAACTATCGTAAGTTAATTCGAAAACATGCGTTAAAACATGGGTGTTTTCCTCATCATTATTCTTCCCAACGTAACTATCAAAGGCAGTCCTTTCGTTCGTTCGCAAAGTTCCAGTAAACGGGTCTTTGGTTAAATATTTATTAGGATTAAAAGACGCTCCAAAGAACGACATTTGAGGTCCGTATTGGTCATCATAATGTGCATCAGTGATAAATAATAATTCTATTTGAGATTCAGAAGGAGCGTCTCCTATGTAGTGAGGCGGTCTAGCCACCGTTCCAATTTCTAAATAAACCTTCCCTGCTTCGAAAGGTCCAATAAGCCCAAATTCATTCCAAGGTTCAGTATCCGAAACTACGATATTCTCGGGTGCAAAACGATTTAAAAAATCAATTATCTCGCTAATATACGTATTGTAATGTAGTCGATATGTCTCGGACTCTCTAAACTCATTTCCCACTGCTTTTTCGCCATCAAGTAGTCGACTTCCTCGATAGTATGATTTTACCATATTTGGAATTACACGATTTAATACTGGAAACTTATCTTTTGCAATTAGTCCCGACAAGATTGGATTAACACATTTAAGGTTTGTTTCTTTGCCATCGAAGTTCTCATCATACCAGGAGGAAAACTCAGTCGCAGTTAAAATTTCCGTCATAGGTATTCCTCCTTCGGTTTAAAGAAAACGGTAGGTGCTCCACCTTGTGAAGGGTCTTGGTCGTAAAGTAGATTAGCGTAAGCGTCTCGATGCCACCCATCAAGTAATCGAGCCCCTCTCTTCATAAGCGTAGCATCCGTTCCAACCTCTACATCAACAGAAGCAGCCGCGAGGACTGGAGCATAGAAGATACCTTCTCGACCTAATGCTAAGTGTTCATCAATATAGGCATTGACGATGGGTTCATTCCAAACCAAAATGTTTTTTCGCCCCAGTTCACGATGCCATTCAATCGTTTGAGGTGGGAGATATTTAGCCGCTTCTTCCAATGAAAGAGTTTCTTGGCAAGGGAGTCCACGTTTATTAGATTCTTGTTTCCAAGAATCTGATGCGTACGCCTCTTTAAGAGAGTCATAAATATCACCACGTCCGCCACCAGACATGCTGTTAGCCACACCAGGTATGTACCAAAAGTCGAAATACTTAGCGTACATTTCTTCTGGCGTATATGGTAAATTTTTTCGGTCATCCCAAGATAAATAGCGAATGTCGTTATCCTTCTCGTATTTCTTTACCATGTCGCGATATTCATTTTCTGCCAGTTCCATAACGTCCCAATGTGGCCAATCTTGTGGTAAATACATATCCCAACCGTCCGTGTGGCTGTCTCCAGATGGGAACTGACTTAGTTCGACCAACTCAACAGGACTTAATTTGCTCCAATCCGACATCGGAATGGATTCTGCCATAAATGTTCCACGATAACCTGAAAATATAGGGTCTCGAGGAGATAAAATGTGATGGAGTGGCAAGTATCGCCTACCACGACGAGTTGCGTCAGTAAATGGAGTTTGATAAAAACCATGCTTAGCAATCATTGCCGAATCAGTTGAAATATTCTCTCTAAACTCATCATAATCGGGATTGGGTATGGCATCGACATAAAAACCTCGTTCGTGAATTTGCTTGGCCATCGATTCTGTAATCGGCTGAACTCCCTCGCCGCCATCATTCCAACCTTGGCTCAAACAAATTGGCAAGGAGTAAAATCCTACAATTGACATCTTACTTCGAGGAATTGAGTTCGTTGAATACCAAGCACCACCAATATCAGGGTCTGGTTTAACGTTTTGAACACTCCGCTTGTCATCAATCAATTCCAATGGGAAATCAACTGCGTAAACAACTCCTGCGATTTCATTAGGAATTAAGGAAACTTCATATCCGTCCTCTTCCAACGATTCCATTTGATAACAAATCGATTCACGATACTTCCAACCAATCCAAACTTTAGCCTTCTCTAAGTCGCTTGTAAAATAGACGCCTGCTACATTATCATAAGTTTCAAGTTCTGCCTTTTCATACCAACCTGGTTGACTTACGCGTAGTCCAAAGGCTTCAATGGATTCATAGTTATCCATCGTAGTAGCATGATAAAAGGTCACAAATGGGTTTCCAAAATCATCATATTTTACTGATTGTAATGGTGGCAAGTCATCAATCATATCAATGTCTCTGAATAGGTCATAGAGTTTAACCATTTCTTCAGCATTAAATGTGAAGTCTAATAAACTATCCTCACCAACATCCCAAGAAATAGGGTCTTCTACAGTATCATTTTCCATCCAATCAAGTAAACCTGTTACGGTGAGTAAATTACCAATATCAACTACAGGAATGGTTCGTCGACCTGCTAATTCATATGCTAAAAATCTATGGCCTCCATCGATGAATTTATCTCCCGAAACTAAAATTGGAGGCGCTTCGGTGTAATTTTGTTGTTTTGAATACTGACTCACTGTTGGCATATGCCTACGACGATGATTAGGCGGAAAATCGATTTCACTCAAAGGCATGTAAAATACAGGAAACTCTAATCCAATGAAATCACGTTTTAAATAATTAGGGTGAATATGACTATACTCTTTAGATAGTTCAGAATTTCCCCAAGTAGGGTGCAAAGCCATATAAACAATATCGTCTTGAGTTATTTGAGGTAATTCTTCAAACAAAACAAATTGAGGTTTCATAGTAATTTCAAAATCATCAGCCATTCCAGGAGCATTAAATGTAATCATCTCTTCTTGACTCATCAAAGCAGAAACCCCGAAGTGCAAGTTCGGCAATGCCATAATTTCGGCTAAAGTGAACCACTGCAATTCGGAAACCTCCCAATTGAATTGATTCAACGGAACGTCGGATTCTTGCTCAACTATGCCAATGAAATTATAGTAAGTAAACTCAGGACTTCGATACGTAAAACTCGGTATCATTTCAATCGCGCCCGTATAGCCAATTTCTTCCGCCATTTCCTTTAGAGCGTTTTCCTCGGGAGGAAGTGCCTCTTCAGGTTCACCCCAGTCCGTAACACCGATAGCGCCACCAAAATTGCCCCAAGTATTAGGTTCATTTACATCTTCACTTCGTAAGCCTAATAAGATTCTTTGCGTATCGCGAGCCACTACGAGAACTCCTGAACCTGCATTGCCCCAAAATGATTCGGCGTATTTCGTCACGGTTTCGCTTGAGAAACTAGGATAATTTAAAGTTCTTCCAACATTGCGACCTAATCTTTGCTCTAAGGCTCGCAAGTTCGTATTATATGGAGATGAGTAAAACTCTCCGTTAGAATTTTTACTATTTCTAGTCGACCAAATAACAGGTTCAAACCCGTATTGGTCTAAATTTAAGTTATTTCGTGTTACATGAGAACGGTATGAAGGAAATGTACCTACTCCAATTTCTTCGGAAAGGTGAGGGACGAATAAAACTCTTACGACTTCGGAACCTTCAAGAGTTTCTTCCCACTCAGGTTTGAATTGATTGGAATGGATGAGGCCTGACCCTTTGTAATTAGCGAAACTATAATTAAAGGCATACTTATCACACTCATCACAAGCGCACTCGTAGCCTGCGTTGTGTCGCTCCCATTGTTCTGTTGGATAAGGACGTTCCCAAGTGTAAAAGTAAACTGTCTCGGGAATTTGCTCAAGTTCATAAATTTCTCCTCCTCCAAAGAAATCAAACAGCCCTTCTCGTATACTAGACGGTTTCCGAGTTCCACGATATAAAGTTTTGAGATTTAAAATATCATCATGTTGTCGCCACTGCGGGTCGATTGTTCGTATATTGTAACGACTAAGACGGAATTCGATTAAATCTTCAACTGGAACAGGTTGCCAAGTGTATTGGTATGACCAATCTCGACTGGATTCACTGCGGAAAGTCTCGATTTCCTCGGCCACGTAAGTTTTGACATCTTGTAACTGCCCCTGTATCTCGAACGGCTCAACGGAATGCCAATCCGTAATCTTATTAGAATTAAACGGTTTGCCACCTGGCGGAACGGCTAAAGTAATGTGAGGTATCGCATTGCGGGATGGATATCCCGATACGGCCACCGCAATGGCATCCTCGGATTTGCCAACGGCGGTGACGGTTAATGTGACCTCTTTACCTAAGTCGGCTTGATTCGGGATTGATTTTCCGAGTGAGACCGTCATGTGATGTGCGTACCGAGTCCAAGACTCAGGAATTTCGGATTCGAAACGGGCTAAGAGTTGTTCGGAAGTGTTCTCATCGAGGATAACTCCTGCATAAGCAATTCGCTCACGAGTTCCAACTTCTTCGGCTGCGTAATAATACACATCACTCTCTGCCAAATCAGCGTCTAATTCTTCGAAATAATTCCGTTTATCTTCGAGGGATTCATCAAACCAATCTAACCACCAAACTTCACCTTTTGGTACAAATGCTAATACAGAATAATTTCCTTTTAACGCAGCAGTAAATCTATGATTCCCATCTATGATGGTGGCTGAATTACTAATGACAATTGGAGTTCCATCAGAATCTACACGACTCGAAACATCCATCCAAGCATAGTTGACAGGTTTTTCTCGTAGTTCTTTCTCTCCAAATCTAACTATTTCCCATTTAGGACTCTCCATGATTTCATTTAATAAAACGTCATATTTAGGGTTTTCAAAATTTGGTTCATAAGGGTCGCGTTCAGCCGAAAGGCCTGCTAAGTGATTATTAGCCGCAATTTCAAATACTTCTTCGGGAGAATAAGTTTTCGACAAATCAATTCGATAGCCTCCTATATCATACACGCCTTCAGCAGCGTAATAATTCAAGCCCTCATCCCAATCTTCAATATCTCCTAAGATGATGGCTTCGGTTATTTCCGATATTTTATCTCCGAGCGCAGGCCCTGGTTCGATTCCATACTCGTCAGCCACCGTCATAGCATAGCCTTTAGGTGGCTTACCCTTATAACGTTGACGATACGGTGTGAAATAGTCTACTAAATCGAGACGATTTGTATACTCCAACATCAGCATCAATTCCGCATAATAAGGACTCGTAACAATAGCCACAACGTCACGAGGGTCTTCAGATTCTAAAGCCACAGGATACAACGCAATTAACTCTGCAATCATGTCAGCCTCAGCACGAGAGAACGAAATGGGTCCTCGACGATATTGTTCATTAAACTCTTCCTTTGTGACTACGTTCTTAAAGAGTAACGCATATGCTAATGAAGGTTGCCAAGGTCGAGGAGTATAATTAAATTGAGACGGGTATGATTGGTCAACCATAGAGTAACTTTGAATATCTTCTATAAATGAAAACTTAGGGTCTCCACCACCATAACCACGGTCGCCCCAATAACCGCCTTGATACTGAGGAATAATGGTTTCTATAATGCCTATATTGACTAAGTCATAAACTCCTTCTTCTAATTTTAAAATAGAGTCTAATTCTCGACGAACTCGTTCAGGAGACAAAGTTAGTAACTGTGGCAAGTTCATACCAATAGCCTCGCCTAAATCATCATCAATCTCTAAGCCGTAACGACTGGCAAATCTAACTGCTCTCAAGATTCGCAACGGGTCTTCTTCTAACCTTTCGTTCGCCGCTCCAACTGATACAAGTTGACCAAACTCAATATCATCTACACCATCGTGATAGTCTAGGATAGTGCCATTAAGTCTCCATCCTAAAGCATTCATAGTAAAGTCACGACGAAGGCTGTCTTCGTAAAATGTATCTGCAGCCACGGCCACAGGTCTTCGAGTACCTTCTTCATAACCTAATTCCGCACGGAATGTGGTAACTTCAATGACTTCTCCAGAGGGTGGCAAGACTAACGTAGTCAACACACCTCGTGCCATTTGGGCTTCAGGAGTAGTTATGACTCGATAACCTGCTAATGGACTTACAACGTCTTCAACTTGCTCAGGAGTGGCATTAGTAGCCAAATCATAATCTTTCGGCTTGAGTCCCATGAGCATATCTCGAACTGCCCCGCCAACTACGAGGATTTCGTAATCTTCAGATTGAAACGCCTGCATCAATGTTTCAATTTCTGCAGGAACTTGGAAACGTTGTCCTTTACGAGTTCGAGTCAAAGCGTCCATAACTCGCTCACCTAATTCAGGATTATCAGTTAGAATCGGATGTTGTGAAACTAAATTAGTCAAGTGTAATTTAAAGCCTCTCATACCGAGACTTTCTCGTAATGCCATATCCACATATGCCATTATTTCATGCCCTGCATAATAATCACCTTTGGTTTTATTGTTTTCCCTTGCCCAATCTAAGACTTCCTCATCAATGGATTGATGAATGTATTCATGATTGATAATTTTCACGATAATGTCTTCATGAAGGGCAATAAGTTCATCTTCACTCAAAGATTCTACATTGTAAGGTAAATTTTTCGATAAAATCAAATTGACCTCTTGCTCTAATTCAGCAAACTCTTCAGGCGTCATTATTTTCGCCAAGCGTTCGTCTTCACCAGGGAATAAGACCTCACCAGGCAATTCTCCTGCGCGAGGATTACCTTTAATGAATCCACCATACTCATCATCGAAATAGATTCTTTCCGCCGCAAAATCATCCTTTTTTATTGATGACACTACTAAACCCTTTCCAATGTACTTTCGTTGTAATCTTTCATAGACTGCTTTAGCATCGTAAGAGGTTGTACCTCCAGGTTCACACGTATATCCTACAATAATGGTATGAGGATTATTATTTTTTATTTTAAAAATGTTCTCATACATTTTATGGCCTATACCTTTATTACGATAAGGCTCATCCAACCAAACATCAAAAACCACCCATTTACCTATGTGCCAATCTTGTATACTCCTATTACTTTTCCACTCTAGTTCTCGAAGTACCCACTCAAAATCGTCATAACACTGTGAATTAAGTTCTTCTCTATCAAAAGATTTAAGCCCAATAGTACCTACAAGTTCTCCTTTGTCGTATACTGATGAATGATATATCCCACTATCGGTTCTTCCCCATTCATATCTAAGCACGGTCTCGGCCGAAAAATCATCGGTGCGTAAATGATTGATAAAATCACGGAAAACTCCTAAGTTATCATAAGGGCTAACTCCCGTGCCCATCTCTTCAATCCATAGTTCCTCAGGCAGTAAATCTTCTCTATTAAATGATTCTGTCCAATGCCAAGTGTAATCAATTGATTCTTCTACCAATGGCCATTCTAAATATCCTTTCATCTCCTCCCAGTCAAAGAAATTATGCAATAGTCTTTTACGGTCTACTTCTCCGTCCGTCCAATACGTCATGCCCTCATAATACTCTTCCTTATCTCGTCGAGTGCCACCTCCATTAGCATCCCAATATAAACCATCCCATTCAATGACTGTATGAAGATACGTACGCCCTCGTAAATCGGATGGGAAGTCTTTTAAACCATACAAGTACCACTCTGTTATTTGTCTCGGCACTTCATTTGGTTCCATTTCATTCACTAAGCGGTCGAAAACTAATAAATCTAATCCCATATCCCAACGTTGAAAT
>Ga0208793_1001094_pt1 | contig 16234 bp, 23 predicted proteins | sample 17_taG_FD_184092 | JGI IMG/M metagenome (GOLD analysis project Ga0208793, IMG submission 184092) | Marine viral communities from the Subarctic Pacific Ocean - 17_ETSP_OMZ_AT15314 metaG (SPAdes) (version 2) | ecosystem: Environmental > Aquatic > Marine > Oceanic | place: Pacific Ocean | collected...
TAGGCTTGCGGCGGTCCCCGCAATAGATGGACCAAAGATTACTATCGCTGTTTATGGTTTCAGAGATGCAACAGGACAGCGTAAGCCGGCGGACAATATCGCCAACTTGTCGAGTGCAGTAACTCAGGGCTCAGAAGTATGGGTTATTAAGGCACTCCAAGATGTAGGTAACGGCGTCTGGTTTGAAGTTGTAGAGCGTGTGGGTATGGATAATTTGATTAAAGAACGTCAACTTATTCGAAGTACACGAGAAGTTTATGAAAAAGAACTTCCAAACGGTCCTACACCGTTAAAGCCGATGTTGTTTGCAGGGCTTATACTTGAAGGAGGAATTGTCGGGTATGATAGCAACACAGCAGTAGGTGGCGTAGGAGCAAGATACTTAGGTGTCGGTGCTCAAACAGAATACAGGGTAGATACTGTAACTGTTGTAATGCGTTTAGTAAGTGTTAGCACAGGGAAAGTGCTAATGAGTATAGCAACCGAAAAGACAATCGCGAGCTATAGGTCCGGAGCGGACATATTCAAGTTTTTTGACTTGGGTACAAAACTTGTAGAAGCTGAAACCGGCTACAGTGTTAACGAACCAGTTAACTATGCGGTACGAGCGGCGATAGAACAAGGAATTATAGAACTGGTACACGAAGGAAACAGCAGGGACATGTGGAAGTTTGTAGAAGGATCAGAGGGTATTATAGATACTAAAGAAGGTGTTAAAAAAACATTTCCTGAAGTATTTTCTGAAACTGAACTAAAGGAAACGGTCCCAGATATTAATTGAGGGCAATTATGAAAAAAATATTTGGAATATTAGGATTATTGTTTGTGTCCAATCTCGCTCTGGCTAATGATATATACATTACGCAAGTAGGTGATAGTTTGGATTTAGATATAGTCCAAGACGGAACTGACAACAAAATAGGAAACGGCACCACTGATATGATTATCAAGGGTGACGATATGACATTTAGTATTAAACAAACAGGTAGTTTGAATACTATAGTGGCAGCGATCAACGGTAATGATTATACAGGTACTTGGGATTTCAACGGAAGTTCAAATGCTGTAACACTAAACTGTGACAGTACAGGAACAGCAGGGTCTGGTAACTGTGAAGACGTAACACTAAACATTGACGGAGACGGTAGTGACAACACTTATACATTTAACATAGGTGAAAGTGCTGACTCAGAAGGATCTATTATTAACTTTGATATCGATGGTGATAACAACATTATCAACTCAACCATTAATGGTAAGAGTATGGCATTAACTTTAACAATGGACAACAGTGCTTCAAACGCGGCTACAAGTGCAAACGGTGACGAAGGTAACGCAGTGACTATTAGTAGTACAGGTGACGGAGATGCAAACGGTCATACTATTAATTTAAATATCACAGGCGGTGGTAGCACATATGATATTACTCAAAGCGGTGTTGGCGATAATACAATTGATGCAACATTTGATGGCGACAGTCAAGACGTAGATATTACACAGAGTGACTAATAATGTATAAATGGTTAGTACTTCTTACCTTTATCATTATTCCACAATTTAGTTTAGCTGACAGTATAGGAACTGTGACTGAACTAAATGGTTCTGGCGTTATTGAACGCGACAACGAAGCTGTCGGTGATACTGAAGGTACTCCCCTAGAAGCAATGGATGTAGCTATAACTGAACGCGGTAAAATGCGTTTAGATTTTATAGATGACACACGAGTTGATGTACGAGATAACAGCAGACTAATTATTGACGACTTTGTGTATGATCCAGCAACAGGCACAGGTAAACTAGATATGCGAGCGGCATTAGGTACAGTGCGTTATGCAAGTGGCCAAATTGCTAAAAACTCAAGACAAAATGTAAGAATACGTACACCAAGTGCAACTATCTCTGTTCGTGGTACAGACTTTATTATGGTTGTAGACGAAATTGGTGGTTCAATGATAACACTATTACCTAGTTGTGATGTTGAAGGTTATTGTGTTACAGGCGAAATTAAAGTAGAAACTGATGCAGGATTTGTTTTAATGAATCAAGCATTTCAAGCAACTCAAGTTAGCCACGGAGGTCAAAGACCAAGCCCTCCTATAATAATAGGATTAGACGAAGAACAAATTAACAATATGTTAATAGTCCGCAAACGTTCTCCAATTGAAGAAGAAGAACAAGAAATACAAAGACGAGCAAGAAAAATGTTTGACTTTCTTGGTATTGATGCATTAGACTTTGACGGCTTAGATGAAGATGCATTAGTTGATGATATTAAAAATATTTGGGTAACAGAATTAGATCATGGAGCAGACTACTATCTAGGTGAGTTGTTGTATGATATGATTGATGAACTAAACAAAGCACTACTAGCATTGTTTGGAGATCAATTACAAAGAGAAAATGAATTGTTTTTAAACAATCAACAGATGGGCGGATATGACGAAGCAACTCGTATTACATTACAAGACCAAGACCCTAGTTGGATAGTAGAACGTACAAGTAGAGATGTGAATAATTATTTAAGGCTTGACTTAAATCAAGCGTATGGTTACACTATAAATATAGGACAGGGCGACGAAGTAGTATATGATTATATGCTCGGTGCTGGTAACAATAAAATAGATATTGATCAGAGACAGTAATGAAAATAACAGGAACACATTTAGGAATCTTAGTACTAGCATTATTCTTTAGTGCCCAGGCCTGTTATGCAAATACTGCCTTTATATATTATAAAAATAGTGGCAATTATGCTACTACAAGCCAATACAACAACTTAAAAAGCCAACTTGAAGCCTTAGGTTTTACGGTGTCAAGTAGCACCAGTGGCACAGTTAGTTCAAGTGATATATCAGGTAAGGATTTAGTTATTGATATCACAGGTAGTTCGAACTGTGGTAGTAACTGTAGGTCGGTTTATGACAGTTATGTGAGTGGCGGCGGCAAATTATTTATGGTAGGAGCCTACGGAGCAACTAATAGAAATAACAGTATAGAAGCACTGATTGAAAACAAGATGAACGTAGGTAGTTTTTCCATAGGTGGCGGATGTAATACTTGTTACGCTTCAAATGCAACAGGCAATTATGCAAGTAGTACAGCAAGTGAAAATGTTTTGCCAGGTCCAGACTATTACATGTATAATGTAACTGGTGGTACAACAGTAGCCGCTATGTCAGCCAATAATAATAATATTCCAACCATACACAAATGGAATTACGGTTCAAATGGCGGTGCAGTTTATGTAATGTTTGGTTATGGACAGTTTCTTTCATCTCACACGTATGCAAGTAATATGAATGCCATCTTGGGTCGAGCAATGCAACAAGAAGGATTAGTTGCAACAACTACATATACTTCAAGTATAAGCAATGCACAGACTAACCAGATCACAACTTCAAGAGCAGTAACACACAGTGGCAACGGCATATACATTGAGCAAGTGGGCGACCATAACGATTTAACTATCGTACAAGACGGCGATGACAATCTTATTGCAGGGGATGGCAGTTTAGCAAAAGCAGAAATAGTTGGAGATAATAATATTACTACACTTGATCAAAAAGGTACCAACAATGTTATGCTGTTTGGTATCACAGGCAATTATAATACTACAACTGTTGACCAAGGTGGTACTACAAGTGCAGACGACAATAGAGCTGAGTTTGATATTAATGGTAATTTTAATACAACAAGTATTACACAAAATCATAATAATGGTGTTGGAACAAATGGACATTTTGTTGCACTAGATCTCGACGGTGACACCAACAATGTACTAACAAGTCAACTCAATGACGGAGATAAGAAAGCATTTATAAGTGTACAGGGTGACGACAATGATATAGACTTATATCAACAAGGCACAGGTTCACACTATTCAGAAATATCAGTAGGTAACGATCAAACAGTTAACATAACACAAGACGGTAGCGGCAATCACAATGCCAGTGTTTCGATGTCAGGCTATGAATCAACACTTGATCTTACACAGGACAGTTCAACAGGTCAAACTTACTCCATAATGCAAAATTGTCTAACTGCAAATGGTTGTGGTACAACTACTATTGTACAAAACTAAATACTAAAAACGTGTTAGGATAAATCTATGAAAAAACTACTAAGCCCTTGGTGGGCATTATTGACACTTGGACTATTAGTATACGCATTTTCAAATCCAAGCAACTTCTTGCAAAGTATCAAACTAAACTATTTTGATCAATTAATTGTTAACCAAGAACCAACACAGAATAATATCTTTGTAGCAGAGATTGATGATGCTACTTTGGACAAATACGGACAGTATCCTTTTCCACGTAGCATATATTCAGACATTATTATTGACTTATACGACAAAGGTGCTGGCTTAGTTGTGTGGAATATAATGATGCCCGAAGTAGACAGACTAGGCGGCGATACTGACCTTGCAATGACAATGCAACAACTACCAGTTATACTAGCAAGTCGTCCAAGTGATAAAACAAAAAACGAACCTATCAATCCTGGAGCGGCAATTATCAATGCTGACTATTTAGATCTCATTTTACCATACGGTGGCATTATTGCAAACATACCTGAACTAGAAAACAATTCAGTCGGAGCAGGCATTGTAAGTACTGAGCCAGAAATAGATGGTGTAGTAAGACGTATGCCAACAGTTGCAGTTGTAGATGACACACTATATCCTAGTCTAGCACTAGAAACACTACGTGTTATCGCAGGCGACCCTAACTTCCAAATCAAACTAAATCAGTTTGGTGTTGAGAAGATGCGTATACCAAAGTTTGGTATTATACCAACAGACTCAGAAGGGCGTGTATGGATTGACTGGAGCCAACGTTCAAAACGTGTAAGCATAGCAGACTTACCAAACGACTTTGCTGGCGCAATAGTAATAGTAGATGTAACTGCCGCTGGCATTGCTAACCCTGCTCCTACAGCAATAGGTAGCGTATATGCAGGTGAAGTACAAGCGGCTGTACTAGGCACAATGTTCAATGGTACAAACATACAGCGTCCTGATTGGGCACCTGATGCAGAATTGTTAGCATTAGTAATAGGTGGCTTATTGCTTATACTACTAAGTCGTTGGATGCTTGTAGGGCTTGCTACAACAGTTGTACTAATAGGTGGAGTTGTACCCTACAGTATATACACATACGCAACAGAGAAGCTGTTATTAGACGTTACAGCGCCTGTTATAGTGTTTATCATAGTCGCATTGCAAGTATATGGTATCAAATTTGTACGAGAGTTCTTAGAGAAGCAAGCAATTAAAAAGCAGTTCGCAGGATACGCAAGTCCTACTGTAGTACGCTTATTACAGGAAAATCCTGCACTTATAAAAGATGGTATGAAGAAAGAAGTTTCAATTTGTTTCTCAGACCTAAGAGGCTTTACACCACTAGGAGAATCGTTTGGTGATGATGTAAAAGGCCTAACTAAAATTATGAATGGCTATATGGATGCTATTACACAACCAATACTTGATGCAGACGGTATGGTTATTAAGTATATTGGCGATGCAAGTATGCACGTACACAATGCGCCAATTGAAGACAAACACCATCCTCGTACAGCAGTACAGTGTGGATTAGATATGTTAAAAGCAGTGGAGAAATTTAATGATAAAATTGTTGCTGAAGGAAGACCTCCCGTTGGCATGGGCGCAGGGATCAATACAGGGCTTGGCTATCTTGGAGAAATGGGTAGCACCGCAAGACATTCGTACGATGTACTCGGAGACGCAGTCTCAACAGCCGCAAGAATTGAAAGCAAGTGTAAAGAGTACGGATGTGTACTACTAGTAGGCGATGCTACCTATCAACAAACTAAAGACGACTTCTTCTACTTAAAGATAGATGACCTAGCAGTTAAAGGTAAAACAGTAGGTATTGGTATTTGGACAGTGCTAGACGGAATGAATAATAAGTCTGATATAAAAAGTAAACAAATGCACGAACAAATGTATGAAGCATATCTTGCACAAAAGTTTGACGAAGCAATATACATATGTGAAAGATTAGAAAGACATTTTAGTGGTAGAATGGCAGGATATTATGACATGTGGATAGAACGTTGTAAATATCAAAAAACACAAAAACTTCCTAAAGATTGGAACGGTGTTTTTATTGCAACTACAAAATAATTATAGTATATACTATTGATATAAGTGTAAAAACTAATACACCACAGCCAACACCGCAAATACTATCGCTATGCTTCCGTAGGTTATTAGTAACATAGTCCAAGGAATTCCATTCTTCCTTTTCTTGTATACTACTTTTTTCCATTGTTCTCTTCCTTTTTAGTAGGCGAAGAACCTGTACTGTCAAATTGATTGTTTTCAGTATCGGTATATTTGTCAACTAAATCTTGGAGTTGTTTTCTTTGGTCTTCTGTAAGCTCTTCTGATATTTTGCCTTTATGCTCTAATACCATTGAAAGCTTCATATTCATACGTATCATGTCATTGTCTAACATACGTACACGGTCAACTAATTTAATTAGTGTACCCATTGTTTGTCCTATTATAGGATCAATAGTTTCTGTTACCCACTTCCATATGAAGTAGATGAAATAGCCCATACCTAGTGCCGCAACTATAGGAAATCCTAAGTCTTTTATTGTAGCAACTAGTTCTGTTTCCATCAATCTCTCCTTGCGTCTTCTTTACCTTCGTTAGCCGCTATTCGGTCAACGTTAGGTTTGACGCCTAAGGTGTAACTAAGCAACGCATCTATCTTTACTAGATCGTTGTTCATTGTTTGTACACGATTGTCTAAGGAACCAATTATGCCTTTTAGGGTTGTAACAGAATCTGTAACTCCGTTCAATATAAATTTTAAGGTAAGATACACAAAGATACCGGCCGCAAGCGCACCTGCGATTGGGAAACCAACATCATTAATTAGTGTAACAAAATCCATAAAATAAAAGCCCTCACGCTCTACATAGTATTATTTATGTGAAAAATTCCGGTAAATACCCTATGAGAGCCTTATTACTTTGTGCAGTGGTTCTTTGCGGGTGCGAACAAGCATCGGAGCAAAGTCATCTACAACCATTGCGATCAGCAGTCAAATACGTTGGGTATAACGAACGTATAAACCGAGTAGAATTAGATACTCTATTAGGTGTAGATCCTATACATACAGAATGGTGTGCCGCATTTATTAATGCTGTCCTAGAAGAAAGCAACTATGCTAGTCTTAACACAATAGGACATCCACACCCGCTTACAGCAAGAGGATTTTTAAGTTACGGAACTTCTATAACCAAAGACGAAATACAAGCCGGCGATATAGTTGTGTTTCCAAGAGGCAATCAGCCTTGGCAAGGACACGTTGGATTATTCCTTAGAAAAGAAATATTAGGCAGTCAAACATATTACTATATACTAGGTGGCAATCAGTCTGGTAAAGTAAGTGTAGTGTTGTATAACGAAACAAAAGTTTTGAGTATTCGTAGGCCTATCTTAGAAAAAAATACTTGACAACCACTTGCTATGATGTTATTATAATAGCATGATAGAATATGAGTACTATGACTGGACTTCTCTGATCTCACCTAAGCAAATGGATGAGATGAAGAATGATATTGACTACTTAATTAGTAGCGGAAGTTACTGGAAGAATAGTCCTCCATATCAAACAAATATTAATATTTTTAGTTTGCCGAAAGACTACTGGATAAATCTTAAAATGAGTTTTATCTGGAGTTGCTTCGCATACATGCAACAAGAAAAACAAATTAAGTCTGTAAAGTCTTGGGCTTACAGAACTAATAAAGCAACACAAGAAGATCGCAATACATATTGGCATCAACACACTAGAGAAAATAATTTAGTTTTAAGCGGGGTATATTATTTAGATGTACCAGGACCGCTAAAAGAGACGGCAGGTACAGAGTTTGCTCCTGATGGCCCTGAGGCTGAAGGACTTATACAAGCACCTGCTAAAATTGGTAACTGGATAATATTCCCAGGTAAGTCTTGGCACAGACCTGGTGAATTGCATTCAAGCGAAGATAGATATATCGTAGCCGCAGACATGGAGATATGAAATGGCAACATCAGAAGAAAAAACAGAATTAGTAGAACAAATTAAAGGACCACGCTTCTATAATATCCAACTAAATGGATATGGTGGAGAAAGTGCGTACATGACTATTACAAAAGAAGCACATGACTTTTGGCAACCTTTGTGCGAATCACATGGTGATTATGATTTAAGCACATACATGAATAGTGATGATGACGAGGAGCCGGAATATGAGAATATTGACGGTGTTCCTGTAGAAGCACAGTTCCTACATGATACAGACGACAACAACTACAAACGTCCTTGGTACGAATCACACACAGAGTTTGAACACTCATATGGTGTTGAATGGGGAAGTGCATATATTAGTGTAGATGAAGTTGATTCAATGGAGTATGGTTCGAGTCATATTGCTGAAGTAATTGAAAGTGAAAACTTATCAGACATGTTGAACGAACTTGATGAAGCAAGTGATTATGAACTTGAACCGGTCGATATGGGCGAAGCATATGATACACCCGAAGGTACAGAATACATTGCACAGTTGTACTCAAGCGAAAAGGGTAACTTCTTTGATGGTGTTATTGAAACTGTCGGAGACTTTGATCCTAAGAAACTAAAAGTTTATACACTAGAATATTTGAATGGTGAGGACACTGTTACATCAATTGAGTATGACGGAGTAGAAGTTGACAACAATGGCGGTGATACTAACGGTAAAGGATATTCCGCACATGTTTGGTCGATTGCACAGAACGATCAATAAAATGAGATAGGAAAACAAAGTGTTTGGAGAGTGTAGTAAATAGCTCTTCATTCATTTGTTGTGATGCTTTATCATATGATGTTGAACCAATGTCTTGATAGTAGCGTCTATTGATACCATGCTTACTACCGTATGAGGGGAATACTCCTGATACAAAAAGACACGTATCACCTAGCTCTTTTGCAGAACGACTGTCTTTGAGTTTAAGGAATGTTTCGCCGAACGAGGTATTTGGTAAGAAATCGACCTTCTCAACATGATCTGCAAGTAGCATTACAACGTATGCTTCAACATGCTCTGGCAAGTTGTAGCCTGTGCTGTTTTGTGTGTTTTGAACAACGCCACGGAAGACGTCTACATACTCGTCCTTCATATAAATATTTATCACAGGAGAACACATGCAAAAAACATATAAAGTAGAAGACGTTTTTGAAAAAATACCGGGAGATGACGAAAACGTAAACTTTAAGATTCCTCCCGAAATTGCAAAAGAGTTAGATCTAAAACCTGGAGATCCAATGAAGATAGAAATTGGAGATCAAGGCACATTGCTTATTAAGAAAATCAATGTGGAAGAAGAAATAAAAGCCAAAAAAGAAGCTCTTTAATTTGCCAAAAACTCTTGACAACTGACTTGTTCTAGTGTATACTATATGTATAACTTAGAACAAAGGACATCCTATGAATATCACAATCACTGGTGCTAACGTTAGTCAGCGTAAATATATCCCTAGTGCAATCGAGTATTGTGTTAAAAAGTTAATGCCAAGGATGACTAATATTGACATCCATGTAAAACTCAAGGATATTAAAGGCGGAGAAGCAATGGGATATTGTTTAGCTGATCCTGAGGGCGATGCAGAACGTAATGATCGTCCACGAGTATTTGAGTTAGAAATTCATAAAAAACTTCCACTACGAAAATTATTAGAAACTATTTGTCACGAGATGGTACACGTAAAGCAATATGCTCGCGGTGAACTATACGAAGGTACAAGAGTAAGTAAGCATAGGTGGCAAGGCAAGTGGATAAAGGAAGATCCAGACTATTGGGATCAGCCTTGGGAAATTGAGGCTAACGGTCGCGAAGCAGGCTTGTTCATCCGTTGGGTAGAAAGTCAAAACTTAGCAAATAAGAAATGGACACAGATTGACTAATGATTAACCTTTATGCTTATACATATCCTTCAGCACAATCTAAATTTAATGGTTACGTCTTAACAAAAGTTGGAGACAGTATTCGTAACGTTGACGTTCGTATGAACGAACAAGGTGGCGCCGCGGAGTACGAAGAAAAAATTGTTGTAGGTAACTGGAACAATCTACAAGTAATTAAACGTGACTATCAACTACATAAAGTTTTAGCCAAAGACGGGTTACATCACACAGACGGAAAAGGAACTGAATGGTTTAAGATTCCTGCTTCAAGCATTGAAGATGCTAACTTGTATATTGATAAACTTGTAGCAAGTTTTGAAGGCAAGAAAATACGTAACAAAGTTAAACTTCGTCACTTACAACAAAAAGCACTAGACGAAGCAATGCTTATTATTAGAGAAGCAGTAAGTAATGGTCAAAACATTGCAACTATTATTGCTAACCTTTGCCCTCGCTTTGGTAAAACAATTTGGGGCCTAATGTTGTTTAATGAAATTAGCAGAACATACGGAAATCGTGTTATGCTACTTCCTGCATATTGGCTTAGTGTACACCCTAGTTTTATTAGTGAGCTAGATGCGTTTGACGACTTCTTAGATCTTGCATATGTTGATCCTAACAGTGAAGACGCTCCATACGCATATCAACAAGCACTAGATAACGGCAATCGTGTTGTGTTGCCTGTAAGTCTAAATGGCGACATTGAAACATTCCGTAAAAAGCATCAGTGGATTGCTAATATTGATAACAGTGAAATTTTTAGTTTTGCAGATGAAGGCGACTTTGGTACACATGCTGATAACCAAGTTGAAAAGTTAGACTTCTTAATTGGTGGTGATACACACAATGGTGTATTAGTAAAAGTATTTGCAAGTGGTACAAATGTACAGCGTCTAGCAAAAGGCTCAGGTCGTGCAGACGGAGTTATTTACACAGCATACAGTCAATTAGAAAAGACAGAAAAGAATATTGTAAAACGTAAGTTTTATATGCTAGAAGTAGACAGCCTCAAGAAGGATGTTGAATCACTAGATGAAGTTGTGCAACCAAGTTGGGTAAAGATTTGGGGTAAGCCTAATGGCAACAAAGCATTTATTACCAAACTGTTTAATAGTTTAGTAGGCGAAGAACCTTTAAGACCTGAAATCAATCTAAGTAATTTAACAGAAGATAGTATTGATTGTTTTATGCTGTTAGTGAGTGCTAACAAACGTGAAATGAAACAAACAAAAGAAATTGCAGAAAGAGCATTGCCTAACTGGCACATTAAAGTATTGAATGGTGACTACACTACTAACAAACAAGCACAGTACGAAACTACAAAAGAAATTAATGAAGCACGTATTGCAGGTAAAGAAGGCGTAATTATTATTGCTAACCAAATGGGTTCACGCAGTTATAGTATACCTGAAATACAAGCAACTGTTATTGCATATGACAGAGGCGGTGTAGATGCTACTGTACAAAAAGTAAGCCGTTGCCTTACTCCAGGTAACACATATGCAGGCGAAGTAAAAGAAACAGGATATATTTTAGATCTTAGTTTTGATCCTAACCGTAGTGAAAATATTGAACGTATACTTGTAGACGAAATCATTCAAGTTAGTAAAAGTGAAAACAAAGACTTTCCGTCAGCACAAACTTTTGTTCTTTCTAGTATAGATTGTTTTAAAGTACGTTATGGCACAGCAGTTGAAGTAACAGAAGAAGACATGTTTGCAATACTTGGCGACAATGATCATTTGTTGCGTGTTGCTGATGTTACTATTGACGTAGATGCCGCACTTGACTTAATTGAAGATTTAGCAAATGTAAAAACAGGCACCAAAGAAGACGACAAAAAGAAAGATGCTGTTAATAAAGCAAAAAACAAAATACGTGAAGGTGAAGAGTCTGACGATGAAGATGATGAAACTACAGACAGTGAGCGCAAAGCATGGGAAAAGATTATCAATGATGCAGTTCGTTCATTGAACATGAGTGCAACTAGCGTGTTTAACTTAGCAGGCACAGGGGACACATATAAACAGTGTATTGATCTTATTGCAGACGATCAATATGAAGCTGAGGAGTTTGAAGAACTTTTTGGTGTAGGACCTGGTGTAGTTCAAGTAATACTTGACAGAAAACTCTTGAACGAACCTGTATTAGATGTTATAGTACAAAATACAAAGAACAATATCAACAGTCCTTTTGCATAGGAGACTCTCGTGAGGTTTATAACCGACTACAAAAAAGGTATCTTAGGTAAGCCTGATCCTGTTGAAGTGTGGGAGCAGATTGTATCTCACATACCCGACGAAACACTACTCAAAGATGATTTTAAAGTTCTTGTGTTTGCTTGTGGTCATGCAACTGAAGCAGACCTACTTGTAAAACGTATGTCTAAATTAGGTATTGCTACTGATAAAATTAAAAACAGTATACACTTATTAGACTTGTACAAAGTGTTTACAAAAGAAGCAGAACGCAGAGGCTACGTAAACGTAGTTACATCAGACTTTTTAGAATACAACACAGATGTACAGTTTGATGCTATATTAAGCAATCCACCTTATGCCGCTAAAACAAACCCAAGTGAAAAAGCATGGGCAGTAATGGCAGAACATGCTGTTAAGTTTCTAAAGCCAAATGGAATACTAAGTTGTATTACTCCTGTAGGATGGATGAAGAAACCTAAAGGACAAAGATTTGTTAGACTAACTGATTTGTTTGTACAGTATAACTTGTTACATGTTGATACTACAATTAACAAGTATTTTGAAACAGGTGAAACAGTTGGCTATTGGGTAATGAGTAAAACAACTGACAAAAGTGTAACGTCAGTAGTTACACCTGATGCTACAGCAGAAGTAATGTACAATGGTGATGTTATTGCAGTTACTGAACAAGAGCAACTTGCAGTATCAGTAAGTAATAAACTTTTAAACACAGACTACAGTCAAATTAAAAACTACGCATATAAAGATATGCGTAACCATAAGCCTATTGCAGGCTTAATTGAAATTGGACACATGGCTGAAGAACAATCAGAACATTTTGATACGGAAGTATATTACATTCCAAGTAGACGTTATTGGATGCCTAAAGAATCTGTTAAGCAAACATGGAAACTAATTTTAAACTTAACTAGTTACTATGGTAGTCCAAATCAAAGTGACGAAACTTACAATCCAATTAGTAATTCACTAGGCGTTGGCATTAACGCATTTGGTATTCCTGCAGATACAAAAGAACAATGTGAAAATATTAAAAGTTATGTATTCAGTAAATTGTATAGATTCTATATGGAAAACAATCGTAGTTCAAACTTTAACCTGCATGTAAGAGACTTACCATATTTAGGCTTTGATAAGAAATATACGGACAAGCAGTTGTATACACTTTTTGGACTTACAGAAAAAGAACAAATTGGCGTAGAAAAGTATATAGATTCGGTTGACAACAAAGGAAAAGAATAGTATAATATAAACATAACTTAGGCAAACACAGAGGCATATAATGACGCTAATGAATACAACTTTTAAGAATATCCGCGGAGGATATGTTACAGAGGCAGTACCATTGAGAACAGTACCTACACAAGAAGCACTTGCAATGGCTTGTGCCGCACAACGTATTAATGGTGCTTATATCAAAGACACTAGACGTTTCTCAGAGCCTGACAACAAAACACAGTTTAGTAACAAGGACATTGTAAAGTTTGCATTTCCTAGTACTGACAATCACGTGCCTACAGACTATGTGAAGCCTACTCCTACAGCAGAAGACTATGCCCAAGTAGCAGAACTACACAAGTGGATGAAGCGTTATGTAATGCTAGGACTTGGTGACTTAGGCAACTTCAAACAAGAACTAATTGAAAGCATTTCACAAGACACAGTGCCAGTAAACAATCTAGGCCGTGTTGCATTTGTACCTGAGTTTGTAAAACGTGACCGACATGAAACAGGACTTACAAAAGAGATTCGTGTAGAGTATCGTGACTCACAATACCTAGGCAAAGAGAAAGATGTTGTTGAAGGCGTTATTAAAATACTAGACAAGCGATATAGCAGTATGTGGGAGAGCTACAACTACACAGCCGTTATGGACGGCAATCTTGTATCGTTTATGAACAAGTTCGAACATGCTGTAGGCGACATGAAACGTATTAAGGCTAAAGTAAAAGCACAAGGCAAGAACAAACTGTTTAGTGCAAACGAAACACGTCTTAATTACGTAAAAATTTACAAGGTGTAATTTATGGATATACTAATAGGAATTATCGCACTAGTCTTTGGTGCATGGTGGGTTTGGGAATCAACTCTAATACTAGACGAAAGAAAAACCGCTTATCGAAATGGACTCACAGATTATTATGGAAATCCATTAGATGATACAGATTCAGAGTAAGTTACCACGAGAAGTAATTGTTGCATGTAGTGGCGGTGTTGACAGTATGGCTATTGTTGACTTTCTTTGTCGCAATCATACTGTTGCAGTTGCATTTTTCCATCACGGTACTGAAACAAGCGATATTGCTAGAGACTTTGTTGCAGAATACTGTTCCAATAAACAACTAGATTTTTTATACGGTAACTTGGGCAACACTTCTAAACCTAATAGAGACAGTTGGGAAGAATACTGGCGCAAAGAACGTTATAAATTTTTTCATGGATTCAATGCTCCTGTAGTTACAGCACACCACTTAGACGATTGTGTAGAAACATGGGTGTGGTCAAGTATGCATGGTACAGGTAAAATTATTCCCTTTCGTAACAAAAACGTTGTCCGACCTTTTCTTTTGAACAAAAAGTCAAAACTACAATTATGGGCAGATTTAAAAGGTGTTTCGTTTGTAGAGGATGACACAAACAAAGATGTGTGTTATACTCGTAACTATATTAGGCACGAAATGATGCCAAACGTACTTAGAGTGAATCCAGGTATTCACAAAACTATTGCTAAGAAGGTAAAAGATGAATATACAGCATGAACCACTGTTTGACACAGCAAAGTTAGAAGAACACTATTCTAACAAAGACCAAGTAGAAGTAAAATACATTTGTACTTCAGACTTGCGTACAAGTGATATTCCTATGGATATTTTTTATAGAGAAACTCCACATCCTGAGTTTGGCAATCGGTACTTTGGTGTGTACAAACATCCAGTAACTAAAGATATTTTTATTACCAATGCAGATGAAATAGAGTCATTTGAGTTTGGTATGATTGAAAATGAAGGTAAGTACTATTACAGTCAGTCACATCACGATTACAAATCTGTGGGTGACAAAATGATTGACGGAGGGCGAGCCTATACACGTTCTTCCGGTGAATACATTACGTTAAGAATAGTTAATGGCAAATTCACTGCTGTTGACTTAGAAGATTTACTAGACATTTACCAGGGAGCAGATCATGAAGACAAGAATTACATTTGAAGACGCATTAGCAGACGATGATTGGGGTTTAATTATTGGCAAGGACGGATCGTTAAAAGGATTGTTTATTCCTTCTGGCGCAGACGAAGACGATGTACCAGAGTGCATCATTAGATTGTGTGTTACACAGTTTGGAATAGACCCAGAAGAATTTAGTACACAAGCAGATATAGATATGCCGTCAGGAACAATACATTGAGCAAAATACAAGAAAAATTAAATGGCATTATGGATCAGATACAAGCTATAATGGAATCAGATCCAAGAGCGCATATACCACCTACTGATGAACTTTTAGAATTATTGAGTAGAGCTAACATATACTTTGCTCATATGGATGACGAGAACAGAGATTATTTTCAGTATGTTTGTCATGCTATAGAAGACGAAACGGAATGGAAAGTATGATATCTCCGTGTATTTCTGAATGTGGGAATAACGGAGAGTTTTGTCCATCTTGCGGAAGAACTATGAAAGAAAAGTTTGATTGGAAGAATGGTGCTGATGTTGCCCGTAAGAAACAAATATTACAAGACAGTGGAAGTCGATTAACACAACGTGAATATGAGTACTGGAAAGAAATGTACGAAATTAAAGTTGCTAAAAAAAATGGCTAAAGAACATAAGAAGTTAATTAAGGAATGGAAGAAAGTACTTGCTCATTCTAAACTATCTTGTAAAGAACAAATAAAAAGAGCAAAAGAGTTTACACGAAAAGGAATGCAACCAACAAATGAATAGAATAGCAGAATGGTTAGACATATGTAAAACGCACTGGAAAGAAATATTTGCTCTTTCTTTCGCATTACATTTTATAATGGATTTACTAGTAATAGGACCTT
>Ga0208793_1001099_pt1 | contig 16179 bp, 10 predicted proteins | sample 17_taG_FD_184092 | JGI IMG/M metagenome (GOLD analysis project Ga0208793, IMG submission 184092) | Marine viral communities from the Subarctic Pacific Ocean - 17_ETSP_OMZ_AT15314 metaG (SPAdes) (version 2) | ecosystem: Environmental > Aquatic > Marine > Oceanic | place: Pacific Ocean | collected...
AGTAACTCAGGGTTCTCTACTAAATCTACACCTATTAAATCACCTATACGACGATACGTATCTTTACCTGTTAACATTATTAAGCCTCGTCCTTTGTAACGAGAGCCATCACCAAGTTCCATATTGCCCATACGTCCACCGTATACTATGTCAAATATCTGATCACCTGTAGCATCTGCAGGTAGAGCGTCTAGTCTACGTTTACGTTCCTGCATAACAGTAGATAAAGTACCATCAGCTTTTCTGTTTCTTTCAACAAAAACTTCTAATGCTCTATCTTTAGTATAACCTCTTTCAACTAACCCTGTACCAGACTCAGCTTCTACAGTAGACACAAATGCTGCAGCAGCAACAGGGTTGCTAAACGTTTCTTTTGCAAACTTTTTAACTTCATCCATGTTTGGTGTTACAGTAGTACCACTTACATCAAACATAACATTAGCATACTTTTTAGCTGGTCCTTCACCTTTCTCGTCAAGGCGAGGACTCATTAACCCTTTCCCAGGCAACTCACTTGTGTCAATAGTACCAGGATCAATATCTTCTGCCAGTTCTTCAAGAGGTCCAACATTAGTTAATTTACCTTCTTCCGTATCTGTGACATCTTTAAGCTCTCCTTCTAAAGGCTGACCAAACTCTGTTGTAGCTACTTCACGTAAGTTCTTAGCTTGTGCATCTGTCATCTCTTCACGTGTGTCTACATCTATTTCATCAAAGTAGTCTAACGAAGGTGTCTCTGTATCCTCAGATAATAAACTATCTAGCGCATCAAACTCACGTAGGACATCCTCTTTAGTACGATCCTTGTCAATCTCTTTAGCTGTAAGAACACGATCACCCTCTTCTGCGTTATCGAAGTAAGTCACGATAGCATCATACATACTTTCGTAGAAGCCTTTATCCATAGGCTCTTGTTCATCAGCAGGTTTAGCACCAATACCTGCAGGTACAGCACCTTCTTGGGATACTTCTCTTAGTTTATCTTTAGCTCTAGTCCCCAAGCTAAACATATCATAGTTAAATTCTGCCATGTTTTATTATCCTGTTACGATAGCGCCAATGATAGTACCCGCAGCTTTAGCAAACCCAGCGCTTTTAGTAGCTGCTGCTGTATCTTTAGCTGCATTGCTAATCATGTTTTGTACAGCAATGCTTGTAGCACGGTCAGCGTTATTGTTAGCTGTCTGGAATGCGAAGCTCATGATGTCACGCTCACGCTGCCATATCTGACTCATGTTTAATTCTGTAAGACCATTTATAGTACGAGCAAACTCAGCATTACTTTCATTCAGTGCGGCAGTGTTTAATGTAGCAATATTCTGTCTCCACTGTGCATTAGACTGCGCAACTACAAGACCGTTCTGTGCATTGAACAAGTCACGCTGTTGCTGTATCTCTGCATTAAATTCACGTAGAGCATTAACACTATTCACGTTAAACTGATCCATAGCATTCTGTTGTGCTGCATTGAACTGTGATGTTTGTGCAGATAGGTTAGCAAAGAACTGGTTAGTCTGATTCTCACTCTGTGCGTTGAACTGTGAAGCAGCATTCTCTGCAGCTTGATCAGTGAACATAGCTTGAATGTTTTGCTGAGTTTTGAACATAGCAGTCTGTTGCTCGTTAGACAAATTAGCCATATCCATCTGCAAGAAGTTTTGAGCATTCTGCACAGCAGCCTGTTGTCTATTGTTTAGGTTAGCCATGTCTAGTTGTGACAATGCAGCAGCCTCTGCCATAACCATAGCTTGACGGTTAGACAGGTTAGTTAGGTTCATTGTGTTAGCTGCACGAGAGTTCTCTAAGGCAATGTTCTGTTCAGCAGTAAAGTTCATATTGGCAATGTCACCAATACGTGCTGAGTTTTGTACACGAGCTTGGAAAGCTTGATCAAACTCTTGACCTAAGAATGTAGCACGTTGTTGTGCAGCTAGCATTGCACGTTGTTGACGGTTAGATAAGTTCTGTGCTTCAAACTGCGCTGTAGTCTGTGCATCCATCTGAGCGATAGGTAGCGCAGCTTCCATAGCAGCCTGTACTACAGCCTGACCTGCTAGGCTAGACGCACCTAAACCACGAGCAGCTAGTGTCTGCATCGCTGTACGCATAGACCCAGCAGCCCAAGCAGGTGTCTCCCCACCCTCAAACTGCTGCATAAGACCTTCTAGTTGTCCAGCTACAGTAGCCTTATTAGAAGGTGTAGCAGTAGCAGCTTGTACTTGTTCAGTGAACGCAGCAGCAGTTTCAGCATTAGCTACACCCGATATAAGCTCACCGTCTTCAATCTGACGTTGTACTGGGTTGTCCATCAAGATAGCGTTACCCTGTGCAGCATCAATGCCTGACAAAGATGTACCTACTTGTTGAGCAGCATCTACTTGTGCTTGTTCAGATACTGTACCTGTAACAGGTTGCATAGCTTCTGTTTCAGCCTGTACATCAGAAGCAACTGTAGTAGGTGTTATAGTACCAGCAGCAGTGGTCATAGGCATCTGCGCTTGTGTTACAGTACCTACTTGTGCAGCTTCAGCCATAGGAGCCACAGCAGTTGTTTGACCTGCAGTAGACGCAATAAAATCAGCATCTTGTGGTTGTAGCATATCTACTGCAGCTTGTGTAGGCTGCATGGTTTGCTGAATAGCACCCCGTTGCATTGCAGCTAGTTGTTCTTGATAAGGATCAGCACCTTCAGCAGCCCCAGCGCCAAGTGTTGTTACATTAGACAGGTCTGCTGCTGCTGAACTAACAGCAGGAATAACAGTAGTACCCTCTTGAGCAAACACAGTACCTTTCTGTGTCATCTTATTACGTAGTGCTGTACGGTATTTACCCATCTTAGCTGCAGCAGCAGGGTTAGCTTCTAAGAACTTCTCTAAGTCTCCACCCTTGAAGCCAAGGAACTTAGATGCCATGCTCTTCTCAGCTTCTACTAGACCACCCTCAGCCATTCCTGTAACTAGCTTATCATAACCTGGAGGTAAGTATGTAATAGGTTTTCCTGAGCCATCTACAGTTACAGTAATTCTTTGACCAAACTGATTCTCATAAGTACGTTGTCCACCAAAGCCACGCTGTGACTGTGATGTAAGGTTAGACATAGTTGTACCTGTGTAGTCAGGACGTACCTGTACTGTTTGAGGTACAGCACTTAGCCCTGCAGTCTGCAAAGGTGTACCCATAGTACCTGTCACTGGAGCTTGTGGGTACACACCTGTTGGTGTAACACCTACTCCTACAGGCTGTCCTGTTACTGTAGTCGGGGTAGGAGTGTACGGTGTAGTAGGTGTAGGAGTATAAGGTGTTATGGGAGCGTAAGGTGTTGTTGGTTGTTGTGCTTCTTCAGTTGTTGTTGTATCTACAGGAATAGCAGTAGGTGTTTCATCGTAAGTAGGTTCTGGTGTAGCTACTGTTGTAGTTCCAGGCACTACGTCTTCAGGTTTAGCTGCTTCAGGCGAACGTAATGTTTGTTCACTTTCAATGCTAGCTTGGTAATCTACTAAGAAGCTAGTATCTCCTGCAGTAGTTTGTACAGAATCCCAATCTACTTTATCAACAGTTTGCTGCTCTAGGCCAACTAGTTTAATATTAGAGTTATTAGCATAGTCTCTAACTTTTTGGAACTGATCTCTACCAATACCATAGGCCCACATTTGATCTAGTGTGTTACCTGTTATTTGAGTTAGAAGAGCACCATTGCTTGCTGCAGCTACAGAGTAACCAGTCTGAGTGTTTAGGTATATGTTATCTGATATTTTAACTAAATTAGGTCTGTTTTGAGCAAATCTACCATCAACTACATTTCCATTAGCGTCTAGTGTGCCGTTAGGGTCTACAGGTCTACCGTATTCGTCCTTCTCTTTAGAGATAGGGTCTAACTGAAGACCTCTACGTAAGACTTGGTTATTGGCTTTCCTCATATTATCTAAGAAAGAAGAACCACTTAACTTGCCTTCTACTTTAGAGGCAGCAATAATAGCGTCTAAATTTCGACTTCTTTGTAAATTATATCCACCCTTTAGCCTAACTGCTTTTTGAAAATCTAACCCTGTTATATCTGTTATAGCTTTGGTGTTGTTATAAGTCAGACTATTAGCTAGTTTAGTTGCTTGTTCAACACTCTGACCACGAGAAGTAAATGTATTTATTATGTGATTAGCTTTTTGTTGGTATCCCTCTGCAGCAAGATCAGGGTTACCACTGTTCATTTTAGCCCATGTTGCCGCTGATTCTTCAGCAGTAGAGCCATAACTAGTTGAACCAAAACTAGTGCTTCTACCCCAACTTTCGTATCGTGTACCGTCTTCTTTTAATCTAGGTGTTATAAGTCTCTCAGTAAAGACCCGTCCAGATGTATCATTAACAATAGTGATTTTAGTAAATGCTTTATCATCACCTGCCGTATAACGGTAATCAGAGGTGTCTAACATAGCCTTGTATTCAGACTCTGTCATTGTTTTTTCGATAATTTCTACCATTATACTTTACCTTTATTTACCCATTGTCATCCATACCGCACCTGCAATAAATGTCAGGACTCCAACGGTAACTAATTTTACTAGTGTAGACCAGATAGACTTACGAGTATCACGCCATGCTTCCAACAAGCTACGCATCTCTGTAATGTCTTTATGTGCATCATCGTCTAGTAAGCCAATAGAACGTAAAGCTTCCTTAGCCCCACGCCTAGCTGCACGATCTAGCATATCTTCTATTTCTTCTGGAGAAAGTTTGATGTCACTCATAGTTTAACTCATAAATGCTGAAATGTCAAGATTTTACTACTTAATAAGTAGTTATATTACCTTCACTAAAAGATTCGGCAGTATTAGTGCTTGGGTACTCTCTACCTGCACCCCAAATTATTCTAACTACTCCATTCGAACCAGAAGCACCGCTTGATCCAGAGTCATCTTCTGCGCCTGTACCGCCACCACCATAGGCTTTGGTAGCTAGGGAACCACTTTCAGGAGAGCCTTGAAAACCTTGTATAGCACTTTGGGAGCCTGTGTTATTAGAGGTAGCTTGTGCACCACTAGCACCTTCTCCATAAGGGGATGTACCACCACCACCTGCTGTTACAGCGGATGTGTAGCCATTGCAAGCGCCACCACCGCCACCGCCACCACCAGAGCCAGCCGTACCAAACTGATTGTAATAACCGCCAAGACCGCCATTACCAGAGTAGCCACCAGCACCACCGCCACCGCCTCCTCCGTTACCGTTTGCACCATTGCGGCCTCCACCTCCAGAGCCACCACCGCCTCCGTATGTTGCGAAGTATGAAAAGCCACCAGATACAGAACCACTATTGTTTACATTATAAGAGCCTCTAGTACCGCCATTTGCAAGGAGATAATACGCTGAGTAGTTTGAACTCATTATGCGACTGAGCTGCCCACTACCTGCACTATTAGAACCAGAACTAGAACCCCCTGATCCTCCAACGCCAGCAAGAACTCTAAATTGCTGACCAGGTGTTACTGTTAAGTTTCTCCAATGGAGGCCACCTCCTCCACCGCCTCCACCAGAAACACCGTTGGAAGATAGTGTAGAGGCTGAACCTCCACCTCCACCACCTATGCAGATACATCCAATACTTGTTACACCAGATGGAACAGTCCATAGTTGGTTAATGTTTGTACTTACAAAAAGAGCCTCACCAGGAGGGGTTTTGTTTAGGTTTAAATAAGGAGATTCTAAAGACCAAACGCCTGAGTCACCGTCTGCATAACTGATTTCCTTACCTATTATACCACCGTTTATTCTCCATCTGGACATAATATTACTCTATGATTTCGTAAGACACAATAATTTGAAGATCGTTAACACCACTTGCATATGCTTTTAAGTCATCGTCTTCTTCCAAGTACACTCCAGTGTCTTTACCTAAAACAATTAAAGTACTATCACCAGGTACAGAAATACTACGTGCAAGAAAATAATTTGTAACACCTCTAGTTATGAATACAGATACATCTGCAGCGTTTGCGGTGTCTATATTAGAAACTATAATAGAGTTAAGCTTATAAACTTTATTGCTTGCTGCAGCATTTGCGACAATACTAGCCGTACTAGTACTTAAAGTAGCCATATCAGTTTTACCTGTAATGGTACTGACATTTACAATATTTGGTGCGGTCATTTTATTTACCTTTTATCATCCAAAAACAATAGCCATAGCTATCGACTTACCCGTAGTAACAGCACCGTTTAAAGTTGATGTACTTGCAGTAACGCCTAAGTCTGTAAGACTACCTGCTTTAGCATCTAGCTGTGTTTGTATATTACCTGTAACACCGTCTAGATAACCTATCTCTGTCGTAGTAAGACCTGCAGGAACTCCATCTAAAAGGTTTAGCTCTGCAGCAGTAGCTGTAACACTGAGGTCAGACAAAGTAGACACTGTACCTTTTAAGTCTAGTGCAGACTGTACAGCAGAGTTAATACCTGTAACGTTGTTGATGTCAGATGTATGAACTGTAACACCGTCAAGGATGTTTAACTCTGTACTACTAGCAGTAACATCAGCTATGTCAGAAGCAGTGATCTCACCGTCATCTAAAGGGCTACCTGTAGATATAAGGTCAGCTACTTTTCTTGCCTTACTTTTTGCCATTTACATTACCTTTATAGATGAAAGAGGAAAAGGTACTTTACAGTACCTTAACCTTCAAGTTTTGTGATGCTAGAGATGTGATACGAACAGAAGTACTAGAAGGTACGTCATAATCGTAGTCTGTGCCAAGGATAGCACCTTTGTTCAATGCAGCAGCATCATAGTTTACTGAGACACCATCAGAATAAGGTGCTGCATCAATACCCTCAGAAGAACGTAAGATGATAGCTAAGTCAAAAGTATTACCTGCTGCAAAGAACTGAGCATCTGAAACAGCCTCTAGCTGTGATGTAACCATTTGGTTTTGAGTAACAGCTAATGCATCTCTCAATGCAGAGTAGATAGTGTTTGACGTAGCGTTTGTCCAAGTTTCAGAATCATAGGTGGTGTTACTATTATACTGCCACGTACCTGAGTTATCACGAATGATATTACGAGTACCGTTTGAGTTATCTAAAATCTCAAACGTTGTACGTCCATCTGTAGAGAATGCATAGTACTTAGTACCATCTCCACCATCATCAGCATCCATTGAGTTAATATCCGTCCAGTCAGCAGTATTAATCTGACCTGTATTGTTTGTAATCAATGGGATGTATTGATCGTGTGGAGTGACATCTTTTAAGTACTCACTTTGTGTTTCTATTCTGTAGATAGTACCAGATTCTCTTAGAACGAACAAATACTTACCATCAGGTGTTAAGTGAGCATCTGATGCATTAGACATAAATGTCGATAGACGTGTAATACCTAAAAAGTCGTTAATAGTGTTTTGACCAATAAGGTGACCATAAGTATTACTTGTTGATTCATATGTTCTAAAGATTACAGGATCATGTCTGTTTGTTACAGGGTCTTGTGAGTCTTGGTTAAAAAAGTCTCCCCGATAAGCACCAACATAAACTTCATTACCCCTACCTTCATAGAAAGCCATTTGAGGGTAGTCACTAGAAGTACTCGTACCTCTAACAAGATTTCCGCTAGTACTATAGGTATAAGAACTTGTATATCCTTGGTCTGGCCTAAAAGGCTTTCTTAGAGAAAAGAGTGCGTGAATGTGGTTTGTTGCTGAAGTACCTGTTCTGTAGAACACCCATACTGCTTGACCATCTGGTGTAAAGTGCCAACAGTTACCTGGACCTGTACCAGTACCAGGGGTATTACTTATTGATGTACCACCATATGAGCCAATAGTACCATTCCAAGATTCCACAATAGCGGCTCCAGTTGTTGTAATATCATAAGCTGTTGCAAGAGGTGCACCATAGAACTGACCGTCATCACCATTCCAAGTCCAGAAGTACTTACCTCCGTGAGTAAACTGAAGGTTTCTGACTCGCTCACTTGAACCTATGCCACTAAAGCTTAGGTTTTTAGATGTTACAGTAGCGCCAAGTGTAGTCAAGTCCCAAGGAGTACCAAAGGTACGACTATGAATAACAGGGTTATTTGTACCTGTAGTTTGAGAAAGGTAAAATAACTTAGTACCATCCTCACTAATATAAATACCTTGAGTACTACCTGTAAAGCCACTTAGACTTATAGACTGGTATGAAGTAGAAGAAGAGTTATCTCTATTAAAGGTAGTACTAATAGAGTAGGCTGCATCTAATTTAATCTCTGATACAACAGGGTTGTCATTAGTCCAGTGCGTAACCAAAAGACCTGTACCATCATTGTTAAATGCAGTAGGACACCTGAACTGATGCTGGTTCTTACGTCCAATGTCTAGTGTATCTAATGCTAAACCAGCATTATGGCTACAACTAGTTGGGGAGGCACCTTTAGAGAATGAGAAACTTAAAGTAGGATACGAATATCTGGCTGTATTTGTATTACCATTGTCCCTATGTTTAAAGTACGATGAATTCCTAGCTGATGTGACGAATGAAGTACCGCTGTCGTTAAAGGCTAGACCTTGTGAAGCATCTCCTCTATTTGCACTACTTTCAGACATATTTTGGACGTTTACTCCTCCAAGTGTTCCTGCACTCCAATGAGTACCAAACTGTTGACGCATAAAGTTTGTATTATCGGAAGCCATAGTGTAAACATACTGCGTATTTCCATTAGAACTGTACTGTATTCTAGGGAAGTACATAGGGTGGTAGTTGTTATTAGTCTGTGTATAGGAAGACGGAGAACCACTTAAAGTACCTAAATCAAAAGCAGTACTCATAGTATCACTTTTAATTGTGTCAGCATTATCGTTTGTGTTACCTATCCAAACAATCTTAGTACCATCATCAGAAAGAGCCACACCCCAGTTACTACCTACATTAGCAAAGTTTGTCTTTGAAGAGTCAGTACTTTGGATATACTGTTTAGCTGTGTCTAAGTTGTATGCCTCTGTACAGATCATTTTTCTGATATAGCTGTCACCTACATTAAAAAACAGTTCTTGTCCAGAGTTAGCCCAGACAATATCTCTAGCGTAGCCGTTTGTATTTGTATTATTGCTGTTAATATTAACAGTTTCTGTAGACCCAAGAGTTGCAATAGAATAGGCTGTAGATAACGTAGTTACATTAATAGAAGTATTTTTTATCCACATAATTTTAGTACCATCATCATTAATTCTAAAGTCTTTGATGTTACTAAATGTTTGAGAACCTACATAACTAGCAGTTGTTAAATCAAACGCTGTTGTAAGTTGATAATGAAACATTGTATCTGTATTATCGTCAGATATGTACAGGTTAAAACCATCAGCAGAAAAGTCAAAGCTCCTCGCAATCTGAGGGTTTGTAGTACCAACATTACCTGAAATATCTAAAGACTGTGCGTAATCAGTAGCACCAGTAGGTAAACCTTGAATACTATTTGCAGTAACAGCAGCATACTTTAGCATACGTGGAGTAACACCACTACATAGAATAAAGATGTCATTGCCATTATTATAAAAACGAATACGGTTAAAGTTGTTGTCTACATCCTCACCGTCCCAGTGAATGGCTCCACTTGGTTCTGTGTATGTGTAATGATAACGTTTTTCAGCATTACGTTCATATATTACTGCCTGAGCAGGTGCTTGTTTATTGTAGTGTGTTGGGTTATAGTTATCTCTGTTATCAATGAAAAATACTTTATGCCCATCATTGCTTGCAGTTAAGTTATATATCTCACCCGCAACTGCTTGAGCATCTTCTATCTCGTCATTGTTAAACCACACTTCACTAAGATCAAAGGCATCGTTTAAACCAATAGACCAGAACTGTTGATAAGAATAGCTATTACCAACAGAAGATATGTACATCTTCTTTTTATCTTGGTTAAACTCAAAAGATGTCATATTAAAAGTAGCTCTTGGAAAAGTAATAGTTTTAACTACTTTTGAGTTAGTTACGTTACCTGTTGTGTTGGCCCTTTCAAAGAAACCGCTTAGTTTAGCTTTAGTGCCATCAAACTTAACAGCATACATTTCCCAATCACCCGAAGCGATTGTAGAGGTATCCGCAAACGCTGTAACAAGTTCATAAGCACCCGCAGTAGTTTTTAGAACTGCTTCACCGCCATTACCAACAATACGTTTACCTACATCTGTAGAAGCAAAAGAACCTGAACCAAGAGTAAACACACCGTCATCATCAGCTACAGAAGGGGTAAGTGTAGTAGCTGTTGCAGTGTCTTCAATATCGTAGTTTGATCCTGATGAATTTACATCCCAGTTACCTTTTGAGAACACACCTAATTGAGGTACTTCTTTAGTTACAGAAACTATAGGAGTAGGTGTAGAAGCTGCACTTAAAGAAACGGTAGCTGTTTCATTTTCAGTAAAAGACTTAGTAAGCGTACCCTTAACGGATGCACCTGCTGCGTTGTTTAACTGTGTTTGAACATCTGAAGTGACACTAGAAAGGTATTGAGTCTTCTGAATGTCACTGGTTGTCACACCTGCAGCATCTGCACCTGTAGTGATGTTTAGGTCTGCAGTTGTAGCAGTAACGCCATCTAGCGTATTAAGCTCAGTATTAGTTGCTGTGACACCATCAAGCTTACTGACATCAATAGCTGCGTCTGGTGCAATGTCTGCGTTTTTAATGCTACCGTCTGTGATGCTATCACTGTTTACGTTTGACGGTGCTGGTTGGTTACCAATATATGCCATTTCTATTTAACCCCTTAAGATTGCTCTAGTACAGATACGATAACATCAAGACCAGAAGCCACGCTGCTAGTTACTTTGATTACGTCTGTTGATTCAAGTACGATTTTCTGTTCGCCACCAATAGGTACTAATGCACCGCCTGATGGGACAGTAGCTCCTTTTACAATATACACACTTGTACCTGCTGATGTGTCTGTGACGACAACATCACAAGTAGTAGATGCACCTGTAATATTTGAGATAGTCATTCCAATAACTGTTGTTGTAGCCCCAGAAGGAACAGTATAAACACTTGTTTGAGATGTGCCTATTGCTGAACCAACTGCGTTTTTAAAAGTGTTAGCCATTTTTAAATCCTTATCCTAACGCAATAGCTAAAGCAAGTGCATCATCTGCTAGAGCATAACGTGCATCGCTTTCTGTTTTGTTGTAGTGGTTAGCTACTTCAAAGATTCCGTAGGCAACAATGTCTACAATATCCCCTGCAGTAGCTCCTGATGTTAGCACAATAGCTGTGCCTGAAGTTGCAGTAAAGTCAGTTCCTAGTATTAGCTTAATACCATTTAAATAAACGTCTACATAACCGACATCATACGTAGCAGCAAAAGAGGTCTGTCCTCCTGTTGCTGTATAAACAGAACGTTGTGCTGTACCGTTTACTGTACTACCTGCTGCAACCCAACCACCGCTGCCATAGATAAATGGTTGATTAGATGTACTGTTAAAGTACATTGCACCAGTAATAAGTGCATCACCATCATTATCTGTTGCTGGCTGTGTAGCCTTTGCTCCTAAATAACGATCATCAAACGTGTCGTAAATAGTTGCGACAGTGGCAGCATCATTAGATGCAGAGGTAGCTGAGTTTGCTGCGTTTGTTTCGCTTGTAGCAGCATTTGTTTCTGATGTGGCTGCAGCAGTTGCACTAGCAGAAGCAGCAGTAGCTGATCCTAGAATACTATCAACATATGTCTTAGTTGTCAAGTCTGCAGCATTAGTAGGTGTATACGTAGTAGTAATCTTAGAGCTACCCATATCAATAGCACCTGTCATAGTGCCACCAGATAAGTCTAGGAAGTTAGTTGTTACGTAATTCTGTGTAGCTGCATCTTGTGCTGCAGTAGGATCACCCAAGCCTGTAATCTTGTTTGTACCCATAGCAATGTCACCAGTCATCGTACCACCTGCTAGTGGTAGCTTGGTTGCAATGCTAGTTGTAATAGTTGTGGAGAAGCTAGGGTCATCACCTAGAGCAGCAGCTAGTTCATTTAGTGTGTCTAGTGTGCCTGGGGCTGAGTCTACAAGTGCAGCTAATTCTGTATCTACATAACCTTTACTTGCTGCGTCACCTGCGTTTGTTGGTGTTGTTAGGTTAGTGATAGTAGCTGTAGTACCAGCATTCATATTCAACGTACCGTTGATGGTTACGTCTGTAAATGTAGATGAACCACTTGAAGCTGTAACATTACCTGTCACATCACCTGTCAGGTTACCAGTTACATTACCTGTAACGTTACCTGTGATAGCACCTGATACTGGCCCAACAAAAGACGTTGCTGTAACTGTCGTGCCTGTGATAGCTGCTGGACTTGTTGCACCAATAATAGTACCGTCAATAGCCCCACCATTAATATCAGCAGTCGCCAAGGTAGCTTGTCCAGATGTCGATAGAGTTGTAAAGCTACCAGCAGCAGTAGTACTAGCACCAATAGTAGTACCATCAATAGCACCTCCGTTGATGTCTACAGTGCTGTGTGTTGATGTACCTGTTGAGGTAAGGTTAACTGTAGTTACGTCACCTGTAAAACCTGATGCACCTGTTACATCTAGAGTGTTGGAAAAAGTTGTTGCACCTGTAACACCTAGAGTACCACCGACAGTAGCATTACCTGAAGCGTCCATTGTAGTGAAGTCTGCAGCAGCAGGGGTAGTAGCACCGATAACTGTGCCATCAATGTTACCGCCATTAATGTCTACTGTTGTGAAGGTAGAAGTACCTGTTGATGTAACGTTACCTGTTAGGTCACCAGTAACATCACCTGTGACATCCCCTGTCACGTTACCTGTTACATCACCTGTAAGATTACCTACAATAGCATCAATGTAACCGATACCGTCAACGTACAAGTCTTTAAACTCTAGGGTAGAACTACCAAGGTCAATATCATTAGTGACAGCAGGAATAATAGCACCATCTTGGATTCTTACTTGGGCTACTGCAGCACCACTTACCTCTGAGTGAAAGGTAACTCTGTTTGATGCTGTATCTACTGTTACTTTATTGAGGCCATCTAAGTCTGCGATAAGAGGAACATAAGTACCTTCTGCAGAAGTACCATCGTGTTTGTGGCCTGTGCTGTTATTAAAAGCATCTCGTATTGCGTTAAACTCAGCATTAACTGGTGCAGCTTTAATAACTGCATTAGCAATAATATCAGCTACTGATTGTCTTGTATAACCTGCCATGTTACAACCTGTCTCCTACTCCAAATGTAATCACAAGACCCTGTATACTGTGTGACGCATTGGTGTCATTAGTTACGTATTTAAATGAGGCTGACTTACCTGAGCCTGAAATGTTTGTTCTTTGTACAGGCGCAGGGTTACCATCAAAGATTGCAGTACTGTTATATAAAGCCTCGTTATAGTATGCTGCAGCACCCTCTGTAACTAGGGTAAAGTTAGTCGGGCTTAGTGTCTCAATGTCTTCATAATCATAAAGGGCCGACATAATAATCTCGTTGTCACCTTCTGATCTTAGATAAGTTGCGACTGTATAATAAACTTTACGTTGCTCTGGGTCTTGCATATGAAAGAAAGGAGTTTGAAAAACACTTAATATGTTTTCACCGTCAAAGTCATTACCTCTCTCTTGCCTATGCACCTTACCGTTTGAGTCACCGTGTATTACATATTCATACTGACCGATGTAACCACTAGCAGCACAAGTGGTAAATACACCTAGCATCTGTCCGTATTCAAACTGCAATCCGTTAGGTGTTTGTCTAAAGCCACCAATAATTCCTTGACCTTCTGCAGCACCTAGGAAGTAACGGAACTGTGTCTTCTGTCGTATAACTACTGCGTCTAGCTTATCTAGATCAACATCAAATACAACATCTGTAAAGATAGACTGAATGTCTTTTGAGACTGTCTCTAGGTTAACGTCACCAATCTTATCAGTACCGCTGACAGGGCGTAGACCATCTTGTGATAAGAATAGTAGGTCACCACCTATCTCAATCACACTGTCGGTAGCCATACAACCTAGATCGTCTGTAACTTCTTGCAGTACAAAGTTTGAGATATTGTCTCCTGCAAGCTTACGAATGTTGTTACTACCAAAGATGTATAGCACATCACGGAAGGACTTGATAGCTACAATAGGAAAACCTACATTAATTACACCTGCACCGTTTGCTGGATCAAAGTCTGTTTCATTATAAGGAGCAGAGAACCAAAGGTTAGTTGACTCTGTTGCATCTCCTGCTAAGAATAAATGATTCTTAAATACGTGAGATACTTTAGGTGCAGAAGGTGTTGTAGATGCATTAATTTGTGTGTAAGTTGTACCATCATAAGTAGCTGCAGGATTTACACCGTCTGTAATTACTACTTTGTCATCACCCCAGTTATACTTAGTAAATCTTACTTTAGGGTAGGTTGATACATCTACACTTGCAGGGGTAGTAATAGTAACCCAAGCCTCAGTTGCAGTATCCCAATAGTATAGATAATCTGTACTACCTGTATCCCAACGTGCAGCTAATATACCATCATTAATACCATTTGCTACACAAACACCTAGTACATTACCAAAACCAGGGACTGTACCGTAGTCGTTACTGTAACCACTAATCTTTCTGTAACCACCAGTAACAGCAGGTTCGTAGTTAATTAAACCAATAGCTGAACCTGGGGATGTCTCACCTTGTGACAACACATCACGACTAGTGTTTAGACCGCCTTGGCAGAATACTTTGAATGAGGCGAGATTGTCAGCCATTATGCACCGTCATTAAATGAACTAGTTCTTGCTTTACCTATAACAGTAGAACGAATGGATAGGGCATCATCCATGAGCACTCGACGCATAGACTTAATGCCATCCTCAAAGTTATTCTGATGCATAGCTGCACTCTGCTCATTGCTACGGAAGCGCATCATAAACATCATAGCACCATCAATAACTACGTGCTTAAAGCGATCAGGGATAATACATACGTCATCATACAATGTCATATCTGAAGGGTAAGACCAATATACGTATTCTACTTCGTATGCTGCATTAGGAATAGGTGTAACACCGAAAGACTCACCTAGTGTTTGATACACACGAGTAGGTGGTCCATCACCGTTTACTTGATCACCACCATCATCTGCTGCACGTACATTCTGTGTGTACTCCTCAAAAGACATAGGCTTCAAGTTCATTGGGCTGTTACCCTCTGAGCTTAACTTCTTAAGATAGAACGTATCCCAGTCAACACTAGAGTAGTCTGAGGGAAAGCTATACTGTCTAGTGCCGATAGTAAGTGTTTGTGTATAAGTAGTTTTAAGGAAAGGCCATTCTTGACCGTCCTGCAGAATAAGTCTAACGCTACTGTTGATTGCATCTTTAGCTAAGGCTTGAACGTTACGTACTGTATCAAAGCCATCACCAGCAATGTCTAGTGTAACTTCATTAAGTCTACGTAGTAATTCATTTGTTAGTGCGACAAAAGTAGCCATAGAGTTATCCTACTATTAAATGTGCTGAAGGGCCAGCCTCTTGACAAGACCAGCCCAACAAGCTATGTAGTATTAAGCAGCGTTGTAACGTGCTGTGATAAGCGCTTCTGGGCGTAGGATTTTACGTCCATATAGGTGCATACCACGAACGATGTCTGCGAATGAATCAGGGTCACGGTAGTTCTCAACTTTGTTGATCTGCTCCGCTGATGCTACTGCATCTTCCTGACCTGCAACGATAACACCGTAGTTGTCGTTCTGTGCTGTTGTACCTGAAGTACCTGCGCCAGTGCCTTTTGCTGGTAGGTTGTTAGACACATAAACACGGAAGCCGTGTAGGTTGTTCAACACCAAGCCATTCATTAGACCTGAGCCACCGAAGTCAGCGTTAAGTACACGTGAGTCTTCGTCTTTCAGCATTTCCATGAATACTGGGTCTACAACGATCCAACGTCCACGTGCATCAACACTTTGTGTATCCATCTTACGAGCCATACGAGCGACGACTGTTAGAGGAGAGACAGTTGTTGCTGACAATGCAGTTGCACCTGGTAGGCGTGGTGCTAGAGGAACTGAGTCACCTGCTGTTGCTGTACCAGCAATAGTCAAGTTACCGAAGTCAGTTGCGTCTAGGTGGTTCGCTGTTAGGAACTCGCCTGTTAGGTTACCTGCTGTGTCATGCTGTGCATCACCAGATGTTGCAGTTGAATACTCACCTGCTGAT
>Ga0208793_1001105_pt1 | contig 16087 bp, 15 predicted proteins | sample 17_taG_FD_184092 | JGI IMG/M metagenome (GOLD analysis project Ga0208793, IMG submission 184092) | Marine viral communities from the Subarctic Pacific Ocean - 17_ETSP_OMZ_AT15314 metaG (SPAdes) (version 2) | ecosystem: Environmental > Aquatic > Marine > Oceanic | place: Pacific Ocean | collected...
GGTCTCAAACACTACATCACCATACGCATAGAATGGCTCGGAGTCTCCAGCAGCGATTGGGCCACTACCGAGATTGTATTTCTGGAGCACCTCCTGTCGGTCGTGGGTGATACTGAAGATTTGCCCAACACTATCCGCGCTGAACATATCTGTGGAAGCGGTCATCGTAGGAGTGTCGCCGATCTGCTCTACTGAACCGTTGAGCGCCAACGTGGTATCCGTGGTGTTAAATGGGGCGAGAGCCGGGTAGTTTGGCGATACCGAGTAATCAATCACCTGAAGCTCCCAGTCATCGTTAGCCTTCCTTACCAACATCCTCTCCTCGTAGTCAGGGTGAACGATCATCACGATATCGTTGATCTGCTCGAACTGTAGCGCGAAGAGATCCTCCTCCTGATAGGGTGATGCCTCCTCATACGGTGTCGGCCCATCCATGACCGGAGCCTGGTTGAGGAAGAAGCGAAAGTATTCATGCCCCACCTCAATCTCCATGAGATCCTGATCCTTTGAGAAGCTGAAGGGGACTAAGCGTGACTTCCTGTCGGAATACTTCGTGGTGGTGATGTGCTCTGTGCCTGGGGCGCTCAGGATCGTTCCGAATGGCATCGGCTGGAAGTTCTCCAGCTTCTGACAACCCTTGGAATACTTGGCGGTGTCAACGCGGGGGTCCATGAACTCAGTGAGTTCTCCACCGTTGAATGTGATTTGTGATGCTTTGGGCATGTTACTGGATTACTGAGTTGATTGAGATGACCTAATAGATCCCGAAGTGATCGTTGATGTTGTCCTCGATGGCAACCCTATTGGTTGACTGATCAGAGGAGTAGATAATTATCTCTTGCTGCGTGCCGTCATAGTCCTGATTGCTCGTAGTCTGCCCCGCCCCGATCCTAAACCCGTCAGCCATAGTTCTGTTCGCGGAATTACCCTTTACCTGTGATAGTGTTTTCTCTGCACCATTGATGTATAGCTTGCACCCATTCACGGCAGGATCGCCATTTTTGAACAGGGCCATCTCGATGGTGTGGGAGAGGAACTCGGTATTACCACCATCATAACCCCAACAATCACCAGCCCAAGTATTGAAACCGTATTCATACGGTGCTGATGCGAAGTGATAGATGCAAACCTGATTTGTGGTGGCAGGGAAGGATAGGACAACGGAGTTCCCGTTCAAGTTCGCTCCTTTCTTTACATAGAAAACGCTCTTTGTTGACGATGCTGGCAGTGATGAATTCATCGACCTGTCATTGGTTCCATCAAAGCTTAAAGCGGGCTTCCCCCCCTCGGTAACAAGCGCACCGCTATTGACGATCTTCGGTTGACTTCCGCTAGACGCTTGTGTCGCATCTTCCGAGTTTCCTGATTGATCATACCAAGTGACTACATATCCATCATTCCCACCACCAACCCAACTCGTAAGTGTCCCGTCGCTCACCTCCGATGCTGTGAAGTCGCTGGTCGAGTTGTCGTTAGATCTCCGAACATTGACCACGGTAGGATTAAGGGCTGGATCAAGCGAGCGAAGACTATAAGCAGCAGCTGGTTCCAACTGCAATACGTTGAAACCCAAAGGACGGAAGAAACCGGGAAGAGCTAATGACATTACTGTAGTGGAAGAATGGTGGCGTTTACCTTGTCGGCAGCGTATGCATACCAAGTGATCTGGGCTTGCTCACCTGCACCGAGGGCTGAGATGTCATCGAGTGATCCAGCTGAGACGAACCAGCCGGTAGCCAATGCAAGCTCGCGCCCACCTGTGCCGTCCTGAGTCACTGTAACGACCCCTGATGCACCTTCAGCCAAGTTAGTGGGAAGACTGAGCTCCCGATCGGACGTGATCGTCACCTTAGCATTGTGCCCGTTAGCGAGATCATAGGTGATCGTCGCAGCATCTGTGAGAGTCTGAGGAGTTCCAACGAATCCACCAGCGGTCACCGTGCCCGTTGCTCCAAGGTCTACAGTGTAGACATCCGTTGCGATGGTGGTTGTCGTGGTGACCGTGTTGAACGTGGGGGAATCTGTTGTGTTGAGATCCTGGTCGAAGCTGCTACCTCCACCCGCAGCGTCGATTGCCGCCTGCTGTGCTGTGGAGACCGGCTTGTTGATATCGCTTGTATTGTCTACGTTGTCGAGACCCACATCATCCTTGGTCAATGCGTCGAGTGCTGCCTGCTGTGCTGTGGACACAGGCTTATCCTCGTCGCTTGTGTTGTCCACGTTACCCAGACCAACCTGTGAGGGTGCTGAAGCTTCATAGAATGAATCCCAAGCGGACCCGTTGTAGATCCACTTTAGGTTGCCGTCGATGTGGGAGTCACCCTGACCGGGTGAAGATGGGAAGTTGATTGCCATGATTTGTTGTGCTCTTAGGTTAATCCATTAATATTTACCGTCTCGATGTCGTTACTCACCATACTGTTAAGCTGCATCTTGACATTGTTTTGGTCAGAAGGGTATACTTGACTCCTAATGCCATTGGCATAAGAATCACTAGTGCCATCTCCCATCAACCAGATTTGAGTAGCGGCAAAAGCTGCACCTGTATTCCTTTGATAGTTAGTTAAAGAACTTGAATAAATAGGTCGTCTGTACGTATTACCTATTTTGTAATCAGTCTCCCACTTCGTAGGATCAGTAATCATTAACTCAAGCTCTGTGGCATCAGGCATGGCAGTGCTTGCCCATTCTAATGTGGTGACCACCATAGAAGCCACTTTACCACGATAAGTCATGTAAGAGGTGTTGCTATGTCCACCGACACTAAAGCTACCAGCAACTGTTCTGTCCATCCTTATACCAGTATTAAACCAATTGGAGGACGTAGAGAGGTTGCCACTTATTGAGGCAAAGCTGTCAGCGCTGCTCATCAAGCGGATGTCAAAGCAATCAGCAAGGTTAGACGCAGAAGCGCTGTTCCCACTAAGCCTTTCACCACTGTGTGCAATGGCAACACCGTACCAGTTAGAAGACGAGATGTTCTGCGCAATGCGGCACTTGTTGTAGCCGACACCTTCACGACCCCATGCAAATACCACATCACCAGAAGAGGTGAGCTGTAGATAGATGTTGTCGTTGTTGGTGGATGCACCTTCACCTTGCACCCAAATGATTTGGTTGCTGCTGTGGCCGTCAGACTTGAAAACTACGGAAGTAGCCCAAGGTCTAGAATTTACATGGTTAGATGTGTTTCCTTGAGGACTTGTATTCATACCAACTACCTGCGCCAGTCCAGCCATTTGAAGAGGCTGATACAGCGCACTAGTGCTGACCTGCTTGCCATGCTCGTTACTTCCAGAGAAGTCCAACGCTTTAGTCCAAGGAGTGTCATTGGTCTGCACAGGTGCAACATCAGTAGCCTGCACTTCAAACGTGCCAACACTACTACCGTATGCATTAGCGCGGGTAACAGTTACAGTGTAGAGAGTATCAGCGCCAACATCAGTAAGCGTGCCTTGTAGGTAGCCCGTGGTGGAGTTATACACCATGCCAGACCCGGAGGGACTAATTGAAACGGACTGCGAGAACGAAGCGCCTGCTGGCAGTAGCTGGAAGTTGACCGCTGTCCCTTCTTCGTAGGTGTAATCAGAGCTTGAAAACTGCGCGGGTGTGAGATCGGCATTGGTGAGCGAGGTGATCTCTGTGTATGTCACCGCGTTGCCATTAAAGGTTGTGGACGAGGGTGCGGAGCTATGGGTGTATGACGAAGCATCGTGCGAAGCCTCAGGCATATACCAAGTCGTTGCGGTTGGATCGTCCGCGTACGTATGAGTGTGTGAAGATCCAGACCCAGCGGTTAGGCCATTGTGTATCTCATCGTAGTATTCTGCCTCCTCAGAGGTTGTGAATAGTGGATAGTGAAACTCTCCGTCAGGACTTTCGATGTAGCGGAAATACATTGTTGGGGCCGCTGGCTCCAGTAAGTGAATCTTGGGCAGACTCGCCAAACGGACATTGCTATCGCAGAGCTTAATTCCTAGGCGGTAGGCAACACCCGAAACGGTTGGGTAGGAGGTTCGAACGCATGTGATCCACGTTGACTCACTCACATCATAATAGTCGATAGAGATGAATCCATTGTCATCCAGTCCCACACGCATCTTGACGGGGTTTCCTGCGAGCCAATCAGCCCCCTCGGGCGATCCGGAGAACTTGTGTGTGGCATTCGACCAACCAGGCCCATAGACCATAGCGGTCGAGGCCCCATAGTTAGTCCAGGGGCCATTGGGTGAAGGGTGGAAGAAGTGACCGAATTGGTATCCGTAATGTCCGCTATTGGGTGCGCCATCACAGAACTCCGCAGGATCACCGTAACCGGGACTACCGATCACATCAGCCACATCATCAACTACGAGACCCATTCCGATGATGCCCTCAACACGAATGTCGAAGGTGAAGTATTCACCAGCCTGATCGATTGTGTCAGTTGATAACCATCCAGCCTTGTTATAGTGAGCGGAAGAGCCAGCAGCGATGTCCGAGGTGGACGGGTTGATCGCGTCACCAGCTAAGGCTCCAGCAGCGTCCACACCATCCACATCAGCAATCATGGTGCTGTATGGGTCAGAGATGACTACCGCCTCGAAAGCGCCCACCGTAAAGAGTTCGTTGAGCGTATTAACCACGTCCTGTAAACCCCCAGCGACAGCGGTTCCATTGACAGATACATTGGTGTGAATGAGCTTCTCAAAATGCTTATGATCGTTAGCATCCTCTGCGCCGTCTGGACTTCCTGCCCCGATTGCGTGGATATGGATTGTGCCATCAGTATCCGCCACGGCTTTAATTGTGTTTACCCCGAAGGATGCCCCGTTATCCATAATTACGGAGGTGGAGGTCTCATCTAGTCGAAAGTTGACGGAGATGTCAGTGAGATCGGTTCCTGTGTCGGATACCCCGGTGACGTTGGCATTGGTATTGACGTAATCCACCATCTCTTGTGGTGTGCTGAAAGCGTTGCCATCTTTGTCAGCAAATCCTACATAATCAACAGCATAGAACTCATATTGTATATTCGGCTCATTCTCGCTTCGAATATCGTTAATGATGTCCACAAGGCTCGAATCACTATCGTTTATCTGGGCGCTCAGGCAGGCGTTCCAATACACGGGGTTAGATGACCCTACAAAGGTGATACAGTTCCCTGCTTCGTTTCTGGTGATGCGTATTGCCATGATTTAGCGGATGATTGAGATTAGTGTGGATAAAGGCTGGATGAGGATCTCGTTGTTGCAACGAATAGCGGGAAGAACGCGAGCATTGAGGTCCTCAGCCGATGCGATGTATGCTGACATCTCGACCCTGTTGAGGTAGGCTACGCCTTGCGACCCAGTTCCATAGAACACGGGTTGAGTAGTCAACGCAAAGGTGAATGTTGGATCATCGTTAGCGTCGCGTGTCATGAAGATCAAACCAACCTCAAGAGTTGAGTTTGCCACCTGTGGAACCGCATTGAAGGAAAATCGCACCTTCACTAGGTCACCAACCTCGCACTGAGTTAGGTCATACGAGCCTGTGGCGGCGTTATACTGAAGGCTCCCAGTGGATACTGCATCAGAGTAGCTATCGGCATCTCCCGAGTCATCGAAGCTGTAGTCGATAAGATCAGTGATTCCTGCTGGCATGTGTGCCCCTCCAAAGAGACCTTTGGTCTGATCAAAGTTCTCGAATGAGCTTGTAGGGAAATAGGCTACATCGTTCGCAGCCTGCCTCGTTGTATCGAAGCCAAAGCGATACCAAGAGCCAGCGTTTGCCATTGCTGTGGTGTATTGCGTATTGGTTCCCAGGTCGTTAGCTCCCGACTGGCCCGTTGTCCTGTCCGTAAAGCCACCTGTGAACTCATAACCGCTGGCGGTTTCGTCGTAGTATTCCTGGACATCAGAAATATCGAAGTTGTTGTTGTTGAATCCACCTCCAGCACTAACCCACTGCCCCGAGTCCCCGTCAGTGTAATAGGTGTACAACTGACCGATATCACTGTTAAACCAGAGGTCTCCCTCATCGGGGGACATGGGTGCGCTATCAGATACAGTGAGGGGTTCTGCCTTGGTATCCAGAGCGGCCTGTGTATCGTCCGAGATTGGCTTGTCGAGGTCGCTAGTGTTGTTGACGTGTCCTAGGCCAATATCAGTCTTGGTCTCAACGTGAGGGCTCTGAGCGTGATCATAGGCGAACTTGCCACGATCACCCCGGTAGGCAGTGTCACCTTCCTCTCCAAGCGTCAGACCGTAGTCTACACCACTAGAGACCTTGGTTGCTGTGCCTTCGTTGGATACGATGTAGAGATCAGCACCTGTGCCGTTCTTTACGAAATAGATAGAATCCTCCTCAAGTGAAGGGGGAAGGGCGAGAACTTTGTGAATCTTCATATTACCATTCGTCAGAGCCTTGAGACCATCCCTCGAGACCATCGTCTGGAGCAGGGATAGAGGTGCAGGTATTCAGGCTAAGATACTGTCCTCTTCTAAATTGAGTTGATTGACCTACCTTGGTGATAGGTGATCTGGCGAGCAGGCGCTCCATAGGGCTGTTCTCACCACTGCCCACCTCCATAGCGTCAACAGTGCGAGCATCCTCTAAGCGTCTGCGGTAGAGTCTCTCCAGGTCCTCAGCTGAGATACCATCTGTGGTGATCTGCCGGGCCACCTTCATGGCGATCTTAACTGATACAACGTCTGCAAGCAGGGTATCCCACTGCGATACGTCATCCTCCCACTTTACGTAGCGGAGGTAGATCTCGCCGAGATCCGAAAGTAATTGGCGACCATTCAGGTCAAAGAACTCAGCCTTCTCTGACCACGGCTCACCGTTGATGTCGAGGATGCGAAGGCAGTCTGATGGGAGCTGGAAGGCTCCACTGTAACCGAAGTTACCATTCTGGAGCGGGTCACCAGCGAGCTTGCTGAGTTGAGCGCGTCCAATGCAGCAGGACCATCGGTGTGTCCGAATAACCTCTCGCGCTGCCTGATCGAAGATCCCCTTGATTGCGCGTGCCTTGGTGTCGTCATCGTTTAAGTTGACGATGGAGCCAGCCGACAGGTAAGAGAGGGCGTTGTTTGCGATTTGTGTTCTGGTCTGCATATCTTTTATTAGAAAAAAGGGGGACGGAAGCCTAGACTACCGTCCCCCCTGGTTATCCCAACGAGGAATGATTCTATCGAACGTAGTAGGCGATGCTCACGCGCTGAGTTCCAGCGGAGGGCGATCCACCAGCAACGGTGACCTTGAGGTCAGCTTCAGCAGCAACCTTGACGAGCTCATGGCCGTCAGTGTCGAAGAAGCGTGTTCCGGCGGAGGCGATGCTCACACCGTTTCCGTATGCGCTCTCGTCAGCAGTAGTCCCGATTTCAAGAGTGACACCAGACTGAGCGTCTCCAATGACCGAGCTTTTGGCAGGGTCTACGAGAGCACCAGCAGGGAGGTTGCTGAGGAGGGTGACAACATCGCCAGAAGACTCGTCACCAACAAAGGTGATGGAGTCATTCAGGAAACGGATGCGGCCAGCAGCTTCGATGCCGTCAGCGGGATTCCCGTGATTGGCATAGTCAGCTTCGAGTTTTGATTGTGTAACAGGCATTGTAGTATTTCTATATTAGTTGTTAGCAATTTGAGGATTATCCGATGCAAGGCACTTTCCAAACACCCTTGTCCCAGATGCGGCTGAAGCCCCAGTCCCAGTAGAATACAGACTGAACGCTGTGATTCTTGGTGGGAAGACGGTCCAACTCGTGAACAGGCATTTCATTGTAACCGAACTTAACGGAACCTTTGTGGAAGGCAACGCAGGTCTTAACACCGGCAGCTTCAGGAAGGTTGGTGTCATCGACAGACATGGTGAAGCCCATACAATCAGTCAGGATACCGGAGGCAACCTGCTCGAGTTGAGCGGAAGCTTGGTCGCGATTGCGGATCTTCTCGTCCTGAAGGAGTTGGAGAACCTGGTCGGAGCTGAGGATCAATCCAAACGGAGAAGGATTGTTGGTGCTTCCATCCTGTGACATGACATCAAGCTTGGAGAGCTCAGTGCGGAGCTTCATGAGCTTGTCGTAGGACATGCCCTTGTCAGCACCAGCGGCTCCAGAGGCGAAGTCGTAGTTTACAGGGATTGTGTAGGTGGAGTCGAAAGCGGGGTAGCTCACAACGCCATTAGCAGCGACTTCGATAGCGTTACCGAGGAGACCGCCATTCTTACCAGCCTCACCGACAATGATCTTGTCCATGTGGCGAGCAGCTTCAGCCTTCTGGTTAGCAATAGAGACGGGGATCTGACTCTCACCAGTGCCGAACTTCTTCTCAGTAACCCGGTCAAAGATGAGGGGTGACTTGTAGGGAGAAGTGGTCACGCGGCGCTTCCCGAAGGTAGCAACGTCTGGAGAGGTCTCACCGTAGAGATCGGTGATTGCGCTGATGGAATCAGTCTTGTTAGCGAGTGGGAATTCACGATACTCACCATTGACGGCGACTTGATCGCAAAGTCCAATCGAACGACTGCGGACTTGTTGGAATTCGACATCGTAGCGATCTTCGAATTCTGGACGGTAGGACTCCACTGCTGGGAGTGACAGGTTATTAGCCATTGTATTTGTTTTCTGTTTTGTTTGTTTGATAGAGCGAAAGACGCTCGTCTTGGAGTTGAGGATCTGTCTCCTCTGTCTTTCGGGGCTCTTCTCAAGAAGGTGGCAGGAAACTGGGCTTCTATGCGAACAGGTGGCCGATGGGATTACTATTAAAGCAGAGATCACAATCTGCCCACCATTTACGTCATCCACACCGACAACAGACCCCCGCACCTGTTAAGATGCGAGGGCCTGCGCTATGAACAGGGAGGTGAACGACTCCTCCCAACCAACAAAATCTATTGACCGTATGCTTTAAGCTGATCAGCGATTGACTTGTACTCCTGGTGATCGGCATCACTCTGCCATCCACCGGAGCTGGACATGATGAGTTCACGCTTGCGTTCTTGCAGCCCCTTCACATCGGTAGGCATTGCTCGACCATTGGGAAGAGAGGCAGGCATTGTGCGCTCCATGGATTGCTTCATGACTCGCAGGAAGGCAGGATCATTCATCATGGCGGCGTGTAGAGGATTCTCAGTCACGATCTCACCAGTCTCAGACTTAGCGTAGTCGAATCCAGCAGCCTTACCCTTGTCCGACAGCAGGAACTCGCCCAACTGATCATCGAACTTGGACTTGAGTTCCTCTCCGCCTAACTCAGCAGTGAGCAGCTTGTGAGTCTCCTCGCGAGTCTTATTGAAGTCAGCCGTAGCAGTCTCCTGGTGCGATGTGACCATGCCTTCCATTAGCTGAGTGTGTGCAGCGAATAGCTCCTGCATAGCCTCAGGCGTGTTCACGGGGTGCTTGGTTGCCCATTCTGATACCATAGAGGCCAAATTATCGTCGATCTCAGCGCCCTCAGGCAGATCAGCCGGGATCAGAGCTTTCTTGTAAGCCTCCGCGGACGGTAGAGCGCCCAATCCCTCACGGTATGCAGCGAGATCCTCTGGTGTTGCGCCCTCGCCAGGCTTGACCACAGCATTATCTACAGACTCCTGACGTTGTGAGAGACCAGCACGGGCCTCCTTGCCGTTCTTGAGCGCATCGAAGAACGATTGGTCGTTACGTGTAGCGAATCCACTGAGATCCTCATGGCCGAGCTCCTTGAATGACTCACCCGCATTGCTGCGCAGTGTGCCATCTGGATGGTAGACCTTGGCGATTGGTGAATCTGCCCAGCTTTCGGATGATGCTCCACCCTCGGGAGCCTGACTTTCTGCGACTGGTGCAGCCGCTTGTGTTTCTTCTGACATTTATTCGTTGGTTATTTGTTGAGCTTCCAGAGTCTGGCGAGTTCGGGATGGTTATCGATGAGATACTCCTTGCGACCTGGTGTTTGATTACCAAGCATGGGATCAGCAGCAGGAACAACGTCCCAGTCTACTGCAGCCATGAGTTCCTTCTCGGGATTCGGGATCAGATGAGCCACCTGAGTGCCTGTTGCGAGCTTCTCGACAGCGCCCTTGAGACGGTCAACCTGCTCAAGTAAGCCTCGATTCTCCTCTTTAAGGTGCTCCACTTGCAACAGAGCAGCGTCCAGTGGACTCTCCTCCTGCTGTGGGGCCTCCTCGACAGGTGCAACGTAGTCTTCACCGGCTGCTGCTGCCTTGAGTTCCTCGATGTTCTTGTAATAGACAGGAGCGGTAGGGATAACCTTACCGTCCTCGATGTTCGCGACGAGCTTGCCGTCCTTCACGCGGATGATCTCCGCGCCTTCTTTTCTGTATTCCATGGTTTTGTTGGTTTATTTGTTGGGAGTTTCAATCCCGGTATCATTGCGGATAGACCGCATGAGAGCTAGTATACGTCCTGCACCTGCCCGTTCCTCTGGCGGCAGGTCTGGATTGGTGATGATGTCATCGATGATTGAATCGATAAGGATCTCACCGCCCTCGGACAGTAAGATCTGTTGAATCTTGGATCGCTTGGTAGCATCAAGACGGTAGGTGATTGCGTTCGGACTGATCATTATGAGAGTGCGCCTAGCATAGCCTCAGGGTCTTGGACGGAAGAGAGATCCTTGGCCACACCGCCTGCGGTCTGAGCCATCTCTGCCATCTGAGCCTGTTGAGCTGCTTGCTGTTGAGCTTCCTGCTGTTCCTGATACTCGTCCTCGCTGAGGAGATCGTCCTCGTCCTGACCGAGATCACGCCAGATACGTGTCTGGATCTTCTTAATGTCGTGGACATTGGCACGGCCATCAGCAGCAGCCAGGTTGACGATTGCATCCATCATGCCCATGGCCTCGACGGCTTTGGAGCGCTTGTGGTTGCTTGTGAAGGTGTTGTCGAAAGCAAACTGCGGCATGCGTGGCTTCCCTGTGACCTCATTGTAGGCTTCATCTGGTAGCTCAATCACTCCACGCTCGACGAGGGAGTTGAATGCCCAGCCAACGATTGGCTTGGTGTGATCCTGCTCGAGTGCTGTGAGTGTGGGATTCGCCTGAGCATTAAGCTCTTCCCGCCTCATGTTGGCCTCGGTAGCAGTCATCTCACCCTGGTTGCGGTTGAACATGTTGAACAGATGCCCGTGGTAAGCCTCATCGATGGAGTCTTGCAGCTTGCTCCAGATATCCATGCCTACCTGATAGTTGCCACCACCAGAGAGCTCATAGACTGGATTCTTACCAGCGGCAGAGGTTTCGGCGTAGTAATTGACCTCAGCAGCACCAAGACCAACACCCTCCTCCTTCATGTAGCTAGGAGCCATGACCGGTGGGACAGCAGCACGCTCACCCATCACCATCATGAATTTCCCGGCGTAGTTGGCCTTGTATGCATCTGGTAGGATCTCATGGGCGGGACAGTAGCCCCAAGGACTTCCATCGACCTCGTAGCGACTGGATACAATCTCGAAGTGATCATTGCCGGAGTCGAGCACGACATGCTTGCTGTCACGCTCAACGACCTTCACGGAGTATGCCATGCCCTTGTTGCCAGCATCGGCCTTCATCTTCCACTTAGGCTGCTTCTCGATGACAACGAGGAAATCGTGTGTGGTGCTACGACGCTGAGGGTCTGCTGCCTCTTGCTGTAGCTTCGTAGAAAGGTTCTCACGCCCCCACATCTCAGCAGCACGGTAGGCAGGCCATTTGTAGCAGGCTCCGAAGGTATCGACCTTCTCAGAATGATCGTGGTCGATGACGTAGTTGAGGGGATCGAAGCGACAGAAGTTCATGACTTCCTCGCCATTGTCATCCTGCTCCCACTTCATTCGCATCGTCCCGGTTCCCAGCTGAGACCGATCAAAGATGGCGCGGTGATTGACTGTGTGGAAGTTGGAAGAGCGTAGGTAATGCATGACAGCCTCTCCTGCTTCACGGTAGACCTTCTCGAGACTGAGGTTCTTGCGATCCTCCCATGCTGGACGCATCACAAGCCAGTCACGGTCGCGAGGATACAGCATCGAAGTGATGCCGTTGGCCTGCATGCGGGACTTAGTTCTCAGTGTCGTATCGTAAATCTCATTGTGTGGCACGTATCCACCAACATTCCCACGGCCATTGTAGTTGCGGGAGTTCATGAGCCAAGCAGTCTCCTGCCATAGATACTCATGAGGGAGGCGTAGTGCCTCCAACTGCGTGAATCGCTCGACCGTATCCTTGCCTGTCATGCTAACCTAAAGTGGTATTGGTGGCTGCTGCTCCGGCTTGGATGGTGTCCTGATAACCGAAGCGGCCACGCATCCTCTTCTTCTGATCCTCTTGCTCCCGCTTGATCGAGAGCGAGGACTGTTGTGCTGGTGCAGCTACCGGTGCAGCTTTTGGAGTCTTTGGCATTCCCATGTCTTTGCTAATAATGGATGATTGATAATCTCACAACGCTATAGGTTGCCGACACCGATAGTCCTCTGTTTACCCGGCCCAGTGGACTCGAACGTCCTTAGCTCGGGCAGCATCTTGTTCTGGATTGCCTCAGAGATATATCCGAATGCATCAGCCGGGTGTGACGACCAGTCATGAGCTATTTTGTTCTCGATGTAGCCTCCTAGACGGCTCTCCTTGCGATGGTATGCACTAAGGGCTTCGATTAAACCACCCTCACCGGCTAAAGACTCATGAAACCAGAGCTGATTGAACATATCTGTCATCATGCGGATGCGCTTCTCGTCTGCACCATGAGGGCCGCGCGGTAGAGTCTTCACGTTCATGAGCCCTGATTCCAACAGCTTGTCGGCAAAGGACATATTGTCTGCATGCTTGTTGTCTCCATCATGTGGAAGGAAGTGATACCCGTAGTTGTAGCCCTTGGCTATCATATGAGCTACGCGCTCGCCGGTCTTGAGATCCAGACCAGAGTCGCAGTCGATTATACGATAAGTCAGACCCACACGCTGGAAGTAGATGACGCAAGTATTTGCAGGAGCTCCCAAGTCCCAGGTTGTATGGACCAGTGCAGACTCATCGATGGGGAATGGTCCGATGCGCCCCTCGTTCTCAGCCCTAGCCATGTCGGCAGCGTAGATTGCGCCAGGTCTACCAATGGAGAAGTCGCACTCGTATTCCTGTCTGAAGTCAGAATCGGACACGGTATAGTCATCCTGGATGCTTTTAAGCTCCTCAGCAGGCAATATTCCACTCTCGCTTGCACGGATGACCGCGCTGTGCCAATCCTCAGCAGCCTCAGCCTGCAAATGGCGCTTGTAGAAAGCATTCTTCCCCTTGGGTGTGCCGATAAACCATGCGAACCCCTGATAATCGGAGAGACACGGACGGATTACCTGCGACCACGCAGCAGGAACGATGTCGGCTGGCTCGTCCATGATTACCCCGTCGAGGTAGATTCCCCGCATCCGATCATAGTTATCACCAGAGTAGAGCCTGATGGTTGCGCGATTTGGCAGAGTGACAGTCAAGTCGGACTCGTTGATCTTCACCTGAGGGACTTTACCTAGGAAATCTTTGAGGTATGCCCATGCGATGTCCTTGGCTTGATCCCTTGTGGGTGCAACGTACGCGAAACGAGGGGGAGGGCCGGGTCTCTTGAGTTCGAATGCTACCTTGATGAGCTTCTGAAGGACCGCGAACGTCTTACCGGCACGACGATGAGCGACGATGCAAGCCCATCTCTTGTTACTGTGGAGGAATGGTTTGAATGCCGCCCTCGGATTTAGCTCTAGAGTGACGTTCATTCCCCGATCTTAATCGTGATATCGGCTTCCACCTCGATCTTCTCAGCAGCGTGATCACCTGTCATCCTGTTCTCCTCTGCAATGGCAGCTAGGGCGACTCTGGGATCATCCAGCTTGGTGTTCTGGTAGATCTCATAGATGCCTTCCAGCTTGCTCTCACGGGTGAATTTGGACGCTGCCTTGACCTCTCCGCGCAATTCCTCGATATATTCGGCAACCTTGGGGTTTCTTATCAACTTAGAAGCGCCAGCTTCGGCTGAGTTCCCCGTGGAAGTGTAGCCAGCTTCCTGGTAGGCGCGGCTGGCTGGGCGACCTTGGACTACGAGCTCGGCGAATTTGCGTTGACGGTCATTCATGATGCTTAAGAGATGGATTCTTCCGCCACTATCTCCTTGAATTTCTTGCTCAACAAGAATTTTCGGGCCGCACGTCGAGCGAGTCTGGCTGTTCGAGCCTTGGACATAATGTGATTGGTGGGCAGTGGTCCTCCCCGTTCCTCGATCATCTCTTTCCAATCCTCAACTGCTTGAGCGATTGTATTGCGGAAAGGGCCATGGATGTCCTTGCCCTGTCGTTCTGTTGTCACCTTGCGAAAGATCTTCGCAAAGTAAAACCCGTCTTGTTCGTAAATGCCCTCTGGGAGGCCTCGGTTATTGGTCATTGGTTCTGTTCTTTAGTCGTTTTAGGATTCGTTCATATGCTGGGAAAAAGATCTCGTCGATGCAGCGGACGCATGATTCCTCCTGAAATGAGTCGAGGAAGGAGATCCCAGACAGGTGGAAGGCTGCGTGGAGCATCTCATGCCGTAGGGTGGGCAAGTATTCCTGCTCTGGGAGATTCTCAGCGAGTTGAATGGTTCGTTTGTCATGTGAATACTGCCCGTAGCAGTCATCGAGTTCTGTTCGTTGTATTTTAATTCTATGGCCAGCGATCATGACTGAGTTGATTGCTGTCATGCTGTTAAGCTAGCATTATTATCACCCCCTCACAACAGTAAACCCGACCAAGTTAATCAACTCAGTCGGGTTTTTATTCACTATCATCTTACTGACTCAGCAATCTCCATGCGAGTTCGGCCACTTGTGGAACCTGGCCGTTTCCAATGGATTTAAGTCTGTCCACCCTATGGGCCACCCCATGAGCCACTCGACCCACGTTGGGTTCAGTGTGCCAATAGCCCATTCCTCCTTGGTCTTGCCCCTCACTTCCTCGCAGTTGCCCAGCATCCGCTGCATCTTGCCGCTTGGTGTTCCTGCTGCATCCTCGTTCGCGGATGGAGTTGGCCACATATGCCGCGCCTTCACCTGCTGGCTTAGTCCAATCTGCGCCATCCGGCCTGTCTCCTTGTCGTAGTGGCGGCAGTTGCTCCCCACGGCCTCCCCCGTCTTGGTTTCCAGCCTTTCGATACTGATGCCGGGTTCCTGTGCTGCGGGAGTTCGCCACAATCCAGATCCTGTCCCGCTTGTGAGGGGCGGCAACGTCATGCGCTCCCAACACACCCCATTTTGCATCATACCCCATTTTGGCAAGATCACCGAGGACTCGGGCAAGTCCTCGTCCCACAAGCATTGGTGAGTTCTCCACGAAGACATGTTTCGGTCGAACTTCACCGATGATTCTCGCCATGTGTCCCCACATACTGGATCTCTCTCCATCGATTCCTGCACCTTTTCCTGCGCAAGAGATGTCCTGACAGGGAAAGCCTCCAGAAATGACGTCAACACGGCCTCGCCAAGGTTTTCCGTCAAAGGTTTGAACGTCATCCCAGATCGGGAAAGCTGGGAGGGTTCCTTCGTTTTGACGGGCAACCAAGACTGAGGCTGGGTAGGGTTCCCATTCGACAGCGCACACTGTGCGCCATCCAAGGAGATGCCCTCCGAGTATTCCTCCACCAGCGCCTGCGAATAAAGCCAACTCATTCATCTATTCTATGCGTGTTCGTAGAATCGGCTGACGAGTCCCTTGGTTGCGTGATACTCGTAGCCGGTAGCTGCGCGGATGGATCCCAGGTATCCCTTCTCAGCATGCCATGCGTCAGTAGAGCAGAGCGCCGGTAGGTATTCTACGAGCAGTCCACGTTGCTCTTCCCAGCCATTAGCGGTCTGAGTGATCACTCTGGTGGGCGTGTTCTTCTTCTTGTGATGCACATGGCCCATCTTCAGGTGACGATGCTTGGTTACACCCCACTGTGGAGCGAACTCAGCGGCGATGACAGATTGCCACTGGTTGGCGGCCACACCATCGCCATGGCTCCAGACCAAGAGATTGTCCCCATGAACGAGGTGTTTCCTATCGCTAGCCTGCATCACGACATTGACGTTTGGGCAGTTGAAATAGAATGCTTTCAGGACTCTGGCGAGCCACACGCAGGAATGCCAATCGTGATTTCCCTCCACGAT
>Ga0208793_1001110_pt1 | contig 16063 bp, 21 predicted proteins | sample 17_taG_FD_184092 | JGI IMG/M metagenome (GOLD analysis project Ga0208793, IMG submission 184092) | Marine viral communities from the Subarctic Pacific Ocean - 17_ETSP_OMZ_AT15314 metaG (SPAdes) (version 2) | ecosystem: Environmental > Aquatic > Marine > Oceanic | place: Pacific Ocean | collected...
GTCTCATAATAGGTCCTTGAAAGTTATCTTCTGGATCTGTTTCACATCCATAAAACCTAGTGTTATATAAAATTGAATTGAACTTCTTAAGATCGTATTTAACCTCTTTCATAACATCAACTAGATATAGTAACAACTTATCATTGCGACTATCTCTTAGCTCGTCATACTCTGATATATTATTAAGGTTATCTATTAAAGCGAACCCAAATGCTTTATGCCAAAGTCTATTAACTATATTAGCAGTAAATGTAGGATGGTCCTCACTTATCATCCATTGCGCGAAGCTAGGTTGTAGTTTATTTCTCTTACGCGTCTCTTTAACTTTATCACCTACAGGAGTTACAGCTTTTATAACTTCTCCTGGATCACCATCTCTATACTTATAGTCATGTGGTAACGTAAGTACCTTCTTAAGATCGCTATCTACATTATTACGGTAACCACCCTGTTGCCAGAACTGACCTATCTCATTAAGAGCACCTTTTGTTTCTTTAGCTTTATCTGTTGCTTCTGCTTCCTTGCGAAGCCTTTGGTACTCCTTACGCAAACCTTTATCGCTTCTAGTATTAACAGTAGTAAAGAAGGCACTCATTTCATAATATTCCATCTGTGACCAATCATCGAATGGATGGTCGTGACATTGAGCACATGAAACATCCATACCAGCGAATGCTTGGAATGTATTAGATACATTATCAAGTAACATACCCTCGTCTCTTAAAAAATAACCAACAGCAGGGTTAGAATATATTGTACCTTGAGCAGTTAAAATATTTTTAACTAGTATATTGTAGGGTGTATTCTTTTTAATTTCCTCTCTAACCCAGGTAATATATGTTTCACCAGATACATTACCGTTAAGCTTCTTCTTCAATCTAAGATTATCAGCGTAGAAGTTAAACATAGACTCATTATAGCCTTGAGAGTTAATAAGGTATTTAACTAACTCCCCTCTATCATTATATTTTTTAAACTCAATACTCTCCTCATATGTGGGTATCCTACCTACAATATCAAGAAAAGCTCTTCTAACAAATACATCATCAGATGATTTCTTAGGCATTGATAGTTTTTTATACTTTAAATCATTTGAAATGATTTTATCTATATTATTACTATGGTTAACTTCGAGGGAGAATAAGTTAACTGTAAGTATAGCAAATAGTGTTACAAACTTAACCATACTTATATTTATAGAAATCACTTGAATAAACAAATCTTACATATAATATATTCGTATGGCAGTTAATAAAATTACTAAAAGAGAACGTAAGACAAAGAAGCGTCCAGGTGTAGTAGCTAAAACTAGAAGCTCAAATCACAAGCACTCTAAAAACTATCAGAAAAAGTATAGAGGTCAAGGCAAAGCGAGATAAAAAAAGCCGAGCTATAGCTCGGCTTTGTTATTATTTAGAATAATATAACTTTCTTTCTAAATCCCTGTACCTTTTATCTGAATGCCAGATCTCCTCTTTTTGAGGAGTATACTGACCTTCTTTAGTCTGTATCGTTACTTCCGGGGTCAATACTATCGTAGAAGGTTGATATATGTTTAATGTACTGTTTTTCAGCGAGGAGCTGGGACTGCAAGAGGTCAGCGCGCTCAGTAGCAGCAGCGCTGCGCTTGTTGCGTAAACTTTCAATTTCATTAATAATATCTTGTTGTTTGTTTCTAGATTCTTGAGTGATGTTATAGTAGAACGCCTTATTACGCAATTGCAAATAAGCACTTAACGCGGTTAAAGCAGTTTTAATTAAACCTAACATCTACTAGAATTACTTCTTAGCTTTCTTAGCAGCTTCTTTAGCAGCGGCTTTCTCTTTAGCTTTACCAATATTAAGCGCTAGTACTTCAATAACCTTATATACTTTGCCTAAAAATGTACCTTCCTTAGGAGTAGGTGTAAGAGCTGTAATAGATGATGCGAGAAGAACAGCTGCTGCTGCTACTCCGAACCATGGCTGATCTTGTACAAATTGTATAATAAATTCCATAACAATAATATTTAGGCTAGCCGTATCATTTTCCCAATTTTCTAATAAATAGTTATATGTCTTTAGCCGATATTACAAAAACAATACAAGCCAAAGTAGGGGTAACAGCTGACGGTTTATATGGAAAAAATACTGCATTAGCTATTATTAAAGATTTAAAGCTATCAAAAAAGGAACTTACCGAAATCATTCAACGTAAGGTTGGTTCCCTTCCTGATGGATCTTACGGCAATAATACAGCGAAAGAAATAGCAAAAGCTCTAGGTTTAGAGAAAGAAAAGGAACCTTCTGTAGTAACAACCGCTAAAGTGGATGGAACTTATCCTGAAGTTTTTAAAGCTTCGCCTAATGTTAGTAGCTCTCGTATTAAACCAGAAGGGGTAGTTCTTCACCATTCCTCTGGCTCTTACGGAGGTTCCGTTAGTTGGATATGTCAGTCTAAATCTAATGTGTCTTATCACTGTATAATTGATACTGATGGTAGTCGTACATCCTTTGCAGATGACGACCGTAGATGCTGGCATGCTGGTAAGTCTAGATTTAAAGGGCGTGGTGGTTGTAATGGATTTCTTTTAGGTTTAGCTGTATCTGGTAATACCAAGACAAGAGAATTAACCGATGATGAGGTAGCTTCGGCAGTAGAGTGGTTATTACCACGCTTTGAAAAGTGGGGATGGCCTAAAGACTTATCAACTATAACTACTCATAGAGAGATATCACCAGGCCGTAAAGATGATGTTGATACGAGAGCGGAAGAGAAAATTAAAGCAGCACTTAAAGCAGCTTTATAAATATCAATGAAAGTTTATTTTCAAATAGGTACCAACGTAGCAAATGATTCTTTTTTCTTAAATGTAAGACGAAATAATCCAGATTTAATAATATTGGTAGAACCGTTTAAGTGTAATTTTAAGAGTATACACGACTGTTATAAGGGCTATAATTATAAGCTAATAGAAGGTATAATTCACGGTGAGAAGCATGAGGAAGACGTAAGTATATTCTTACCTGCAAATGATGTCACGAGAACTATGCACGCTACCTTAACGCCGGATAAAGTTTGGGGACACGAAGGTGTTGTAGGAGATCAACCAGGAGAGCTCCAACCAATTACCGTAAAGGCTTTTAATTTTAATACTCTATGTAAGGAGTTAAAAATAGATGAGATTGAATGCCTCTGTATCGATACAGAGGGGTATGACAATGTAATAATAAATAGTATTGACTTCGAAAAAATTCAAATAAATATGATTGTAACTGAAAAATGGGGATGGTGCCCATCTACAGATACAAACACCGAAGATGCGCCGTTATTTGGAAAACCTGGAGAGATGTTTATAGCTGAAAAACTATCAAAGCAAAACTATATAAGGGAAGAACATAGGACAGATTATATATATAAATTATTAAAATTATGATTAAGAAACTAGATAAAAATAAAGTAAAGGTATGCTGTGGTAAAAAAGGTTGCCCGGTAGTAGAAAAAATTGACGAAGATCATTATAAAGTAACTGATGATGATGGTAATTCTATTGTTGTTAAAAAAGAAGAGCTCAAGTTAATGGGTGATGCTGTTACTACTATTAATGAGGATCAACAACTACTTAACGGATAATGGCTGAAGTTGAAGATAAGAACCCGGAAAACGTAGAAGGTGCCTTTTACGTTGATGAGCAATGCATTGATTGTGACCTTTGTCGCGAGCATGCGCCTGATAGTTTTCAACGAGAAGAAGATGAAGGCTACTCTTACGTCTACAAGCAACCTGAAAATGAAGAACAATATGCTCTTTGTATGGAAGCTCTAGAGGGTTGTCCTGTTGAAGCTATAGGTAACGATGGATAAGCTTATTTTAGCTACGTTAGCAGCTTATGGATTGTGTCATATACTAATGTATGGCACAATTTTTAATATACCGAGAGTTAAACTTACCAAAATAAAGTTCTTTAAAGAGTTACTATCCTGCTCGTTATGTGTAGGATTTTGGGTAGGTTTAGCTCTTTCTACTCTTACAGAATACAATACATTTGTATTCGCTCTATATAGCGCAGCGACTTGCTATATAATAGATCGCTTAACTGATAAGCTCTAAAGAGACTTAACGTATTCTTTTAATTGACCTAATGAATGTACCGCGTACATCATCTCATCTTCTAGTGCTCGCTCTATGTGCTCATCTATCTTATCTAAAACGAGTTGATTTTCAATATCCTTTACTGATACTTCCTCATCACCACTAAGTACAACTGCAGTAGGTACTTGATAAGCGCCTGCTACACCTCGTGCATATCCCGAACTACCAGCTCCAGGGTACGCTGTAGGAAGCCTTCCCTTACCGTAAGACGGGTCACCTTGTTGAGCTGCTTGCTGACCGGCGACCATAATAGGGGTGTATTGACCACCATACCCTTCATATATCTTTTGAATTTCAGCAAAATCGTTATTCACGTAATTATTTAATTGAATGTAACAACTTATACACTATAATAGTATTATGCATAAACAAAAGGTTGGTTATGATGTTATAGATTTTTTATCAAAATCCTTAGCATTGAGATTTAAATTAAACGGTAGAGAGTTTACTCATGTTATTGGGTTATCGAGGGGTGGGTTATTACCTGCTAAGATTATAAGTTATGCGCTAGATATAGATATGCTTGTTTATGGTATTAATAGCTATAACGGTACAACGCAAAACGAAGAAACAAAAATTACACAAACTGTTGACTTTGATGAATTAGATCAAAGTAGTAGGCTTCTTATTATAGACGATAAAGCTGATACAGGCAGGACGATAGAATTTATAAAAGATAAGATAGGTACAAAGTTTGACTTTGTTAGATATGCTACATTATTTGCAGAAAAGAGAGCGAAAAAGAAAGTAGATCATTATGGTGTTTTAGTACCAGATAATACTTGGATTGACTTTCCTTGGGAATAATTATAATAGAAACAATGGCTCAGAGAAAAGTACAGTGCTTAATAACTGGTAATAGTTATACTTTCGGTAAAGATTACTATCAGAAAAAGATAGCAGAATATAAAGATGAAGAATCGTTACGTAAATTTTTTGTAACTAAAAAGGCTCGAACGTATTTGAGTAGGGGATACTCTGTAAAAGAGATACGTAATATTTTAAATGTCGATGATCCGGATCTACCATCAGAAGACTCTCAAGATATAAAAGACATAATCGATCACCATAATTTAAATTTTAATGCCAATAATAAAAGAGCATTTAAAAATATTAACTTCTCTACACATAAATCAGATATAGAGGTATCGGAATTCATAAATACTATAAGACAATATGAAAACTAAAACATTCACCGTACAACAAGGGTCTGCAAGTACTGTTAAGGTATTTGATGCGCAGACTGGGTCCTTATATAGAATAATAGCTACAGGTGGTAATATAGTTTCTTCGCCTTACGTTTCTGGAAATACAGTTGCAGTTACAGTTGAGGTTGGTGGTAAGCGATTTGCAAAGACGTTTACTCTTCCGCATGGAGGCCTTCAATCTACAATGCCTCTTAATTGATATTTTAGTTTAATAACTTATAATATAGAAAATAAAAATGTCAATTTTCGAGGAACAACTGTCTCGCAAGCCTAACCATTACCCATGGACAGAGCAATTTATTGAATCTATGCACAATGGATTCTGGACTGATAAAGAGTTTAGCTTTACGTCTGACGTTCAACAATTTAAAACTGCGTTAACCGATCAAGAGCGTGAAATTATTGTTAGGGTTTTATCTGCTATTGGACAAATTGAAGTCGCAGTAAAGACTTTCTGGGCTAAACTAGGAGAGAATCTTCCACATCCCGCGCTTCAAGACTTAGGTTATGTAATGGCTAATACTGAAGTGATTCATAATAACGCATATGAAAGACTTCTTACGGTGCTTGATATGGAAGATGTGTTTGAAGAAAATTTAAAACTAGACTTTATTCAAGGTCGTGTTAACTATCTTCGTAAGTATACTCATAAGTTTTATAGTAGCTCTAAAAAACAGTACTTATATGCCTTAACTTTATTTACTTTGTTTGTTGAGAACGTATCTCTCTTCTCGCAATTCTATGTTATTAATTGGTTTGCGCGATATAAAAATGTTCTTAAAGACACTGACCAACAGGTCAAATATACGCGTAATGAGGAGAACATCCACGCTCTTGTAGGTATAAAGATTATTAATACAATACGTGAGGAACTTCCAGAGCTCTTTGATGATGAGCTAGAGGAGCGCATTAGAGGTGAAGCCGTTGAGGCATTTAACTCTGAAGCTAAGATTGTTGATTGGATGATTAACGGTATTAAAGAGCCGGGTCTTGATGCTGATACAGTTAAGGAGTTTATTAAGAATAGAATTAATTCATCTCTTGAACAAATAGGATTTAAACCGGTATTTGAAGTAGATAATGATCTTTTAGAAGCTACAATGTGGTTTGAAGAAGAACTTCTTGGCAACAATATGACTGACTTTTTCCACTCACGTCCGGTGGAATACTCTAAGAAGAGTCAGTCGTTTGATGAAGAGGATCTATTCTAAAAGATTATATTTATTATGAGTGACATATACTGGCTTAACGACGATTCTCGTAAGTTTCTCGAAAGAGGCTACTTACTACCTGGTGAAACACCTGAGCAGCGAATTATAGATATTGCGAATAAAGCGCAAGAGTATCTAGGTATTGAAGGCTGGGCAGATAAGTTTATAGATTATATGCATAAAGGGTTTTACTCTTTATCGTCACCAATTTGGTCTAATTTTGGCAGAGAGCGCGGCTTACCGATCTCATGCTTTGGTTCCTATATACCAGATGATATGGAGAAGATTCTTGGTAAGATTGCTGAGGTTGGTACTATGTCTAAAGTAGGTGGTGGTACTTCAGCTTATTTTGGTGATGTTAGGCCTAGAGGAGCTGAAATCTCTACCGGTGGTACATCAACCGGTGTACACCATCAACTAACTGTATTCGACGCGCTCACAAATTACATCTCTCAGAGTAATGTAAGAAGAGGATCTTTTGCAGCCTATCTACCTATCGACCATGATGACATCGAAGAGTTCTTAGGTATCCGCGGTGAAGGTAACGCTATTCAAGATCTATCTATTGGAGTTACTGTTAGTAACGAGTGGATGGAGTCAATGGTCGCAGGTGATAAGCAGAAGCGTAGTATATGGGGTAAGGTTATTAAAAAGCGATACGAGTCAGGTTATCCATATATTTTCTTCTCTGATAACGCTAACGATAACGCACCTCAAGTATATAAGGATAAAGGTAAGCGTATTCACGCTTCAAACCTATGCACTGAGATCTTTTTATCTGCAGAAGAAGATGAATCGTTTGTTTGTGATTTATCTTCTCTTAACCTTGCTAAGTGGAAAGAGATTGCTGAAACTGACGCTATTGAAACTCTAACATATTTTCTAGATGCTGTTATGACTGAGTTCATTAACAAAACTAGAGGTATTAAGAACATGGAAGCTCCTCATAAGTTCGCCGTTACGCAACGTGCAATAGGTATAGGAGTTTTAGGTTGGCATTCATACTTACAGCAAGAGAGCATTGCTTTTGAGTCTATGGAAGCAAAACTTCAAAACTCAGTTATCTTTAAGACCATAGAAGAGAGGACTTTAAATGCATCACGTGAAATGGCTCAAGAGTATGGTGTTCCTTCTTTAATGGAAGGTTGGGGCTTACGTAATAGTTGTTTAGTAGCTATTGCTCCTACCACAAGCAGCTCGTTTATTTTAGGTCAAATCAGTCCTTCAATCGAGCCTCTTAATAGTAACTACTTTACAAAAGATCTAGCTAAAGGTAAGTTTACATATAAGAATCCCGAACTTACTAAAGTCCTTATCTCTTATGATAAGAATGATACTATAACATGGAGAAGTATATTAGAAAAGGGTGGATCGGTACAACACTTAAAGTTCCTTACAGATCATGAAAAGGAAGTATTTAAGAATTTTGGTGAGATATCTCAAAAAGAAGTCCTTATTCAAGCCGCTCAACGTCAAAAGTATATCGATCAAGGTCAGTCTATCAACCTACAAGTACCGCCCAAAACACCTCCGAAAGAAGTTAATGCTCTTTTAGTATGGGCGTGGGAGAACGGTATTAAATCCCTATACTACCAACGAAGTGCTAACCCAGCTCAAGAGCTAGCGCGGTCTATAAATGAATGCTCTACTTGTGAAGGATAATAATTTTAAATATATGAAATGGAAATACAATAACTCTGAAGAAGAGGAACAAGAGAAGCAGGTACAATTTATAGTTAATAGTGCAGCCTCGAGTGGAGGTGGTTCAGTAACTAGGGTAGTTGAAAATAATGTATACTTTTATGGTGATGTTACAGAAAGTAATGCACTTGAACTTAACTCGACATTATTTGAAATCGATAGAAAACTTAGTATAACTAAAGAATTTCTAGATGTAAATCCTATTATCAATTTAAGAATTAATTCTTATGGAGGTTCGTTATTCGCAGGACTAGCGACAGTAGATTGTATACGTAATCTCAAGAGTGATGTACACTCGCATATTGATGGAGCAGCAGCTTCTGCAGCTACTATTATATCTACGGTATGTAAGAAAAGATATATAGGTAAATATTCTAAAATGCTTATACACCAGCTTTCATCTGGATCATATGGTAAGTATACCGAGTTAGAAGATGATATGGAGAATAATAAAAACTTAATGGATACTATTAAAGCTATCTATAAAGCTCATACAAAAGTACCTATGAAGAAGTTAGATGAAATTCTAAAGCATGATCTTTGGTTTGATGCTAATAAATGTTTACAGTTAGGCTTAGTAGATGAAATTAAGTAAGGTTACTGAGGCGTTTTCTTCTCATTTACCACTTCCCTAGGTTGCGTCGAATAGCCATTCCTGTTAATACCCTCACCTATAGCTGTATCTCTTAAACCTTTATGATCTTTCATTAGACGTAAAGGTAAGTTATTAAAGTTATGGGAATGAGGGTAATTTAATATTAAGTCGTCAGTTGGATCTGCATATACAGGGAAGAAAGCACCTCCAATTTCACATTCACCAATTTTTAATTTTCTAAATTCGTTAGTATTAAATTTACCAAAAAGTGTAGTAAATTCTGTTTGTTGTACTTCACAAGGAGCGGTAATGTGATGAGTATATATCTCACCTGCAACATAAAGAGAGCCTGATGTAGTTATATTATTTTTAACACCTAACCCAGGCTCTATATATATCTGCTTATTAGATCTTAAATTTATACCTGCACCAGAATTACCAGCAGTGGAAATTTCTATATTCTCCGGACTAGTTATAGATATACCATACTTACCGGATATATCTACTTTACCTCCTAAGACCTTAGTGTGTGTACCGACAACCTCAACTGAGCCAGTTGACTTTAACTGTATACCACCAGACCCTACCAATACATTATATCTATTACCTACTGTTAGTGTATAGTTACCAACAGGGAAGTTCATAGAGTTATCAACATCCTCCAAGTGAGGTACGCTACCTACATTTACAAAAGCTAGGTTAGGACCTACAACAACCTCCTGCGGTTGAGATCTGCCAACATTATCAATTCTTACTGACTCATAGTCGTTAAAAGCGGCTCCAACAGTTTGAGTTTTACCTCTCTTTATAAATTCTATTTCATCACCACCGTTACCTAATTTATCTTCAATTTCGTTTAGAGTTTCTTGAAGATCCTTTATTTTATCAGGTAGCTTTTCATGCTTATCCTCAGGATCCCATTCTCCACCTTCTGTTGCTGAGTTTTTATCCGGACCTTCAGGATAAGTTACATTACCTGATTGTATATCTTCTATCTCTGGGGAGGTAGACTCTGGCGGGGTATCAGCTGTAAAAATTGGCTTAACATAAGCTGTGACTTCATCTGTATCTGAATCCACTATAGCGCTGCCTGCATACCCTGTTACATCACCACCACCGTTTTTCTTTGAATTAGTTGGAGTATACTTTTCTTCTTTAGTAGAATTATCACCCCTTGAACCTCCACCTGAGGTACGTTTAATTTGAAAAAGCGCGTTATCCTGCGTCACTGGTTGGTAAGTGTTTTTCCAGTTTTCGGCTGCTTCCAAATTAGAATCATCCGCAAAACCTTTAAGAGAGTAAGTATTTTCCTGAACCCTCTCTATACTATCTTTACCGGTATAGACACTGTTATTTTTACCTACAGAAGTAAAGCTATCATTAACTACCTTAACTTGTTTATTATTAGTAGCTAACTCATTATTAATTATATTATTTAAAGATATATTAGATCCACTATATTGTGATATTTTTATCTCTTCTCTATCAGTAGAGTTGTTAATATCAACAGCCGCGCCTTTTTGATTAAGTATAGACTTACTTCTATATTCTTGTTTTTCTTGATCTAAACTACTCATCACCTAATTTTTTTAAATTTTCAAATATACCAGGGTAATCTAAAGTTTGCTGGTCTTCATTATCCGAATCAGTTAAAGTTACTGACTGTCTAAAGTCAGTTCTACTACCTATATATACCGGGAAGTTTAAATCTCCACGGTAATGAAACACCCATACTTGCGAACCTACGGAAGGCAGACCGAACATTCCTTTGGCCTTATTAACATGGTTACTAGGTCTATAATTATAGCTATAAGGATTATTACTACCTGAGTAGTTACTCTTAGGATCAGTAAAGAAATCACCAGCGTTAGTACTAAAATTTTCATATAAAAAGGAAGGACCAAAACTACCCGTATCTATAGAAGGAGGTTCATCGTTTTTATTATTTTTTTCAAAATCTTCTGTATTATTACCATCACTTATAGCAGCTAACTCTTCAACAGATTGATACCTTGCTGGACCACTCTCTCCAAATATAGGAAAGCAAGGCTCCGCGTATGGTAGTAATTTAGATATCTCCTCGAAAACTTTCGCATCTTTCCATACATCCTTTTCATTATTTGTACCCGGAAATCTAAAATTTAAATTTTTATAATTCTTTAACCAATCATCGAGAGGTTGATTAGATATTTCAGGTATAAATACTTTTATACGGTAGAGCTTTTGAGGATCCCAATTCTTAACCACTATACCTTTATAGAAGTTAGTATCGTCTCTTTTATACTCTACCGCTGCATTAGAACCACGAACAAACATTATACATATTTAATCTTGAATATATGTAATACGTGGTTATAATACTGTATGCTTGTTAGTCACGAAACACCCATATCAATTCTTGAAGAGTCTAAGCTATATAACGATTACGATTATGCTCTCGTTCATTTGTTCGAGACGCATCCAGAGTATTATAATTTTTTTAAATGCTCGCTGGCTGCCGGTCGTGAGGTGCTGCTTGATAATTCGATCTTCGAGCTTGGAGAGTCTTTTGATCCTAAAAAATATATCAAATATATTACCGAGCTTAATCCTACTTTCTATATTGTCCCTGATGTTCTTGAAGATGCGCAAGGTACAATGTCCTCTTGGAATAAGTTCTTCTTGAACTATGGTTCTGATCTTAAAGGTAGAACTACTATTGGAGTTGTTCAAGGTAATACCTATCAGGAGTTGGTAGATTGTTATAAGTTTATGTCAGATAATGCTGATTATATTGCTATCTCTTTTGACTATAAATGGTATGAAACAGTAACTACAACTAATAGGTCAGGTCGAGAAGGAACTCTCGATCGCTGGGCAGCAGGTCGTCAGCATCTTATCTCTCGTCTCGTTGAAGATGGAGTATGGAATGCTCGTAAGCCACATCACCTCCTCGGTGCTGCTCTTGCGCGTGAGTTTGCTACATACACTACTATTGCCTCTGAACTTAATATACGCTCTCTCGATACTTCCAATCCAGTGGTAGCTGGTTTATTAGGGCACCGTTATATGGCTAATCAAGGACTCAATCATAAGCCTTCTATGATGCTTGCTGACATGATTGACGTTGATGTAGATGAAGATCAATTTGATGATATTATTTTTAATACTAAACAATTTAAAAATATTATCGGCCGTTATAAATAATAAATATGAAGCGCAGTAATCTAGTTTATAATAACGATACTGATTTCTTCCCATTAATAACAAGACGCATTACTAGAACTATTCTATACATGTTTGTATGGTTATTCAGTGCAGCTACTATAATAGCTCTACCGTTACTTATTTTGTTGATGATCGGTAAATACCATCCCAATTTATAGGTGCTTGCTCCTTTAAATTTAGAATTCTCTCCGACATCATATCATAGTAGTTAGATAAGGCGGGTATTCCTCTCTTATTAAACTTAGCATGTTTTAGAGCGGCATCCCAATCTTGTTTTTTATATGCAGTTAAAAAGGCATCATGATTGGGTCGATTTTTTAATGTATGTAGTATAGTATAAATTTTTACTCCTTCCGTCTTTCCTTTTACTGCAATCGTATCCAGTTCATAGAAGTTAAATTTATTATTATCTCTTACTGTATTCTCGCCTACTAATATACCCACCTTATAACTCTTAGTTTGACTTTCTAATCTAGCAGCTAAATTAACTGCATCACCTAAACATGTATAGTCGAAGCGTTGATTAGATCCCATGTTACCTACTACAACATCACCGGTGTTAATTCCTATACCCATTCTGAGCTCTAAATTTTTATCTTTTAATTCTACATTAAGGTTGTCTAATAATTCAAACATCTGGATAGCGCAGTTTAATGAATTATCTCTATGATTATTATCATCAATAGGAGCATTCCAAAACGCCATTAATGCGTCCCCTATAAATTTATCAACCGTACCATTATTTTCTATAACACACCCTGTCATAGGAGTTAGGTACTTGTTTATTAGATCAGTAAGCTCTTGAGGATTAGATTTAAACTTTTCACTAATAGTAGTGAAGTCTCTAAGATCGCTGAATAAAATAGATAACTCTCTAGTATCACCTCCTAATTGTAGTTTATCAGGATTCTTTTGTAATAGTTTAACAATAGATGGTGCTAAGTAATGCTCAAACTGATTTTTAATAAGTTTCTTTGTCTTATTCTCTTGTACGAATCTAACAAACGTTGCTGCTGACCAAGTAGTAAATATGGTAAATAACGGCCAAGTAAAGTCGTATAGTTTATTTTGTTCAAATAATAAAGTACCGATCCATGGTAAAATGCTAACACTTATTAAACAAAATGCTAAACTAGCAAAGTAAGGTAACCATAAAGCTCCTATAATTATAATAGAACATATACCTGCTGTAATTAGTAACTCATGCATATAAAATTGTAAATTTCTTTCTAAACGATTCTCATCTATAATCATCTGTAAAGCGTGGCAATTTACTTCATGACCGTAACTAATTCCAGTAGAAGTTGATATAGTATTAGCTAGCCCTTCTCCTGTAATACCTATTACAGCTATCTTACCCTCCACCGCTGACCAATCTGCATCTTTAAAAGAAACTTTATCAAATTCATACTTAAAGTCTATCCACACTCTTGAATTTTCATCTGTTAATATTGGATCAAATCCAGGCACTCTAATGGCTTCTACACCCGCTTCACTTACTTTAGCTTGATATGACTGTTCTCCAGAAAATAACCTTATAACTTCTAAAGGTATTGTTGGGTAAGCTTCTCCCTTAATCTGTACAACCAACGGCATTCTTCTTACTACACCATCTAACTCTGGAGCAGTAAGTATCATACCTACCCCAGCAGCAACTTCTCCGATCTCCTTCACCGGTCCTATAGCTTCCGGGTAATCAAATAACCATCCATCTAAACTTTCTCCTATAGTAGCTAGACCTCTTGGTACTGGTTCTCCTTTACCTTTAGTACTTGCTGATTGGCCGATTATAACCGGAGCTTCATTTAGTAATTCTATTAGATCCTGATCGCCACCTAATCTATCTGTTTCAGCAAATAAGATAGGTACTACTACTAATTGAGCTCCGCTTTCATAAGCCTTTATTATACCTTGAGCAATAAGATCTCGCTTCCAAGGCCATTGACCATATTCATCTAAACTATCTTCATCGATTTCTATAATAGCAATATTTTCAGACTCAACCTTTTCTTGATTGTTTTGATAATAATCTAAGCCTTTTAATCTTGCTGTTTCTATAAAGAATGGGTCGTAAATACGCAAACAGGCCAACAATATAGGTATCAATAAACATATAGCATAGTTTTTTACGTTAAAAATTTTCATTGCTGTTTTATATTAAATTGAACGTTATTACCAGAATTAAACTTAGCATTAATAATACTACCTTTATTATCATAATTGACCGTAACGTTGCTACCATCCTCAACAATTAACGATATCATATTATCTTTATCTTTAGAAAAGAATACATACCTACCATCCTCCATCTTTAAAAAGGTATTCATTAGCTGCGCTTCTTTTCTTTTTATTTTTATATCGTCGAAATCTTCTTTGTCATCGTTATCATCTCCCGTGTTATTATTATTTTCGTTATTATCTTTATTGTTTTTCTTTTTAGGCTCAGCAGGACCATCTTGCTGTATAACTTGAGGAGGGGTAGGAGGAGCTATAGCTGTTGTTACTGTAGTTGCTTCGTATGCTTGATTTAAAGTTACAGTACCGCCTAACGTTGAAACATCAATAGAACCGACATAACTGTTACCAGCTTCATCGGTTGAAGGTAGAAGTATAAAACTACTTGCCCCGTCCTCTTGAACGTTCATAGTAAAATCTGTACCTCTAACTGATACCGAAGCAGTTGGGGATTTTATTTTTACATTCTTTCTAGAATTTTTAGCTATCTTGCCTGATGAATATCTAATAGTACCTAACGCAGCTTTAAGAGATAGTTTACCTGTTTTTTTCTCAGGGTTATATACAAACTCATCAATTATAAGCTTAGAGTACTCAGTAACACTTACCTTAGTATCATCTACAAACTTTATATCAGCTCTACCTTTTAATGTTTGTATGAGATCTCGCATCTCAACAGGAGTATCTACTTCCGTTAAAATCTTATCACCCTTACGAGTTATTTGAGCTGCTCTTGTTTGAGCAGTTACATTACCAACTTCAGCTAAGCTACTACTTAATAAGCAAATTAATACACTAAGGATTAACGTTACCTTGTGGAGGCCCTGTTGGATTAGAGTAGTCATTAACTGGTGTAACTGAATTATCAGTTTGCTCCGGCATATATGTTGGATCAAACCCACCATCAGTTTGGAATATTTGGTAGTTGTTTTCATTTCCAAGAATAGAAAGTTCTATAAATTGACTTTCAGAACCTACTTGTGATATTAATAAATTATTACTACTTCCGTAAACATCAACTAATTGAGAGTGACCAATCAAACCGCCGTGACCTTCTTGATAAGAACTAATAGTATTTAAAGAACCTCCAATAAAGTAATCAGTAAAGGTGTATGAAGTATCAAACAAAAGTAATTCTACATCGTTTGAAGCTCCCTCTACATTAAGGTTAATTACTCCGTTATTAACAGAAGCTTTTTCAGAATCTTCCTGGTTACCTGCAATTAATACACCATTAGAATCACCTGCTACGAAAGCATTAACAGAGTTTTGATCACCATCAAGGGCTAATATTACCTCATTAGCATCTCCTTCAACTTGAAGATTTACTACTTCTTCGTTACCAACAGAATCAATATCTACTAAGTTTTGATTACCAATAGTTGCTACGTTAAATACAACTTCTTCACCTTCTATACGTGCCCGGTTCGTACCTTCACCTAATTTGTTTGAAGATCCAATTTGTGATATATTAAACACACCTGCACTTCCTACCTGATCTAAGTAAATTTCATTACTACCTGATGCCAAGCCTATAGAGGCAAGTATACTGAGAGAGAATACTTTAATTTTCATATTAATATTTAATGAAAAATTACTAATTAACTGTCACCATCAGGGGTATTTACAAACTTCCACATACCCTTTTCTTCACCCTTTTTAACTATATTAATAATAGCTAAATCAATTGCAGCTCTAGTTGCTACAGAAACCATTTCATTTTTAGCAAATCCATACTCTACCTCTAATGGATTAACTTCATTTTTAACATATT
>Ga0208793_1001119_pt1 | contig 15955 bp, 23 predicted proteins | sample 17_taG_FD_184092 | JGI IMG/M metagenome (GOLD analysis project Ga0208793, IMG submission 184092) | Marine viral communities from the Subarctic Pacific Ocean - 17_ETSP_OMZ_AT15314 metaG (SPAdes) (version 2) | ecosystem: Environmental > Aquatic > Marine > Oceanic | place: Pacific Ocean | collected...
TTACACTTTGAAAATTATCATTACTAAAAGCTATTGCATATCTTTCTGCATTATATTGATATCCTGTAGCTGAATCCCAGTCAATACTTATTGCTCCAGTATGTAAATTAGTAGAAGTAGTTAAGTTACTTGGGTCTCCTATACCAGCAGTAATACCATCATCATATTGCCAATACAAAGTGTCCAACAAAGATATGTCACTCACTATAACATCAAACTTAGTAATAAATTTATCTGTGTTACTTTCTACTGCGTTGTAATCGGTATATGACTTGTAAATAGTTTCATACATTGTTGCTAAGTTTCCACTATTTTGTGCATTTTTATTTACAGTTTCATCTGTTCCATCAGCGTAATACCACTTAATAGACCAAGCATTATTTACTGCACCTACAACAAAACCTACTTCATACACATCTTCTGTAAATTCAAAAGTATAAGTTCCTTGTGTTATTGCTAATGAGTTACCTGTGGTTCCGTATTGACTAGGTTCGGTTGAATAAATATATGAAGCTTGGTCACCACCACTAATAGTTAAACCTGTTTGATAAGTGCTATCAGTAAAGTCTTCATTGACTGTTTGTTCAGTAGCCATAGCAATAGGAAAAGGGTATATAAGTAATACAACAATTAATAGACGACAAAACGTGTTTATTTTATGTAATATAAAAGCCCCTTTATATAAGGAAAGGACGGTTATCCCGTCCCTACCCTAATCTATTATAGTCGAAAAATTATCCCTTAGGAATTTTTGACATAAATGGAAATGGTGCGTCTTCCAACGCATTCTGAATTGCAGAAACTGCTGCTGAAGCACCGGCTATGGTTGCTGCCATAACTGTATCTGCTTCAAACATTCCTGCTTGGTTAGCCATAAGAACGGCTACAAATGTTTGTGCAAATGTACGTCCTGCTCTTATTAACGCTGTTCTCCAATAATCTGGCATTTTATCTCCTATTTTAATTTTCCACCAATACGACCCATAATGCGTTTTGCATTAGCCTTGTTGTAAGGCTTTTTAGGTTTAAGTGGTTTTACTTTTACTGTAGGCTTCCCCATCACGTAGTCAAAGTCAACATAAGTGACTTGAACATCTTGACCTTTTTCAATAGCATCTGCTATCAGTGGGTAAACACGTTTGTACGCTGCCACTGAAGCACCTATATATCCCTTTTTATCAGATATATTTTCTGTTGAAGAATTTCCTAGCAAGAGACAGCCCGATGTGTTAGTTTCATAATTCCCCACATGCCAAAGCACGTACTCGAAATTTGGAACTTTGTTTACATAAATCATACCTTTGTGAAAATTCGCACCATACTTCTTGAGGTAACGTGAGTGAAAACCACCTTCTTTTCTAAGGCTTAATTTATAAGTTCCTTCCGGGATGCGTGTCTCATGCATCTTTTTTATACTTCTGTATTCATCTTCGATGGTATAACACAGGAATTGTCGTTTACCGTGTGTTACATCAAACAGTAATCCCAAAGTCGAGTCGTTTTGGGAGCTGTACCTTATTACTTCTAATTTCATATAATTACTCCGTTTTTAACATTTTCTGGCATACCAAATGTTGCATACCAAGTTTGTGGACCTACTATGCCATCTGGGACTAAACCAGAAATTTTTTGTACTTCTTTACATCTTAAAGCTGAATTTTTGCCATAAACCCCATCAGCAGATAATCCCCCAGCAGCATCTTGCCACTGAGCAACATCATCACCTTTAATATATGGAGACTGCACTATAAATATTCTACCATACCATTTAGGTGCCTGCCTTTGTGCTTTTCTGTATGCTTTACCCTTCATGACAGTAAAGAATTGCTCCCAAGGAAAGTTAATTCCCGGGTCTGTTCTTCTGTCTGGGTCTAATTCAGCGTGTGATATAAAACCTTTAACACCTTTAAACCAATCATCTAGACTGATTCTCCTCATAGGGATGTCGTAAAGGTTTGATTTCTCCGCACACCATTTAGCTGATAACTTAATTACGGAATCTTCGTATTCTTTGTCAGTACCCCATTCAGATGCATAATACGCCATCTCTAATCCAAGAGATTTAGAATTATGACCTCTAACATGAAATGCTGTATAGTCATCCGGAAGTAAATCAACAATGTTTTCATCGTCAATTACTACGTGTGCTGATGCTGTTCTGTCGGTGCTTGCTAAATACTTAGCAACACCTAATGCGTTTTTCCCACCTTCTGCAGTGTGAACTACAATGCCCTGTATAGCCCTCGACCTTTTAGGATAATAATTTCCTTTTTTTCCGTTATCCCTAAGCCGAGCATTAGGATTTTCATTTTCTATTAAATGATAACCCATTTATACTCCTTATTTACTTAGAGTATAGGATATATATTATAAAATACAATTACATGCTTGTATATTTTTTAGCCAAAGTCTTTGTGTGATTTTTTCTTAGCAATATATATATTATTAGCTCCACCTTTATCTACTGTATAAGACAAGATACCAGCATGAGTTCTCTTTCCATGGGTTTGTTCAATCCATTTTGAGCCACCATCTAACGCTGGTGCGCCAATAATAAGTTGTGGGTCTTCTAATACTGAAAAATGATGAAAGTGACCATAGTTTAATATGTTTGCGAACCCTACTTCCCAATCACCATACTTCTGATTTTTTTGCCACGCTTGTGCTTTACCCAAAGCTAAAGAACCTCCGCCCGAGCGAAATTGGTGACCATGGGCAAATCCTAGGAGGTTTCCATGGGTGCTGTAGGTTAACGTAATGTCATCATCAATATCGTTAGGGTATATAAATTTGAATTGTTTATAAATCTTTTTATCAAATCTAAAAGCATTTTCAACATACCAAGCTAAAGCTATATCTTTATTGTCCATAAAGTCTGTATAGCTTTTACCGTTTTTGCGGTTCTCTCCATGATTCCCGGGAACGGCTATAAATGTTATTGGCAATCCCAACTTAGTTAGTTCTAACAATACTGTTTGCATCAAAGTTACAGCAAGCTGTAGCTGATGAGCGTCTGAGTATTCGACAGAATAAGTTTGTTGTGCATAAAACCCATCACACCCTTCGACGATATCACCTAAGGATGCCACTATAATTTCATCAAAATTAGTAAATTTTGAAAGGTTTTTAAATCTCCAAATTGTTTCTGCAAGACCAATTTCTATTCTTTTTATTAATTGTTCAGTACCACCTCTCTCGTTTTTACCGAGTTGCCAGTCACTTAAGATTACTACGAAGCTTGAATCACCTTTAGGTTTTGCATTGAAACGAACTGGTTTCCAGTTCTTTAGTGCATCTTTAGAAGATTTTAATATTTCATCATTAACGTTAGGGTCTTTAGATGCGATATCGCACATAATGTGGTTTGCAGTAGAACCATCTGCTGCTGTCCATTGTCTAAATTTTACACTGCTTCCTACAACATAATATTTTTTAGGGTCTCTATTGAAATGTCTAAGTATATCGTCAAAGTTTTCAACTACATCTTCAGACTCAATAAAATCAGAAAATTTAGTTAAACCTGTAGCTTTATCTACTTCTTTAAAGGAACCTAGTTTTTTAACTTCATCTGGTACTGCTTGTTCTGCTTTTTTAAAATTTAGAGCATCTCTAAATTTATTTGCTTTATCTTTATCCTCTGAGGATGCCATTGTCTATTCTCCATCTACGAATTGCGCTTTCAGAAACCATTACTTCTATTGTCTTCAAATGTGTTGAAATGACATTGTTTGTTATAGAAGGGTCTCCTAGGGCTTGAACCAATGTAGCAACTGTCTGGTCAAATCCTTGAGACTTAAGTTTATCTATTTCGACATCTAATTTTAGATTGCGTCTTTTGCGTTCATCTTGCAGTTCTTGCACATCAGAGTAAAAGTCTATATTTTTAGACATTATATTATTCTTCTTCTAGAACTGTTTCAGATACCGCTGCTTCAACAGCTGCTTCTGCTGATGGTAGTTTATCAGTAGGAATCATTGTTTTTAATGTATCAATAACAACATCTCTTTCCGTAATTTCTACTGTATGTTGAGCTATCTTAATAGCCATCTTATCAATCATCTTACGTTGTTTGTTATATTCTCCAAGAAGATTGTTATAACGATTTGCAACTTCTTGTATATCAATTTTTGGTTCTTCAGCCATATACTCTCCTCATATATTTTTTTATACACTTTCAGTATAGCAGTGTGATATGACGTTTTTAGAGTTTTCGCAAAATAGTTTTTTTAAGACAAAAATGCGAAAGCGAGACTGTGGTGGAGTCCCGCTCTCTACCTAATGGTGATTAGGTTAAACTTTAAGGCTCTATTATATTTTCGTGTGAAGCGAGAATATCTTTGCCTATCTCTTTCATTTTAGCACGAATTTTAGTGGCAGATATTTTTTGTACTTTTTCTGGTAGTACAATCTCTTCTATTGCATAACCAACACCACGACCATAGCTTATATTGGTAATATTTGGTACAAGTTGCACCATAAACTTACCTTCATACTCTGGAATAAGTGCTTCTTCAATTTTTTCTTTTACAAAATCAAAGTCAAATGGATTACTATCGTCAGTGCCACCAGTGTCTCTGACCATAATACACACTTGACCTGTTTTCTTTAAAGCTTCTTTAAATAGAGCTAAGTGACCATCGTGAAATGGTTGCCATCTACCAAGCATTTGTACTGTAGGTTTTTTAGGGTCAAACATTATTCTTCCTCTTGGTTGAGTAACTTGTAAGCTACTTCTTCAACAATATCATCTACTTGTTCCCAATCAGTAATTGTATAAGTAGGTTCTTTTTTAGGCTCTTCAAAAGCTTTGTTTGTATCTTCGTATGGAGACTCTTCTATAGTATTTACCCATATAGTCATATCCCATTGAGGCATTTCTCTATAAACATTGAACGGACAAACAAAATCTACAATAGTATTAAAACCATCTGCTTCATTGAGCTTACCTATAGCAGACATTCTTAAAGCTTGTCTCTGTCTAGCCTGTGGAGTAAACTCCCAGTCTCCAAATGCTTCTCTTACTTTGTCAGCATTTACATGTCTTATTACACCAGTACCTACTTTATCTACAAGCTTTGAAGCAAATGTAGATTTACCAGATGTTGGTAGTCCATAAATTAATATATTCATTTATTATATTTCTCCTCTAATTGTTCTGGGGTGTATATGAGTTCATTCATATTCAACCATCTATTATATATATTCTTAGGAAATAAAAACTCTATATCATGAGTTGATTTTTCTATAGAACCTTCTTTAAGCTTATGTAGGTTCGTACCTACTCTTGTATCATTATACTTTTGACCTTCAAATTCAAACTGCTTTATGTTTTCATAATCGTGGTCAAATTTTTCTACCTCTAGAAAATTATACATATTGTTTATTACATTTTCTGTATCACCGGTTAAATCTTTGTAGTCTATATACATAACATCAATATCATTTTTTTCTTCTAAATACTTCTGATATGTGTAAATCATTCTTGCTGATGTCTGAACATTTCCATACTGTGACAAATAAGACATAACATCTTCTGGTTTACGAGATGTCACATTTGTGTAAATAAAGTTATCTACATTCTCGTTTGCCCACTTAATAAAACTAGCAAACACTTCAAAGATATCTCTTTGTAAAATTATAACTTTAGGGTTGTCAGAAAGTCTTTGTACAACTTCTGGAAACCATTGACCTCTATCTATAATATTATTTGCCTTGTAATCTGAATACCAAGCCTGTGCAGTTTTTCTAGCCAATGTGTCTTGTTCCGAAGACCAGTCAAAATTTTCCCATGTTTCACCTTCAAATGATTGATGTAATGTACTTACTGTTCTACTTAAAGGACTTAAAGGGCTAACTTGTAAGTCTGGATTTTGATTAATTATGCCACCTAATACTGTGTTACCAGCACGAGGCATACCTACTAAATGAAATATATTTTTGTCCACCATTCCTCCCAGAATATTTATTTAATTACACTATATTATATTGCAGCCGTTTGTAGATTGCTAAATAATGCTGTTCCGTCACTTCCATTTATATTTACACCGTGAATTGTTAAGTCAAACATTATAAAACCGCTTGGTGTAATAGTGTATGTTGTATCTGAACCACCAGCTGGAAAACTGCTATCGTGTCTTATATCCGTAACAGCTGTTGCAGAAGTTGCTCCAGAATAGTCTGTAATTGCAGCAGGCTTCACACTATTAATTTTTGCACAAGTCATATTGTCTTGGTCAATTTTAAAGGTTTTATTACTACCAGTGTTGTTTCTTATAATAATTCTGTGGTCTGTTGTATTACCGTGACCATTAGCAATAAGTATTTTATTGAGTCGGTAACCATTACTGTTAACATCTCCTTGCAAAATTCTACCGCTAACAGTAGGTGCGTCAAATATCATAACATAATTTGCTGAACCATCGTCATAAGCACTAACTCCTCCACCACCTGCAATACTCATATGATGAGAAACATTTATCGCATTGTGACTTGTAATAATTTCTTCATAATTAACAGTAGTAGAGTTTTCTAAATCAGAGCCAGCTTTTAATTGAATCTGTGTACCTTTATTTGAAGTAGATGCACCGTTTGGACCAGAACTGCCCGGATTCGTAAAACCACCTGTAAAAAAGTTAATTTGGCTTCCAATATTGTTATTGTCATATTTAGCTTGACCAAAAGACATAACTGGATGTGGACCACCTACAGCTGTAGAGTTCCAGAAAGTTAATAAGTTATTTGGTGAGTCATACCCATAGTAACCAACGCTGTTACCTTCAACAAAGTTTGTAATACCAGACAAGAATGCTCTGTTACCTGCAAACTCTCCACCCGGTACATATCCGTTATCAAAGTAATCATTAGTGTTAACTGTAAATGCAAGACCACCTGCGTGTTGGTCTACATTTTGATATCTATTAGACATTGCTGTTTGAGGTGGATTAGATGCTAATTCTAAAATTGGTGAAGAACGCTGTGTTTTTTCTGTTTCTAAAGAATTGTAACCTACTGGACCAAATCTTAAATCTGCTTCTGTTGCACCAGAATGTGCAGCAGGGTGTCCTGCTGGTAAAAATTTAGAAACTGTTTGATTGTTTAAAGTTTGTGACCAACCCCAATTTGTTGAGCTGTTATCTTGACCGTATGCATTCCAGTTACCATTATTTGGTGGTTGATTTCCACTTGTATCTCTAGAATATTGAGTGCTCTCAATAGTTATTACGCCATCATATTCTGCGTCATCTACATTAATAAAAGTGCTTGATTGCCACTTTGCACCATCATAATATTCTAATTTTTTAGTATCTGTATTAAATCTTGTTTCACCAGCTGAAGCTGATGAGTTTCTATTTGCAATAGTACCAGTAGGTAATTGAACACCAGAGTCCGCACCATCTGCAAATTCTTTTAATCCTGTAGAGTCTCCGCCAGATTCTACAACATGAATTGGTCTATTCGCCATTTATTGTTTCTCCATCTTGTATTAGATTGTTACTATGATTATACCACGTCAAATGTTGATGTTTTTACTTCTTATAGAGTTTCGATTATATTAAGTTTTGTTTAATTAATTTAAGAGTTTTTTGTAGCATCTTACTTTCATGAAATCTTAAATATCTACTAACTAAAGGGACATTTACTTCCCATGTGCTTGCAGTAGCACAAACAGTCATAATTTTTGCTAAATCATCTGACATATGAAACATCTTAAAGTTTATTTTTTTATTTGTTAAGAAGTTTAAAAAAGCCAATGGTTCATCCTTTTTAATTTTAAATTCTTTCACATTGTCCCATAAGTTTATTTCTGTCTGTATAGGTCTAAACCACTTACCAATATTGTACTGTCCGGGAGTCACTGCACCATATTTTAGATGAGGTGCATTTAGAAAATAAGGAGCTGTAAACTGCATTTCTAAACTTTCTTCAGCAAAAAAGATAAGAGGATAATTATATTCAAAAAGTATTTGATTATTAAGCTGTGGTTCTCTTTTGTATAACGCAGACAAAGAGTTTTTAGAAGTTGATTGCATATCTCCATCTAGCGTATAACTTGACTCCATTGGATTCTCTATGACATAGGTATTGTTGGTTAGTCCTTTATATGCTGTACAAGACATAAATCCTCTATTTTGTACATCGCTACTTCGTTTTTTGTTAATATTTTTTGATAAGTATTTATTGAGACCTACGGGCTCCTTGTAAAGGATTGACCAGTCTTGTGTTTCTTGTAAGTTATCTGGACTAGCATAATATACTGTTATTTCACTTTTCATTCCAGTAATCCTTTCTAAAATTCATTTTAAAAGAACCGTAAGTACTTAAATAATGTTTATGGTATCGAATACTAAATTTGTTTTTTTCGTTTAAATCTACAATTTTACTTTTATAATTTTCTCTTTTGTAGGGAACTATCAATGCAAGTGGTTGACCTTGTTTTATAAATACACATTTTTGGTCTGTTTTAATGTTTATTTGAAAATTTAAGTGATAATTTTTATCAGTTCTAAGTAAACCGTAAGTAGGTTCCCAATCTTTGCTATTAGTCAAAGGCATCTTCATTATTCTTATGGAATAACCTTTAGGTGTAAATGCTTTCCAAGGTGTGTTTATTTTTACAACCATTTTGGTTTCAAAATCTTGTGGAAGATAGTCAACTAATTGTTCGTTATAGTGGTGTTCTACATCATCTCTTTCTAGAATATTAGAAAAACTTTTAGCTGCTTCCCAAAAAAATAAACCATCTTCAGTTACTGTTATTTTATAATCAGTAGGAGCTGGAATGACGAAACCTTCTTGATAAACTTCTATAAAACTAGGACAAGACTTAACATTTTTACCTTCTTCATTGTCTATATGTATCTTTTCAGCTTTAATATTTTCATACCAATCAATAGGATATTCCGACATAGGTATTGGATGAACACTTTCTGTATGAAATAAATCTTTACTAAATGTTCCAAAAGTTATAATGTTCTTCACAAAAACATTATATATAGATTTTTATATTATTCTTCGGGTTCTGGAATTAACACCCAACCAGTTGTATTATCTAAAAGATATTGGTTATTATCCCAGTAATAATTCTGTTCATCTGGTTTTGCTAATGGAGGTACCCATACATAGTTTTCTAAATCAGCAACATAGTAATCGTATCTTCTTGGTGGTAAGAAAACATCATCGTCTTCTAGATAATGCCAACCAACACCAGCATAATTACCTCTTAGTGCTTTACTTTGGTCTTCAGAGGGGTCTTCTGAATCTGGTTGATAATGTACGCCATCTCTAGTATTGTAGCTAGTTCTCACTATTGTCTTACTATCTCTAATTGAACTGTAAAAACTTTCCCAAGTTTCGTGACCTTCGGGTAAGTTTGTATCATCTTCGTCCATACCAGTAAGAACTTCTAAAACTATATTGTCTTCATTTAATACTGCATAATGTGCCATAATATCTCCTAACTAAAAAGTATAGTTCCCGCTGTTCCACCTTTAATGTGGATGTAATTTTGTCCACTGTAGGTACCTTGTGTAACAGTTAAGTTGGTTGCTGTACAAGTATAGGTAGTTGGAAATAAAATATAAACAAATCCAGAACCACCACTATTGTTATGTCCCTCTGACGCACCATGTCCTCTATTGGCTGCATTACCTGCTGTACCGTAAGCTACATGATATCCTAATGCATTGATAGTCCCAGAACCAGAGCCACCACCACCACCCGGAGGAGGATTACCGTTAGAAAAACCAGAGCCTCTATTACCTTTACCACCAGCACCACCTGCAGAGGTGTAACCACTTGGTACTGTTTGTGAAGGCTGAGTTGCAGAACCTCCATTGTAACCGTGACTATCATAAGGACGAATATTAGCAAATACTGTTCCACCACCACCGCCAGAACCTCCAGAGCCACCACCACCACCGCCTTGATGATTACCAGAACCGTTACCGCCTTTACCTCCGCCTTTACAAGTTAGTGTTGTACCATCTATAGCTAAAGTTGTGTCTCCACCAGTAGATTGACCACCACCACCATTACCTATAGTTACCGAGTAACTAATACCCGGATAAAATATATCACCATTACCAGTTATGTAGCCGCCTCCGCCGCCACCGGCTCCACGGAAATAACCCCAACCAGAGTGTCCTTGACCTGCACCTCCGCCACCACCTCCTGCAGCCATATAAACAGTCGCTGGTACTACATTAAATTTTTTCCATTTTTCTTCGGCAACAAGTATAGCTACTTCATTAATATCAAATACACCACTGTTTTCAGTGGCTGTTTGGGTTACATCTTTTACTTTGGTACCTATATGACCGAATCTTCTTCTACCCATAATTACCTATGATATTTCTATGTAACTTATAACTATTTCTAAATCATTTGCAGCAGAAGCCCAAGCTCTAAATTCATCATTAGGTTCAAGAACTAACTTTCCACCTATTGGATTAATAGCTGCATCAGCGGGGACAGCAACAGTAGATGTTAATGCCTTAGCTGAAGTAGCTGATTGGTCATAGTAATCTATATTGACATCAGCAGAGTTTGTTCCATGAACATTAGCTACTTGACATAATATGATTATTTGTTTATTGCTTGTACTGTTAGTGTGAATTACAGCATCTGCTGTATTACCTAACGCTGCATTGATTGAGTGAAATGTCTCTGCCATTTTAATCTCCTAATGCGATTATTATTCCGATTGATGCACCTTTATTTGCATCAACATAAGCTTTTACTGATTGTTGCGAGGGTACAGAGGTAGCTGAATCAGAACTCATATTGTCTTCATCTATTAATGTTAATGTAGTATCAGTGTCTGTATCTACATCACCCCAAGCAGAACCATTATAAATTTGAATTTTATTTGTTGTTTCGTTGTATATTATCTCACCAGCAGAAGCAGAATATGCGTCTCGTTCTGTTGTAGAAAATTTAGGCAATTGTATTCCAGAGGCTCCTGTTTCAGAACCGTCAAAAAACTCTGCAATACCATCACTGTTATTACTTTCAAATCTTACTCTTATAGGTCTATTTCCGTATGTTGTACTCATAATCTATCCTTTAGGGTACTTATCTTTTGTTTCTTGTATTGTAGCTTTCCAAGCATCGAGTCCATTATGAAAAATATCATCAAGCTGGTCTGCAATACTGGGGTAATCTAAAGCTCTATCTCTTTGATATTGGTTAGCATCATACTCTGCTTGTAACCTAGCTTGTTCAGTAGCAATAGCTTCATCAGTAGGTTGTGTTATATCTTCACTATGCCATTCTGTAATTTCATCTCCAATTAATGTTACTTTTGCATTAGGTTCTAAACTTAATATTGCATCTAATTTAGTTATCATACATCTAACTCCATAGCAATTATTGTTGCTGTGTTATCAAATACTTTAGTTTTAGCAGTGCCACTACTAGCTGCTTTAAATTGTATTTTATAAGTTACTTGTGAAGTAGTATTTGGACTATCTACATAATTTAAAGCTAAAGGTCCATACCAAGTTCTACTCGCATTACCACCACCATCATAGTAACCTGCATCAGTTTCAGTAAGTTGTGTAGTATCTCTTAATAAAGAAAAAGTTATATTACCAGTAGATGTATCATTACCCCTGTAAGTGCTTCCATTATCAGTATATAAAACTAAAACTTTGTTACTTGCAGAAGAAGGAGTTATATTTATTGTCATTCCTGTATTGTCAACTAATGTAGTAGAAGTAGTAGATTGTTCTGTTGAAGCTGTTGCACTTACATATTGTAAAACTTTACCACCACTAATAGAAGGAATAGCTCCATCTTTAATTAAAAGACCATCAATAGTTACACCAGCAGCTGATGTCTTTTCTGATATTGTATCTACTTTTAATTCACTAGCCATTGACTAATTCCCAACCTTCAGAATTGTCACCGTTGTAAGCGTTCTCGTTCCATATATATGCTTCGTCATCATCTGGATAAGCATTCGGAGCTTCCCATACATAGTCGTCACTAAGTGTCCAACTAGGATATGGTTTTGCTGGGTAAAAAACATCTTCATCTTCATCATATGTGAATCCGATTCCTGCATAGTTACCACGATACGGTGTACCATCTAAGGTGTGAGAATTGCCAACAGTGTTGTAAGAAGTTCTTTTGCAAGTTTGTCCACGAAAATCTCCATACCATGCTTCCCAGCTATCAAAGCCTTCTGGAAGTCCTTCGGTATCAGACTCGTCTTTACCTACAATAACTTCAGTTACTATATTGTTGTCGTTTAGAAAGGCATAATGTGCCATAGATTTCTCCTCCTTTTTATTATACTATCATAAAACCTTGTTATTTTTGTCATTATGAGAAGCTCACTGTTCCACTTGTTTGTATTTCTACATATTTTCTTGAACCAACTGTTTGTTCTCCAGCAGAACTAGATGCTCCACCGTGAAACGAAATAGTTTTTGTTGAAGGGTAACTAAGTATTACTATACCACTACCACCTGCACCAGCAGCAGAAGCATTACCATTACCTCCACCACCAGAACCAGTATTAATTGTTCCTGCACCAGATTGTGCTGCACCACCACCACCAGAACCACCATTACCAGTAGCTGTACCACCTTGTTTACCTCCACCACCTCCACCAGCTCTTGTGACTGATGTGTTAGTTATTGTTGAAGCTACACCATTACCACCGTGACCAGCTTGACCAGCAGTAGAGTTACCACCATTAGCTCCTGCACCACCACCGCCACCACCACCATAATATCCACTAGAAGCGTGTCCACCACCACCAGCATAACCTTGATTTGCAGTACCAGCTTGACTAGAAGAAGAGCTAGAACCAGAACCTCCACCAGAACCAACAGTTCCAGTAGGTGTTCCTGAAGGAGCAGCTCCACCACCTTTTAAAGAAGTTATAGTAGAAAAAACACTGTCATTTCCAGAAGGAGATTGACCTATAGCACTATTATTTGGAGCACCTCCAGCACCTATAGTTACAGTTACATTAGTATTATCAGTAATAGTTAAAGCAGTTTCACTAGAACCTCCACCACCAGAAGTTTCTGAATTGTAAGAAGAACGATAACCACCAGCTCCTCCACCACCACCGGGAGCAACTTGACTATTACCAGCTCCACCTCCACCACCTGCGATTACTAAAAAATCTACAACTGTAGTAAAAGTACTATCACTTGTAGCAAACCAAGATGAACCATTATAATAATCTATTGTTCCTGTTTGAGAGTTGTATATTGTATCACCAGCTTGTGGATTAGATAAGGCATTTCTACCAGCTGTATCATAAGATTTCAATGCCAACGGGTCATCCATTGAAATATTATTCCCACTTCTTGCTTCTATGTTATCTACTTTTAATCTACTCATTATGAAAAGCTCACTGTTCCTGTACCTGCTGTAAAAACAATATAGCTATCACTGCCATCTGTTTGTACATCTCCATCTACTAGACCTGTTCTTGTAGCTCCTATGGTTGCATCAGCTGTAGCCCATCTAAGTATGACTACTCCAGAACCACCTGCTGCACCATTTCCAATACTATTACCATCAGCAGTTAATCCACCACCACCACCTCCAGAACCTGTGTTAACAGTTCCTGCTGTTCCAGTACCACCAGAATTAGCTCCATCTCCTCCACCACCAGAACCACCAGAACTTGCTATTCTATTTGGGCTCCAAAAAGAAGAACCACCAGAACCTCCACCACCTGCTCTGGTAACAGAACTTCCTGTAATACTAGATGCTAAACCATTTCCACCTGCACCTGCATTGGGAGCAGACCAATTTCCACCAACAGCTCCAGCACCACCACCACCAGATGGCGTATAAGAAGAACCTCCACCATTACCACCAGCAAAACCTTGATTAGCTGTACGAGCACCTCCTGTGCCATTACTTGCTCCACCAGAACCACCACTTGCATTACCTTTACCACCACCAATAGATATTATTGCACCAAATATACTGTTATCACCATTTGTTCCATCTGTGCCAGAAGCAAAAGAACCACCAGTTCCACCAGCACCTACACTTATAGTGTATTGAGTAGTGTTGTCTGCTTGTACAAGTGAAGCATTTTCTGTTGAACCTCCACCACCAGAAGTTTCACTAGCATAAGAATTACGATAACCTCCAGCTCCACCACCTGTTTGTCCATTAGCAGCACCTCCACCACCAGCAATAACTAAATATTGAACAGAGAATGTAGATGAAAAATCTGTCCAAGCAGAACCATCATAAAATTGTGGTTTGTTGGCTGATGTATTGTAAATTATATCTCCTGCAACAGAAGTAAGAGCATTTCTACCAGCTGTGTCGTATGACTTTAATCCAAGTGCATTATCTATAGCTACATTGTTTGTATCATTTGTTGAAATCTTATTTGTTTTTAATTCACTCATTATGCAAAACTCACATCTCCTGTTCCTTGTGTAAATACTACATATTTATCTGAGCCATCTGTTTTTTCTTCGCTGTCTAAGTAATTTAAACCTGCATCAACAGTAATTGTATAATCACCCGGGTATCTTAAAATAACTACACCAGAGCCACCACCACCAGCTGAACCACCGCCACCTGTGTTACCGCCACCGCCGCCACCTGTGTTAATAGTACCTGCAACATTTTTAGCACCTCCACCACCTGTACCTCCAGCACCAGTACCGCCACCGCCACCGCCGCCACCACCGCCTCTTAATACAGCAGTACCTGTGATAGAGGAAGATAATCCTGCACCACCATTTCCTGCATTACTACCTGCACTTTGACCAGAACCACCAGCTCCTCCACCGCCACCACCATCTGAATTAGGATAACTTGCATTTGAACCACTACCACCATCATAACCTTGTGCATTAGTACCAAGACCACCTATACCTCTTGCACCTATATCAGAACCACCACCGCCACCGCCAGAACCACCATTAGAACCAGCAGTATTTTCACTTTGTCCATTACCACCTGCTAATGAAGTAATTGTTGAAAAAGCTGAATTTGAACCAGCACCGCCTACTGTTACTGTGTAACTTGTTGATTTAGTAAGTGTTAATGTTGATTCAGTAGAAGAACCTCTACCAGAAGTTTCTGAAGCGTATGAGTTGCGGTAGCCACCAGCTCCACCGCCTCCTCCATACCAAGGAGAGCCTCCGCTTCCACCACCAGCGATTACTAAATAACTAACTATTAAATCTGGAATATTATACATACTTTGCCAATCTGAACCATCATAATATTGTGGTCTATTCGTTGTAGTATTGTAAATCATATCTCCAGCAACAGAAGTTAAAGCATCTCTACCATCTGTATCGTATGATTTAAGTCTTAAAGCATCATCAACTGATACATTGTTACCAGAGTATTTACCTATAGAATTTGTTTCGAGAGTGGACATTATAAATCATTCCACGCTGTGCCGTTATAAAATTGTACTTTGCTATCTGTTTCATTGTATATCATATCCCCAGCAGCACTTGTTAATGCGTTTCTCTGTGTAGTCGTATATGACTTTAAGTTCAGAGGGTCTTGCATAGAAACATTATTGCCAGAGCTTTTAGATATTGTATTTACTTTTAAAGTAGCCATTATATAATCACCAATGTCCCATTGTTTGTTATGGTCCCAGTAATTGATACTGGACCAGCCATTAATTGTCCTTCACCTGTAGGAATAGTATAAGTTGCAGCTTGTGTCTGATTATGTCGTACTGTTCCAGAGTTAGTAGTAAAAGCCATACCACCTACATCTTGTACAGCTACTTCAGTACCTGCTACATCATATCTAATCTTATCTTCATCAGAAGATTCTTCTACTTGTATCTTTGTATCATTGTCAGCGTCTTTTACAACTGCTGAATCAGCTGATACAACAAAATCTAAAGTTCCATCGCTATCGTCATAAGTAACAGTTACATTAGTTTCCGTGTTACCTGTGACCATACCGCCAATAATGTCTTGTATTTGT
>Ga0208793_1001120_pt1 | contig 15954 bp, 8 predicted proteins | sample 17_taG_FD_184092 | JGI IMG/M metagenome (GOLD analysis project Ga0208793, IMG submission 184092) | Marine viral communities from the Subarctic Pacific Ocean - 17_ETSP_OMZ_AT15314 metaG (SPAdes) (version 2) | ecosystem: Environmental > Aquatic > Marine > Oceanic | place: Pacific Ocean | collected...
ATAAGCACTGTTTATACTAAAGAACCGGGGCTTCGGCCTCGGTCCTTTTATTTATTAATTTTATTATATATTATATTATGGCAAAAAAACAAAAAACACAAGAGGTAGAGGTACCTGTTGTTGAAACACCAGTTGTTGAAACACCAAAACCTAAAAAAGTTGAACCTAAAAAACCAAGATGGGAAATAAAAGATAGAGTCTATAACCTAGCAGGCAGTAAAAAACCTTTAACATATATGTTAAAAAGCTCTAACGTATACTGGTTTGATGAAGAAAAAGGTTATGAAAGAGAATTAAAATACTGTCAAAATCAAAAAACACCATTTGTTGATGAAATGAAAGGTGATCAAAGATTAGACCATGTTATTTTTAGAAATGGTAGTTTATTTGTAGAAAAAGAAAAAACAGTTTTACAAAAATTATTATCTTTATACCATCCACATAGAGAAAAAATATATTCTGAATACAAACCTGTTGAAGAAGCAGCAAGTGATATAGAAATATTAGAAATGGAAGCTGATGCAATACTAGCTGCTAGAGATATGGATATAGATATGGCGGAAGCAATATTGCGTGTTGAGAAAGGCTCTGAAGTGTCTAAGATGAGTTCTAAGGAGCTTAAAAGAGATTTACTTGTATTTGCTCGTAACAACCCTGGTTTGTTTTTAGAATTAGCTACTGACGACAATGTTCAGCTTAGAAATTTTGGTATTAAAGCTACAGAGCTTGGTATTATTAAATTAAGTTCAGATCAAAGAAACTTTTTATGGGGATCAAATGATAGACCTATAATGGTAGTTCCTTTTGATGAACATCCATACACTGCTTTAGCACATTGGTTTAGAACTGATGAAGGTATGGAAATCTATTCAAATATAGAAAAACGATTAAATTAATCAAACTGTAGGAGCGGTCGCTCTACGGGGCGATCGCAAACTACAATAAAAAATTATGGTAAATATAGATACAGTATATCAAAGAGTATTAGCTATAGCTAACAAAGAACAAAGAGGTTATATAACTCCACAAGAGTTTAACTTATTTGCTAATCAAGCACAGCTAGATATATTTGAGCAGTATTTTTACGATCAAAGTCAATTTTTAAGACTACCAGGTAACAGTACTAGTTACTCTGATATTATTACAAACCTTGAAGAAAAAATTAGTATATTTGAACGCTATGACACTGTGTTTATACCTGCTAATAACTTTGGTGATGTATTGTTAGATACTATTGAAGATTTATATAGAATAGGTATGGTTAGAGTTGATTATGATTCTGAACCATCATATACTTTGGCAGAAAAAATAAGTATAAAAGAATTGATGACCTACGCAGATGCTCCGCTAACAAAGCCTAATAGAAAAAGACCTTTATACGTGAGATACCCAGCGCAGCAAGGTGGTAATTTTAACAAAGAAAGAATAAAAGTATACCCATACCCAATACCACCAACAGAAAGAGTGCTTGTAAGCTACATAGCAAAACCAAGTAAAGTTGTATGGGGTTATGTAATGGTTGGTGATAACGCTTTGTACAACGAAGACTCTTCAACAAACTTTGATTTACATGTTTCTGAAGAAAACAACCTAGTATTAAAAGTATTAGCTTTATCTGGCATAACAATCAAAGATCCTACAATTTACCAAGCCGCTTCAGCAGAAGAAAACAAGAGTATTCAACAACAAAAACAATAATAAATGGGATTAATAAATCAAACACAAAGAAGTTACTACGAAGGCGCTGATGGTGTACAGAATAGTGGTGATGAGGTTTATGGAGGTTATCAGTTTATATCTTTAAAAGATATAATAAATCAATTTACTATAGCTTATGTTGGTGAAAACAAAATAATATCAAAAATCAAAAGAGCTGATGTTGCTTTTCATGCTCAAAGAGCTTTACAAGAGCTTTCTTTTGACACTTTTAAATCATCAAAATCTTTTGAAATGGTAGTGCCAGCAACTCTTCAGTTGCCTCTACCTATTGATTATATAAATTACACTGCGTTGTCTTACGTAGATAGTGCTGGTGTTAAACGAGTACTACAGCCATTATCAAAAACATCTAATCCAGTTGCTTACCAACAAAACACAGACGGATCATTTAAACTTGAAACTAACAGCTATATTAGAAATTTTGTAGTAGGTGGTAATGTGTATGAGACTGGCGAAACAGAAACAAGAACAAAAATAGATCCTATTACAGGTGAGGTTACAACAATAACAGTAAATCTTACTGGAATTACTGATAGGATTAACCCTACTAATGAGTATGAAGAATACGGTATAACAAAAAGTGGTAAAACAACCTCAGCAAGTGGTACAGGAGATGTAAAGTCTGATAATTTACTACCTAAGTTTATAAAAGAAACAAGAGTTGCTACAACAAACGCAAGTGGTTACAACAATAATGAGTTGGCGTATGGGCCTGGTAGTAAAATGCAAATGAACTTTTTCACTGCTGGTCATGACATAGAAGTTGGTATGACAATATTTGCACCTGGTATACCGCCTAACACAACAGTTGCTACGGTTGGCAGCTCTACAAGTGATAACTTTCCTGGTATGGGTATCACTATGACAAACCCTATTTATGAAAAGTTTTTACTAGATGGCTCTTCTGCAACTTCAAATGGATATCCTAACAGCACACAAATATTGGGTGAAGAAGTTATATTTGTTAATTTAAACAAACAATCAACTTCTTGGAAAAATTACAAAAAACATACACCAAGCACCACTACAGATGATTATGAAGATGATACTAAGTTTTACGCTGAAGGTAGAAGATACGGCTTAGACCCTCAACATGCTCAAGACAACGGTTCTTATTATATAGATAATAACACTGGCTTAATACATTTTAGCTCTTCTGTATCAGAAAAAACAATTGTACTAGACTATTTAAGCGATAGCTTAGGAACTGATGATGAAATGAAAGTTCATAAGTTTGCTGAAGAAGCAATGTACAAGTGTATAGCATACGCTATATTATCAACAAGATCTAACGTGCAAGAATACATAGTACGTAGATTTCAAAAAGACAAGTTTGCAGCTGTAAGAACTGCTAAGCTAAGATTATCAAACTTAAAACTAGAAGAACTAGCTCAAACTCTTAGAGGTAAATCTAAAATAATAAAACACTAGTATATGCCGGAAATTAACCACGTTTTTAATCAAGGTAAAATGAACAAAGACCTTGATGAAAGACTAGTACCTAATGGTCAGTATAGAGATGCAATGAATATACAAATATCAACTTCGGAAGGAGCTGATATTGGTGCTGTTCAAAATATATTAGGTAATAGATCTGTGACTGAGCCTGGGTTTTTTCCGCAAGACGCAAAATGTGTTGGAGTTTGTGCAGATGAAAAAAATAATTTAGTTTATTGGCTTATTACTAGTAGCGTTAAAGATGCTATTTTTTCTTACAATAGTAATAGCAAAGCAGTAACACCTGTACTTGTTGATACAAATAAAAATGTTTTAGGTTTTAAAACTAACTACATAATAACAGGTATAAACATAATAGACGACTTATTGCTTTGGACAGATAATGATTCTGAACCTAAAAAAATAAACGTTAAACTTTGCCAACAAGGAACGCCTAGCGCAAACACTCATACTAAGTTAATAGTTATAGATAGAAATATTGACTTGTCTTCAAACAATGGTCTTGGTATAGATATTAGACAAGAACACATTACCGTTATAAAAAAAGCCCCTAAAAATCAAGTTTCTTTAAATTTAAGCGCTGACAATAGTATTAGCGCTTCTTTTGCAGGCTCTTTACTTAAGTTAAACGGCAGTGCTTACGCTGTTAACGATGTTATTATATTAGAAAATATAAACATTTCTGGCAATGGTATTATATCTGTTGGTAATACTTTGTTTTTTAAAGAGTTTGGTGCGATAGGTATTTTGCCTTTTTACTTTCAATTTTCTGTTAAAATAATAGAAGATATTAGTGGTAATCCAACTGGCATAGGTGGCCCAGTTTTACCGCCAAATAGTTTTAGAGCTGAAGTATTAACTACAACAAATAATAGTGGTTTAAATTGGGAAATTTTAAAAGTTGGTGACACCTCAAGCTCTATTTTTGAAAAACAACTAGCAAGGTTTAGCTGTAGATACAAGTATCAAGACGGTGAATATTCTACGTTTGCTCCTTTTTCAGAAATAGCTTTTATACCTTCTATCTTTAATTATGAAGTAAAAAAAGCGTATAATTCTGGTATGCAAAACTATTTGCAAAGCTTAGTTATAAATAACTTTATACAGCAAGATATTTTAGAAGACGTTGTGCAAGTTGATATACTTTATAAAGAATCAAATTCTACAAATGTTTATATTGTTGACAAAATAAAATACAAAAACTCTGATACAGGAGCTGTTTCTGCCAACTGGTCTTCTGATAGTTATAACGTTGAGTCAGATATTATATATGCTCTTTTACCTTCTAACCAGTTGTTAAGACCTTACGATAATGTACCTAGAAAAGCTTTAGCTCAAGAAATGACTGGTAACAGAGTTGTTTACGGTAATTACGTACAAAACTATAATATTGGTGTAAAACCTATAGTTGAAGCTTGGTACGATGTTAGACAAGGTGCTAATCAAAACATTTTGTTTCCAAGTAAATCTTTAAAATCTCTTAGAAATTATCAACTAGGTATTACGTACTTAGATGATTTTGGAAGAGAAACTCCAGTGTTTACAAACTCTTTATCTACTTTTAAAATACCAAAAAAAGAATCTGCTAATAAAAACGCTATAAACTTTAAAATAAACACTTCCGCACCTAACTGGGCGTCATCTTACAAAATGTTTGTAAAAGAAACTTCTAACGAGTACTACAACTTAGCTATGGATAGAGTTTATAGGGCTAAAGACGGTAACATATGGTTGTCTTTCCCATCATCTGACAGAAACAAAGTTGATGAGGAAACTTTTTTAATACTTAAAAAACAATTAGATGCTGATGTTCAAGTTGAAGAATCTTTAAAATACAAGATAATAGCTATAGAGTCTGAAGCTCCTGAGTTTGTAAAAACTAAATCAACTTTTCTTAATGATGTTGTTCCCGCAAATATACAAAATTTATTTAAAGATAACGGTACTTCTAGTGGTAATGATCTTTTAGTTCCTTTTACAAGTTCTAATGTTTTTGAAATAAACGAGTTGGTATTTAAAGCAGATGGTGGTACTAGTATTGATAATATAGAAGATGCTTTGAGCATTGTTTTTAGAGACTCGGCTACTAACGTTAGCTCTGATTTTTACAATATATCAAACGTTGCTTACGAAAATGGTATATATACTATTTCTATGGATAGAAATTTATCACTAGACGATACTTTTATATATACGGATTACTCAACAATAACTTCAGCCACACCAGCAGATCTAAATAGTAATTTAGAAATAAAAGTATACAAAAATATAACTAAAAATAAACCAGAGTTTGACGGTAGGTTTTTTGTTAAAATTGAAAACGACACTAGCACAGAGCAATACGTTTTAAAAAGCGCCGCCGAAGCTGTTTCTTACAGGTCTTCTGGTGTTGCAAACGCATATTATCTTTCTGATAAATACTCTAGCTACACAGGTAGTTTAGGTCAATTGCAAGATTACAGTGGTCATTTGTCAGGTACTACGTACGCTAACAGCCAAGTAAACCAAAGCGCTACCAAATGGAGGTGGATGTTAAATTTTTCTTTTATAGAACACACTACACCAGCTTCTCCAATACCAAGTAGTCAGTGGTTTATAGACCAGGCTTATTACGCGGGCACACAGCAATTAAGCGGAGTTTTAGACGAAACACTTGAAGACCAAGGTTATGGTAAAGGTGTTTATAAAGACAGTAATGGCCAGTGGTTTATGGAGCTTTCTTTTGGGCAAATAGAACCTGATGCAATGACTGTTTTAAACGGTAATTTTAATGCTATTGTAAACTACACTACTGGTGGAGGTGGTTCTCAAATAACTGGAGACTTAAACACAGAGCCTCTTGAAGATCAGGCTTTGTTTGCTGTTGGTAGTAGTTTAAACCAAAATCACATAAATCAATCAAGAGTAGTATCTAGTCTTGTTGAAAACAAATTATTTCAATTTCTTGGAGATCAAAACGAAATAAGATATAAAATAAACGGACCTGTTGTAAAGCAACAACGATACAACTATATGGTTTGGAAAGAAGTTTATGATTTTTGGGATGGACCTTGGAAACTTGGACATTACACTACACACGGAACACAAAATCCATCTATTGGGCCTATAAGTTGGTCTAGATATTACAATAACAACTCTAGAGGAAAAGAATTAGATGATTTATGGGATGATTTTGCTAGAAGTCTTAACAGAAGAGTTACATACATAATACCTTTTTGTTTAGAAAACGGAGCTGCTGCAGATCCAGATATAAACTCTTTGTTTTTAGATGGTTCAAATACTTATACTAATTTTTTAGACTCTACATATGGCGCTGATCATAAAACAGCACACTCTATACAGTTTTTAGAAATAAATCAAGGCGATGAAGATCAGCTTGTTAGTAACAACCCTGCTATTTGGGAAACAGAACCAAAAGAAAATATTGATTTAAATATATTTCATGAAGCTAGCGGTTGTTTTGACATTTCTTTACACGGCACAACTCAAGAGTTAGACTGGTTTAATTGTTATTCATTTGGTAATGGCGTTGAGTCAAACAGACTTAGAGATGATTTTAACCAAATAATTATTGATAAAGGTGCTATTGTTTCTTCAACTACAGACTCTACATATGAAGAAGAAAGAAGAAAAAGTGGTTTAATATATTCTGGTTTATACAACTCTACAAACGGTATTAATAATTTAAATCAGTTTATAGCTGCAGAGAAAATAACAAAAGATATAAACCCAACATATGGTAGTATACAAAAGCTATTTAGCAGAAACACCGATTTAGTTACTTTTTGCGAAGACAAAGTTATAAGAATACTTGCTAACAAAGACGCTATATTTAATGCTGATGGAAATCCAAACCTTATTGCAACTCAAAACGTGTTAGGTCAAACAATGCCTTTTTCAGGTGATTATGGTATATCAAGAAATCCAGAATCTTTTTCTTTTGAATCTTATAGAGCTTATTTTTCAGACAAACAAAGAGGGGCGGTATTAAGACTTTCAATGGATGGTATTACTCCAATTTCACAGTACGGTATGTCTGATTATTTTAGAGATAATTTAAAAATATCTGATAAAATTTTAGGTAGTTACGATACTAATAAAAGAGAATATAACATTTCTTTAGTTGGTAAAGATTTATCTTCAACAATATCTTTTAACGAAGACGTTAAAGGTTGGTCAAGTTTTAAATCGTTTGTACCAGAACAAGGTATTAGTGTTGCCAATGACTACTACACTGCTAAAAACGGTATTTTATACAAGCATCACGACGAAGATGTAGATAGAAATAACTTTTACGATGAAGACGAAGCAACACCATCTTCTATTACTGTTTTGTTAAATGATGAGCCTGGTGTTATAAAGTCTTATAAAACATTAAATTACACTGGTTCAAAATCATGGTATGCTGAATATATAGAGTCAGAAAAACAAAATGGTTTTGTAAATGAATTTGTTAAAAAAGAGGGTAAATGGTTTAATTTTATAAAAGGAGAAGAGATTGTTGATAACTTAAATATAAAAACTGAAGAATTTTCTTTTCAAGGTCTAGGTTTTGGGAAATTAAAAAATAAAAAATGAAAGAAATAAAAACTTTTGCATTTGATAATTCTGTAGTTTCTGGTTCTCAAAACTTTGTTAATTACACTGTTACAGGAGATCCAGGAAGTGTGTTTAGCGTAGTTATAACAAATGAAGATAGTAATTATTATAATTTTCCTGAAAACACCACTGTGAGTATAGAAGAAAACATATCAACACCTGTAGGTGCTTTTTCTTCAACACCATCAAAATTATCTTTTCAAGAAATAGATAAAACAGGTGTTTATTACGGTAGTATAGATTTGCCAAGCGTAACTGATAATGATTTATATTCTACTATTGTGTATGCCGAATCTTCTTTTGACACTGTTTTTGATAAAAAACTTTCTAGTGGTTTAGTGTATTTACCAGAACAAATAAATCAACTAGTAGATACTTCTTTGACTTTTTCTTTATCTTCAACTGGTAGTGATGGAACATACAATAGTTACCCAAGCGATGTTGTAGCTTCTGGAGTGTCTACATCTGTTTCAAAAATATTTAGAAATAGATCTTTTTCAATATCTTGGCCAGTAACGCTTAGCTCTAGTCAGTTTGTTATAGCAAAACAACCCACTTTTGGTGATTTTTATATATCAACAACTAAAGACACTTTGAGCGCTGGCTCTGGAACAAGCTTAGAGCTAAAAAGTATAATTGGCTTGTCTGTCGGTATGGTAGCTAGTGGTACTGGTATAGCTAGTGGCGCAACTATTGTTGATATAATACCTGGTTATAAAGATAATAACAAATCAACTTCGTCAGACCACGTGTATGTTATCCCTAGTTCAGTATCAGAAAATATTGTTACAGACTCTTCTGGTGGTACAGTAATACTAAGTGATAGCTCAACTTTTGTAGCTGATAGAACTATAACATTTAAAGGTTATGGGCAAGATGCTATAAGGTCTTTTACAGGCGCTTTTGTTGAAATAAAAAATCCTAAACTAGTTATAGACGCTGTTACAACTACAACTGACGCTGCCGTATCTAATAGCACAACTATACCATTAACAAGCACAAACGGTATAAAAGCTGCAGACACTGTTATTATGTCTGGTATAGGTATTGTAGGAACACCACACGTAGATGCTGTTAGCGCTGGGGTAAACATTACAGCAAGTTCTGCTCAAACAATAGAAAACGGACAAACAGTAACTTTTACTGGAAGTAGTAGGTCAGCTACAATAACTGCAGACGTTGTTATAAAAACATACGGAGATCAAAACTTAACAATTACACTAGAATTAGATAATATTTTAACAGTAGGATAATATGATAATAGAACTAACTTTTGAAAACTTAAACACTTCTATACAAATTGGCGATACTGTTTGGTATGCTGGTGTTATAAAAGATAATAATGGTGTTTTAGACGATGTCGCAAAGGTAGGCGTTGTAACAGATGTTACTGGTAATGACATTAAAATAGAGTCTGATCTTGGTGAAGAAGAAGTTGTAGATAAATTTTTAATGTTTTCTAAAAACAAAAAAGCAAATTTAGGTGATTTAAAGGGTTATTACGCAGAGGCTAAGTTTGTTAATAAGTCTACTAAAAAGTCAGAGTTGTTTTCTGTTGGTTCTGAAATAACTCAAAGTAGTAAATAACACGTAAAAAGTGTAATTATAAATAAATAAACAATATAAACATGGCGATAGGTTTAATTAAAAAACAAACAAGCAAAAGCTCTCCAACAAAATTTCTTGGAAATTTATTTGCTGGTAAAGGTAACTTAAGAAGATTGAAAGGTGCTGAAAAAGATTACAAAGAGCAAATGCAAGCTTATAAAGATTTTACTTTTAAAAATCCTTACGAGCAAAACGTATATGCTGGCATGGAAAACACTATGGAAGACTTAACAGTAAATCAACAACAAGCTCAGTTTCAAGCGCAGCAAAGCCAAAGAAGCCAAGCAAATATACTGCAGTCTTTAAGTGCTGGTGGGCAGTTTAATGCTGGTAACATACAGGCTTTAGCTAACCAAGGTACTTTAGCTGCTCAACAAGCATCAACTTCTATAGGACAACAGGAGTCTGCCAACAGAATGGCGCAAGCAAGAGAAGCTTCAAGACTACAAACGCTTGAACGTCAAGGTATTCAAAACGTACAAAGAGGTGAGGCAATGGTACAAGGTATGGAATTTGATAGACAATCAACACAACTTGGTATGTCAATGCAAATGGTTGGTAATGCTCAAGATGCTATTGCAGCTAACAAAGCAATGTGGGGTAATATTATTAGTGGTGTTGCAGGCGCTGTTGTTGGCGGTGGTATAGGTAATACAACAAATATAGTCAAAGAAGGTTAAAAAAAACAAAACATGGGAGCAGATCAAAATTTAATAAGAGCAGCAGCACAAATGGCACCAAAGCCATTTGACTATAGTGGTATAATGAAAGCTATAGCGGCTATAGGTAAATATACAGCAGTAAAAAATAGTGTTGCTAGCGAGTTGTATGCTTATGGTGATAAAAACATAAGCGCTAAAGATATGACTAAACAGCTTTTTGTTGGTGATTACGGCGATCAAAACATGAATTTTATTTCAGATGCTAAAAAACAATGGAACAACGCTAGTAATGATATTAAAAAATACCCTGCATTTTCTAAAAAATACAAAACAGCTGTAAAAACTATAAACAACATTAAAACAATGTTTGAAAAAAACAAAGCTGATTTAGTTTTGTTTGAACAAATAAGTAAAGAAGCTGGTGTTAAAAATCTAAACAAATCTAAAGGTATAACTAGCGTTGCTGAAAATAGACTTTTAGATATAGTTTTAGATAAAGAAACTAATAGGATGAGTGGTAGTTTGCTTTTTACAAATCAAGGGGTTGGTGTTCTAGGTAGTGATGATCAGTTTATTTCTGTAAGAGAGTTAATGGATGGTTATCAAGCAAATCTTGTTGATGAAAAAGTTGATAAAAAAGTTAAAAACTTGATAAACGAGTTTGGTTACGCAAGCGCAAACTCTGGCCAACCAGAATTTTTAGAAGCTAAAGCTAAAGCTGCAATTGCTTCTTTAGTAAAAGAGATGGGAAAAAATGGTTTTGCTGGTATAAGAAGTTTAGCATATGATCTTGAGTACAACGGTGAAACCTTTATGACAAGTGAAAATAATTTAGTAAAAACACTAGGAATGACAAGCGATCAGTTTAACGCTGATATTGACGCTAAAAACCCGGGTTTAAGTGATAAAGAAAAAATAATTATGAGAGATCATACTTTAGCTGATGCTTATACTTATAAAGAAGAAGACACGTTACAACAAGGTTTTGAAGACTGGCTTTTAGGAGTTGTTAAAAATGATTTTAATGAAACTCAATCAGCTCCAAAAATTAAAGGCGAAGGAAAAATAGCTTTAAATTCAGTTCTTAACAAAGATAATAGTACTATGCGTGCTGATAAATCAGAACTAGCGACGGCTGCAAAAAATATTAAAGATAAAAAAAGCTTTGGTGTTGACGGTACAATATTTGCTTGGGATGAAAAAGCTGGGCAGTGGAAATATCAAAAAGATGGCAATATGGTGCCTGTTCCTTCTGACCCTGCAAACCCTGGACAAGATGGTTCTGCAGAAGCAATGCTTTTTATATGGAACTACAACAGCAGTATAGCTAATGCTCTTGGAATAAACACAAGTAGCAATACGCAAGTAGAAGATGATAGCACTTTACAAGTATTTGAAAATGAAACAGACTCTATTATAAAATAATATGCCACAATACAAGCTTGGAAATAATATTTACGAAGAGGAAAATGTAATTGAATTTGCTAAAAAATCAAATTTGAGTGTGCCTGAGTATATTAGTAGATACAAAGGTAAATTAAAAAAAATAGATGTTGATACGTCAAAAAAATCTACCTCAGAAGATATTAATAAAACTATAATTAACATTGCTAACAATGTTAGTAGGTATGACGCTGAAGTTAACAAAGAGCTTGTTAATACTTTTTACGAAGGTCCTTTAAAAAACATGAAAAGACCAAAGCAAATTGTTACAAAAAAAGCACCTACATTTGTTGAAGGACCTTTTGGTTTAAAAGGTAGATCTGTTTATGCAGACCAAGAGCAACAATTACCAGAGTTTGTTAACAGCTTAGAGATTGATCAAGAAAATTATTTTGGAAAATTAAAATATAATCAATACAAGACGTACCAAGAAACTCAAGTTTTTGATTTAAGCACTGTTAGTGAAGAAGATATAATGATTGCTATAGACAATGTTAAGCAGCGTAAGAAAAAAGATTTTATCACAACACTACCTAAAAGCGCACAGAAAAAAGCGTTAAAAGATTTTGAAGACGGTAATTATGATATGTTAATTGATTTAAAGACTGACAAAAACACCGGCTCTTTAAATGTTAATGGTAATATAACAAATGATGAAGGCACGGTAAATTATAATCTTGATATAATTCCTTTAGTCGATCCTAGCACATCAGGCCCAAGTAAAGAAGACTTTGATATTGCTAAAGCAAAAGACAAAGAAAGTACTAGTGATTTTGTCTACAAGTATGATGTTAAAACTAGAGAGTCTGCTGCTGTACAAATTGCAGAATTAAGAGCTCAAGGTAAAAACTTTGAAGCAAATATGCTTGAGATGAGTGTTGGAGGCAAAAGCAATGTAAAGAAGAGAAAAAACGTAGTTGATATACAGCAGGGTGGTGGTGCAAAAAACGATTATTTCACAAAGCTTTGGGAAACTAGTACTACAACAGTAGAGCTTGCTCAAGCAAACATAAAAACAAACAATGCTTCTTACAAAGATTTTATGTCTAAAACAACTGCAAGTGCTGTTGCTATAAAAGAAAAAGCAGAAAGTTTAGACAAAAGTGATCCTAATTATAATCAAAAAATACAAAGCTATATAAACGAGGTAAACGCTTTGGTTGATTTACAAGCTAACGCAACAAACGCTATCAATGATCAAGTAGATCAATACACAACTCTTTTAAACGATTACGAAAAAATTGCTATAAACACAAGTAACTATAATGAAGTTGTAAAGTCACTTATGTTAGATTATGATTTTAGTTCTAGAGCAAGTTTAAGTTTAGAAGTTGGAGCTCTTGAAGCTATAAGCGCTATAACAGGTTTAGTTGCAGTTGGTGAAAAAGCTCTTGAAGATATTTTAGACGTAGATAAAAAAGATTACTCTGAAAAAGAGCTGTTGCAAACAAAATATTTTAGGCATGCAAATCAGCGTATGCTAGATTATACCGAAAGCGTAAAACAATATCAAGAATCTTCTTTACCAGTTAGTTATAGATGGGAAGATATGAGTGCTGATAATTTTGCAGAAAACTTATCTGAAATTGTTGCAAATAATTCTTTTAGTATGTTAAGCGCTGTGAGTTATGGTGGTATTTTAAGATATGGTAAAGGAATTATGACAACGCCACAAGCTACTACATTATTAGGTAATATATTTTTTGCTGCTGAAAAAGGAGGTTATGATAGCAGGCAAGATATAGCTAGAAAAAACGCTAAGAAAAACATTGCGTTTGCAGAAAAAATGTTAGCGATTGAAGACATAACACCTGAAAATTTAATTACTTATCAAAACCAGAAAGATGATGCTTTAAGAGTGTTAACACAAGGTGAGTATGAAAAAGCATTTGCAGGTATTGCTTACGGAGGTATTGCAAAATATTTTGAAAAGTTTGGTACAATGCGCTACATGAGAAATTTTGCTGCGGCTAACAAATCTACTGGTAATTTATTAACTAGAACTATGAAAGGTAGTTATAACATTGCCTTTAACGCTGCAACTGAATACGTTGAAGAAGCTGGAACACTAGCTGGTCATAATTTTGTTGACAACGTTGGAGGTGCTAACGTAAGTATTTTCAAAGGTTTAGATGCTGACTTTAATGTAAATGTTTTAGTTTCTACCTTAGGTATTCAAGGTCCATCTGTAGCTCGTAATGTTACAATGGCTATTTATGATGTTGGAACTACTAGAAACAAAAAAATTGCAAATAGAAAACGAGGTGCTAAAATAGTAGAGTTGCAAAAAGAATTTGAAAGTATTAAAGACAAGTCTGGTTTTGCCGCTAATAGCCAAAGAGCAGATTTAAGAGATGAAATAAACAAACTAATAGAAGAAGCAAGTCTTTCGTTTACTTTTGACATGGCAGAAATAGCTCAGCTAGGTGATCAAGATTTAAGAGAGTTGTTTGAGCTTGACAGACAATTAAAAGCACAAGATCAAGACGCAGCTGCATATGGCCAGCAAATGGCTAGTGAAAATGCTCCAGAGTTTTATCAAAGAAAGCTTGATGAAGTTAAAGAAAAGAAAAAAAGAATTATAGAGCAAATGGATGCTCTAAAAGAAAAGCCAAATAAAGAACGTTTAGAGTATTTAAAGTCAGTACTAGGTGATTATGACACTTCTACTGCTTTTTACTATAGTTACTATCAAAACACTAAAGAATTAGCAACTGCTATGGGGCAAAAATACAATGTGTTTGAAGACGAAGCGTCTATGGTAGAGTTTCTTAAACAAGAAGTTGAAAAAGGCACAATAGAGCAAGGTGAAGCTGATGGTTTAATAGAAAAATTTAAAGATACTGATTTTAAATTTGGAGCTTCTGGATCAGAAAGTGCCGTTGGTATTATAGTAAGAGAAGATAACGTTGCAAAAAACATAAATGCTGCTACAAATGATTTTGAAAAATCTTTTGTTGCTTACACTTTGTTCCACGAAATGCAACATCAAAACGATAAATCAATAGGTTTACTTAAAAACGGTCAAATTACAGAAGAAAATATACAAGCTGTTAAAAGTTTAGAGCAGTTTATTGAAGATCAATATAAAAACAACTCAAGGTTTACAAAAGAAGTTTATGATTCTTTTAAAAGAAGATTAAGTAGTTATAAGTCACAAGGTAAAAACTTAACTGAAATGATGACTTTATTGTCAGAGCTTCAAAACTACGGTGCTATAGAAGAAAACACAAGCCTTGAAGTTTCTTTAAGGGTACTATTTAACAAAGCTGCTAAATCTTATTTTGGTGCTAATGCTAATCTATTTAGGTTTAGAGATGCAAAAGATGTTTCTGCTTATGTTTCTAATTTTAGAAAAGGTTTAAGAAACTATGTTGCTGCTGGTACTGTACCTGAAGAAGAACAATCAGGTGTTCAAGCTTCAGAAGGCGTTGATATTAGTAAACTTACTACAGAGCAGTTAGTTAAAATAATAAAAAGAAACCAAAACCCACAAAGAGTTAAAGAAGCGTATGAAGCCTTAACACCTCAGTTTGACTTGTTAGCTTTAAAAGCTTTAAATTATGACACTAGAACAGGAGATATTGATAGAAACAGTGTTATAGCTGAAGCTAGAAAGTTTTTACCAGGTATTGCAAAAAGATTTACTGAAATTAATCCAGAAACTAAGAAAAAACGTAAGTTTTCTACATTTGTAACTGCTAACATGGCTCCTAAACAGCAGCAAATATATGAAGCAACTAAAACACAACAAGATCGTACAGCTAAAAAACTTGACTCACCTGATGTTCAAGAGCTAGCTGGTGATGTTAATACTACAACAAACATTGAAGACACTTTTGTACAAAAAATAAATGTACTTCAAGATTTTACTATAGCAGATAGAGTTGCTAATAAAATAAAAGCTTTAGTTAAAGTTGTTAAAGGTGATAAGTTTAAAAACATAATAAAAAAGTACGCTGGTAAAGCAGGTGAGTTGGTGTTTGAGATTCCTGCTAAAAAAATTATGAAAGGTGGAGCTAATTTGGCTGCTGTTACAAAATACACTCAAGGTATGCCGGTTCCAGCTGAGGCTCAAAATATACAAAGATTTTTTAATGCTGGTGAAAACACAAGTAAGTTTATAAAAACACTACCACTGTATAATGTTGCTGATAAAACTGGTGACATTGATAAAAGAGGAGAAAACATAGAGGTGTCAAGAGACACTTATGGCTACGCTATTGGTTTAAAAGGTTTACCACTAGATTATTTTTACGAAGATTTTACAGATCCAAGAGCTTTTAGTAAGGATCCTGAGGTTTATAAACTAAGAGTTACTAATAAAAAAGGTAGAAGTTTAGGTTTAACAAGCCAAACAGACGTAAAAAGATTAAAACCAGAATTTAGAAAACCAACACCAAAAGTTGTAGAGCAGTTAAAAAATGATTTAGGCATTACACCAAAAAACGAAGCAAATGTGTAT
>Ga0208793_1001126_pt1 | contig 15905 bp, 29 predicted proteins | sample 17_taG_FD_184092 | JGI IMG/M metagenome (GOLD analysis project Ga0208793, IMG submission 184092) | Marine viral communities from the Subarctic Pacific Ocean - 17_ETSP_OMZ_AT15314 metaG (SPAdes) (version 2) | ecosystem: Environmental > Aquatic > Marine > Oceanic | place: Pacific Ocean | collected...
ATCAAATGATATTAATCCTTTAAGCGTTACGTTGAGGTCAACCTCGCCAGTAGTATTGATATCCATTATCTGTTTAGGAGTTCCGTGTACATACTTCATAAACATTTCAATAGCTCTATAGTCACCGTTCTGAATAAGCTCCTCTAGCTTCTGTATAACCATTGACTGGTCTATGTGCTCTGAGAGTATCTCTTTAACGTTCTCTATATATTCACGCTTAGGACGTCCTGAGTTATCTCTAGGACCACCCCAGTTGCTACTGTAGTCTCTATTATCTTCTTTCTTTTTACCTGCCATTTTTTAAGTGTTTTATAAGTAATCTTATGCAGTCATCTACATACTGCTTAGTTAATACTTGTGGCTTAGTAGGCATCATTAATAATGTGCTACCGTGCTCTAAGTTAAATACATCGTGAGCCATCTCGTGAAAGATAACCATTCTTTTGTCTTGAACAGAAAGCTTAAACCATTCTCTGCTGTTTATATCTATTAGCGTTACGTTGTGATTCATTCCGTGAGCTATACCTAATAGTCCTTGTCTTAATTGTCTGAACTGTATAACCACTAAAGAGCCATACTCAGGGTCTATTCCAGACTCTTGTATAACTCTATCAAACTCTATTACATAAGGCTGCAGCTCCTTGTCTATTACTGCATACCTAATCTTCATATCTACTTCACAGACTCGATTCTCTAACCTGCTTATATCAGTTGCCATTCCTATGATTGCCATTATAGCCAGTGAAAGTAGTAGTCGTGTCATCTTGCTTAATCTTGATTAATTGCCTTTATTTAAAAACAATCTAAACATATTAGCGTACTACTTAGTCATTTGACCTAAGACACTTCTGTCCTCTTTTACTCTGTCCCAGTCATAATCTTTCTTTAAGAATCGAACAAGTTGGTCCATTGCCTCATCTACGTCCCAAGACTCTAACCATTCAGGTAGTCCTGCCTGCATCAAATCAATCTCTCCGTGCTCTATATTGAATATGTCGTGAGTTAGTTCGTGAAAGATAACCCACATTCTAGCAGCCATAGGATAAGTATTCCAACGCTCTGAGATAATAACGTTAACTACTGTAGGCATCCACATCCCTCTAGCAACACCTAAGTAAGGAGTATACTTGAGATTAGTGTTATACCTAATAGCTACGTAGTCCACAGGTAATTCTATCCCTGCTTTGTTTAGTCTAGTCTTATATAGCTTGTAGTAGCCTTCAAAAGGTGGTTGTATCCAGTCTTCGTTCTGAGCTTCTATAATTAGATTAGCTAGTAGTCCGAATATTAGTAATAGTATTACTCTTATTGCAAACCATCTGTTTTCTTTTCTGTTTTCTTCTTTGTTCATTACTTGTGTAGTTTATTAAAAATACGTCTCATTATAAAACTTCTTACTATTGATATTACTGTGAATATAGTAGTGATACCTATGTTTTCACCAAAGGTGACAGGTATACCCATTAAAGGGAATAATACTACTGATACCATTACAGAGATAACAAAGCCTACTACTGTGTTGGCTATTACCTCAATTATCGATTGTTTTTTTGTCTGTGCCATAATGCAAATATATTAGTTATTTATTTAACCACCAAATATTTTAAGCTTTTTTTCTAAATCTATTACTTTCTCTTGTAATACATCTCTAGTCTCTTCTGCCTTACGAGCTCTTATTATAGCTCTATTGTTATTGGACCTAAAGTCACTTATAATCTTATTGAAGCTATATGCTTCTAACTCTAGTGAGTTTATATAAGTAAATAGTCTAATCTGTGACATAGTTAACTCTTTAAGCTTAGGGTCCTGTGATTTGTCGGACCATTCTTTAAGAACTTTTAGTATATAGTCTTGGTCGGCTTGTGCCTGTAATTTTGCTAAATTCATATTATTCTATTACTGGGTTTACTTTACAGTTAAATGTTCTTTCTTTACTTAGATAGTCTTCTAGGGCTAATTTGTATCCCTGAGCTATTTCTAAGTCATCGTTTGAAGCGTGCTCCTCCATCATTTCAATCATATCCTCTGCAGGTAATCCTATTGATAGTGATAACAGTGCTGCTTCATAATTTAATACTACTAAATCTTGGTCCATAATTTATATTGTTGCTGATTTGTGATATTGTGATAAGTCTATTAGGTTTTCTACAAAGAATGCATCGTATAAAGATAATGCTGCTTCTAGTTTTAATCTACCTAATTCTAGTGTCTGTTCAGAAGCTTTGAATACTCCGATGTCAGTGGTTGTTTTATCTACTACTAGCCAGTAGAAGTCAGGTACTTCATATAGTTGAGTATATAAGTAAGCCTGTAGGTCATAATCATACTTAGAGATAGTGTAAGCAAATTGATTCTTTACACCTCCGTTAGATAGCTCTATGTCTTTTAGACCGTCATTAGTAGTCTTAACATCTGCTACGTATTGACCCTCTTTTAATATATCAGCCTTACCTCTTATAGCTAGACCTTCTATCTCAACTAAAGCAGGGACCTCTGTCTGTGCTCCTTTTAAGAAAGATACGCAAGTGTCATTTTGTAAGAATGCAGTGGATATTCTATTACACATATACTTTTCTTTAAGTGTGTAAGTCATATCAGGACCGTGAGTCTCTTTTGCTAACTGCCATTTCTTAGTGTTTTTAGATGATGTATCTACGAACGTGAACTGGTCATACTTTTGGGGTTCCAGTATCTGAGTATGGACGAGCTTACCGTCTCTTAATGCCTGAGACTCTGTCATTCCTTTTTTCTTCATATGTGCGAACCACTTAGGGCTCTTTAGAAGCCATTTAAGCGAGCTATACGATAAAGCCTTGTCTAAGTTAAGGAAGTTATAATAGAACTCATCTGATACCATATTGTCTAGGTACTCATCTAGGTTAACTATTTCGTGATTTAAGAGTTTTATGTTCATATTATATAATGTGTAGTGCCAACAATACTGCTGAAGCGATTAATGAATATACTATTAAGTTGATTAGGTCTATAATGTACATTGTCTGCTTGTATTTAAAATGGAATCCCATTCTTACAAATCTTCTGTAGATTATTGCTTTCTTTAAATGCTTCTTAATTACTGTCATAACTGATTTTATTTAAAATGTTTGATAATTCGATTTCGTCCTGCCAATAGTCAAAGTCTAGCTTTGTATCTATTTGATTGTAAATTTCTGTATAGTTCATTATATTAATATTATTCTAAATCCGTAAAAATGTAAACATTCGATAGCTAGCGTTAAAGTCATAGCTGCAATGACTACTGTAGTTTTTGATATATTGATTTTCATAATTATTGTTTGTTAAAGTCTGTAATGAATGACGCCATAGCTTTGACATCTTTAATAGTCCAACCTGCTGCTGCAAGGTCTCTGTTTTCTTGGTTAATCATTTCAGTAATGAAGTCCGATTCAATCATTTGATTTAAAGTCATAATTTCTAAGTTTTTATTTTGTGCCTTATTGACTCTACAAATATACAACATAATAAATGTATTATCCAAACTTTTTTTACTTTTTTTTTAATTATTTTTATATAAACGACAAAAGCCACTGATTTACAGTGACTTAAGTCTTAAAATATTTTTAGATTATCTATTGTGACCTAACAACTCAGACTCTCTAATCCAGTTCTCATCTACATTTATAGTTAAGTAAGTTTCATTTACTACTAGGAATGAGTTATGATGACCTTGTACTCCCTGTCTGTTTTGAAAGTCAAAAAATATAATATTCCCAGAACTAAACCAAGTACCTGCCTGTAGTATTCTAGTGTCACCTATTGGCTTTACTCTTATTCTAGTATAGCTACCATCAGCATCTAATATCATTTTTATAGTATCACCGTTATTAGTACGTCTTAATCTAATCCACGTATCTGCTAATTCACTACTATAATCTCTAGTCTCTGTATCATCTACTGGGTCCACTATCTCACAACTAAATAAAGATGCTACTGCAAATGTTAACAATCCTACTACGATTAATCTTCTTAATACTTTTTTCATAATTTTATTATTTAAGGTTTTTATTATTATTATTATTACACAAATATAACACTTATTTACATACTATGCAAATTTATTATGAATTATTTTCAATTTCTTTCTGTAAATTAGCTAAAGCCCTCCAAGCTACTTTCGCAGAATGTCTAATTCCGTCAGTGTCTATTGTGCCTGCTTCTAATAAGTGTCTAGTCAATGCATCTAACTCATCGCCTGATTTACTTCTGTCCCAGTGTAAAGGCTTATCTGGATTGTGTTGGTCGTTACCTACCTTAGAACATCTAGCTACTGCTCTAATAGCGTCAGGGAAGTAGTTAAGTACTCCAGAGAATACAGGTGTATCTTTTCTCTGCTGTGCATAATCCTGCTGAGCAAATGGTGGGTTATCTAATAAATCAGTCTTAAGCTCTGCTTCTAAATTGTCAATGTATTTCTCTAGTAAGGCATCGTATGTAATTGTCATAGTTTAGTTTTATTAAAGGGGGCTTTTACACCCCCATTGTTATTATTGGTTTAAAAATTGCTTATATGCAGTGTTATTAAGTTTGAACTGTACGCCATCAGTATTGCTCTGCATTATATACTGTAAGGTCCCTGCTGCAGTTACTGTAGTCTTTATTAGCTTAATATCTGTAGAACCGTCAGAAGGACTGCTAAACTTAGGCTTGCCTGCTAGTACTCCGAAGTGTACCTTATGACCCATATACTTTCTAAGCTTTACGTACATAGCCTCAGTAGATACAATGTCACCTACGTTATAGTCAACCATCTTCTTGAGGTATTCTTTCTGCTGCTTCTTATTACCTTCTTGAATCATATCCCACATCTTAATTCCTTCGTGAGTCTGTTTATTTTCAACGTTAAGGAACTTAGTAATGTAGTCCATTGAGTAGGACGGTAATCTAAATAGTCTCTTAGTCTGCTTCATAATATCAAATGACTTAACAAAAGTATTAAATACTAATCCGTGCTTCATAGCTCTAGCATTAACCCATCTGTTATCGAATCTGTCATTATTTTGACCTACTAACATATCAGCTTCATTATACTTAACTAAGAATTTAGCTAGCATCTTTTTGTCACATTGGTTCTTATCCCACGTTAAAGCGTGTATTTTGTCCTCACCTAACCATTTGTATGATATAGATATAATCTTAGGCTCTGAACATAACTGCTTATGTCCTACGTACTGCTTACCAGTCCACCATACATTAGCTTTGATTCTAGAAGTTTCAATATCATATATTAAAATCTTAAAGTCACTAGATAACTCAGCTCCAGTTAGTCCTAGGTTCTTAGCCCAGTTTCTAACAGTTCTAGTCGTAACTCCAAACATAGAAGCTAAATTAGATTGAGTATCCGTCTTAGATACGTCTCTATTATAAGCTGCTACTATTAGAGCTTTGTCGTCTTTACTTAGGTTTTTAAATTCCATCTTATTGGTTTTTAGAATAATTGTTTTTTACTTTATGTTTAATCTTTTCTTCTATTAATTCGGATACGTGATATAGTTCCGATGCTAGTCTTTTATAAGACTCAGGGTCTGTCTCGTTCTTACCAGTAGAATGTAACCACTGCAAACGAGTTGCAAGCTCATCAGCTAAACTGATTAAGCCTGCTTTACTCATTTTCTTAAGCTTCTTAGTTGTTAGCTCCTTCATAAACTAATTTTAAGTCAGATACTACTTTAGCTACACAAGGGGAACAGTTAGAAACTACTCTCTTAGCTGAGAATACAGCATTGTATATCTCTATAAGCTTTAACTGAATAGGTCTGTTTACTGAATATACTTTCTTAGCAAAGAAACCCTTTAAGAATTTATAGTGCTCATTAGATAAGTCATTTAGTTTACGACGTGGAAACATTTTGTTAAGTTTCTCAGCTCTGGCTGCACAACCACAATCATCTACGACTGCTTCAACTACTGCCTTTATACCAGTAACTTCTGTTACTTTAGTTATGATGTCACCTAGACCTTCTTCTTTGCCTGCTTCGCCTAGAATATCTAGTACTACTGCTTTCTTGATTCTGAGCTTCTGAGCAATCTTACCTGCTTTAACTCCAGTATCGAATAATTCGAATACTTTTTCATTAATTGATTTTTCCATAATTTAAGGTTTAATTATTAATTGATACAAAGATAATACAATTTTTGTAATATCCAAACTTTTTAACACTTTTTTTTAAATTAAATCGTAATCACCATTGAGATAGTCCTGATAATCTTCAAACAACTTTTCTGCAATGATTAACTTTGATTTCTTTATAGATAGATATATAGTCCTGATACCTATTCCTGATTCTTCTGCTATTGACCTGAATGATTTGCCAGATGTTAGGTAAGTTTCAAATAGCTTATAATCCCACCATTTAGCGTGCTCTTTAAGGACCTCGTACATTTTAGCTTCTATAGCCTCAGTACCTAATTTGTCTTTATCCATACCGTGGTCAATCCAGTTGAATTTCTCTTCGAAGTCATACTGGTCCCCTAAGTGACTAAACTTAAGATTAGACTTCTTTTTAATTGCATTTAGAATTATAGACCTTAGTACAAAAAACATATAGCCTTTAGACACTTTGTCTTTAGTTACTACTTTGTCATATAAATCATCATAACGTGACAGTCTTAAATATGCTTCCTGAACGAAGTCTTCTGCATAATTAATGACCTCTAAGTTATTACCTGCTATAGCTTTAGCCATAACTATGTACTCTGAATGGTACTGGGATAATAATGTAAGTGCTTTATTAGTATTCATTTTATTAGAATTTTAAGTTAGGTGAAGGCTCTTCGCTAGCTGAGTGGTCTATAACATCTTTACCTGCTACCGTAAATGATACATTACCTGCCATCATTCTTAGGCTTATAGGTGAATCCATACTAGTAGGGCGTCCTCCAGTTTCCGTCTCTTTTACTTTTACGACGTGAATATCTGAGACCATCCATCTGTCTGGACTTTGAGTATATCTATGAACCGATATTACATCATCAGCTCTATTACCCCATTTTCCACCACCTTCAACGTCTGCCATACTACAAGGCTGAGGTAATCCTTCAAATTCGTGACCTGCAGGATGTTTACGTCTTAAGGCTTCTGTAACTGCGTGAGCATTTAACCATAGTGAAACATTGTTTTCTTTACAAAATAATCTAAGCTCTGAAGCTATTTGGTAGTCATACTCGTGACCTCCTACGGACCTAAGTAATGCAGGGTCCTTTATAAGTGAGTTATAAGGGTCAACTAGTAAACCGTCATAGTGCCATACATCTAGAATCTGTTTCGCTTCTGCCATTAACGTTCTAGCTGAATACAGTTTGTCTACTTGTATGATTCTAAAGTGGTCATTAATCCATTCCATCTCTTTCTCAATCTTCGCATCTGGTATTTGTTGAATAGGCTTCCCTGTTCTAAATTCTAGAAGTTTTCTAGCTATGCTATAGTCTGAGTTTTCAGATGAAAATATCAACCATTTCAAATCGTGCTTCATTGCGTAGGCTAACATCATAAACAAGATGACAGTAGTCTTTCCTGTATTAGCGTGTCCTACACATATATTAAATGCACCTTTCTTGTATCTTAAATATTGGTCTATCTCTTCAATATCTAAGCCCATTCCCTGCTCTATTCTATCATACTTTACATCGTAAAGCTTTTCTTTTAATTTATTTATATCTGTTAACATAAGGGAGTTTTTTTTAGTGAGAATAATAAAGGGCAGCCGATTAAAACTGCCCTGTTGTGGGTTTTACTTAGAAAGGTAAGTCAGGAGTCTCACGCCCTGCTAATGACTGTTCGCTAGCTTCTGTCTGACGTTCTACTTTGTCAGCTGCTGCTATAGTTCCGTCACTAGTCCATACTACACGACCATTTCCAACGTATTGTTTAGCTTCTTTAGCTTCACGCTGCTCTTTAGATTGCTCATTTGAAGCAGATACGTTTTGACCGTACTGGTTAGTATCGTCGTTTACGAATACTGTAATGTTAGCCCATCCTTTGTCGTTGAATGTAAGTTTTTCTTTGTTTAATCCGATTGTGATAATTGAACTCATAATTTTAATTTTTAAGGTTTATATTAATTATTGTACAAACATACGAAATATAATTGACGTATGCAAGTTTTTTTGTATTTATTTTAATTTATTTTTTAATTCAGGTGATACACTATACTTTGACTCAACTTGAGACATAGTAGCTTTGCCAGACTTAAGTGCAGTAACTACTTTAAGGTAAGCTTCAGAGTTTTCTACTAGAGCAGGCTTTGCTGACTTACCGTGCGTGTTAGTAGCATCGGCATCTTTAGTGTCATCTAATAAGAATAGACCACCTAGAGCGTATTTACGTGCATAAGAACTAGAAGCTCCAGAAGCTTGTGCTTTGTCCATACCTTTTCTGTTAAGGTCTAAACCTGCCTGAGCTTTTACGTTGATTACTTTCTCACCGTCTGTAATAGTTGCAGTAGATTCTACAAATAACTCACCTGCTACTTCGATTACTTGGTCAGAGATACTAAGGAATACACCATACTTAAAGCAGATAGGTTTTGCTGCTTCGAATATATCCTCAGCGTTTCTGTATTTATACTTTCCAAAAGAATTGTACTGATTCTTAGGAGCTTTAATTTCGTTTTGAATTTTAACTAATGCTTCAATCATAATTATTTATTTAAGGGTTTATTAATAAGGTCTATACTGTTTTCGATAAGCTCATAGATTCTAGTGAGGACCTGAATCTCATTTAGTGCAGATAACTGAGCTTTCATTAAAGTGTCTACATCTACTAGAGCAGGAATAACTCCTTCTATTTTAAGCTCTATCTCTTCTAGGTCTTTATAAGCAAAGAATAACTTAGCTTCTAGCTTATTACTCATTCGCTCATTTACTTGGTCTGTTGTTAACATAATTTAAGGGTTTAATTGTTTAATGCAAATATATGTAAAATAATATTACTGTGCAAGTTTTTTAACACTTTTTTTTATAATCCTATTTACACTACAAAGATACACATTATTTATTAACCACCAAACTTTTTACTAAAAATTTTGTATTTTTTTTATTTCTGCTAATTTATCTCTGAAGGACTCAAAGATTTCAAGGTATTCGTGCTCCATTAATTTAAAGATTTGACGTGAATCCTGCAGCAAAGTCTCTGCTAATTCAGTACCTATATTTAAAGAATATTCGAATTGACGCCCATACTCGAACCTATTACACTTCCTGCACTGAGCATTTACATTGCGCTCGTCCCACCTAGTAGCTAGTTGACCTCTAGATATAAAGTGACCTGCATCTGACTCTGTGAAGTGAATTGGCTTTTTACAAGATATACATTGACAGTAACCTGACTCATTGTCAGCATCTCTTCGTCTAATGTACTCGTGAAATGGTTTGTCTATTTTAGTTTTCCAGTATTTAAGCGTTTTCTTTTTAGCCATTTTGTAGATATAAGTAGATGCAGTGACTAGGATAAAACCCTACTAAAAACCTAGCCACCTTGTGCATCTGAATTGTAATGTCTGACTTTATTTAAAAACAATATTTAGGACAATTTGTCACGTTTTAAAAATAACTGTCAAAAAACTTGCGTATGTCAAAAATTTTACGTACCTTCGCAACACTTTGTATCAAACTAACTTACATAAATCTAACTTACTATAGAGTCAAGCTTCTTTAGTAGAAGTTACTTTTAGAGTCAAGATACTCTGAGAGTCAAGCTTCTTTAGAGTTCAGTTAGTGATTTACTCAGAAGTTACTTTTTACGTATACGCCTTAGCTAATTTTATTTGCCAATGGACTTATACTTCTCAAGTCCTCTAGAACCAAAGTAAGCAATATATATACCTAATAAAAGAGATTTAAGTAAATCAATCCACTCAGAAGGTACAGAAACCTCTGGTGTAAAAGTGTCTAAGTATATTAGTAGCATAGTAAATACAGTTAAAAATATTAGACTTAGAGGTCTAACGTTCTTACTTAGTAAACTATCTGAAGCCATATCACTGGACCAACGTTCTGTAACTGACTCCATCTCTTGGATATCTAGTTGCATAACTGTCAAAGCGAATGCTCTCTCTTCATCGGTCATACCGTTGTCTTTATCGGATATAACATCTATGGCAGCTTTCCAGTTACCACTAACTACGTTACCTACAACTTCAGCTACTTTCTTGAAGTTTATAGATTGCAAAAATCTACCTATTTTAGTTTTTTTCTTCTCTCTGTCTGGCATAATATTCTATTAAATCTTTATATTCTTCCTGTACATCGAAGCTCGGACAAGCCTTTCTTGCGAACTCGTTATGACCGTGTAATGTAGCGTCAGGATATTTTTCCATTAAGTCACATAAGAAATAATGTAATGAAGACTTTTGCTCTTCTGTTCTAGTATCCTTAGCAATCCATTTACCGTTTTTACCTCTTTTCTCTTCTACACCACCGATATAGCAGATTCCGATTGAACCTCTGTTCTGCTTAGATGAATGAGCACCTTGTTGTTCTACTGGTCTACCAGTTTCTATATTGCCGTTACGTTGTACTATATAGTGATAACCTATATCTCTCCAACCCTTACGCATATGCCAACCTCTAATAGTGTCTACTGAATAATCACGACCTTCTCTAGTTGCTGAACAGTGTAGTATAATTCTATTTATGTGTCTCATCTTAGTTTTCGTTAAAAAAGTTATTAATTAAAAAAGTTAATATAGAACCTAGTATACCCATAAGCCACCAGAAGACTCTTTTGATACTTCTATTAATATACATCATCTGCACCATCTGCTTCTGTAGGTCTTTAGTTACATCTCTCAACTCATTAAAGTCAGATACTAGTCCAGTACTATTACTGTAACTGTCATCCTGTAACACTGTAAGAATACGGTCAACCTTCTTATTAAGGCTTTGCTGCTTCTTTGCTAAATCGTCGACTTTCGTCTTAAAATTAGTCATTTGTTCTCTATCTTTCTGGTTCATAAGTGTTTATTTAAAAACAATTTTACTATGCAAGCATTACATTAATTGGGTCTATTATGTTGTTCGTCTTTGTAGGATTGTTATTCGTCGAATTAGCAAGCTTCGTCATTTAAAACTAATCCAGAAACTAAGTTAACTGAGCGATTACCGTCGTGATGATACCAACCATTTGTTGGGGTTGTAGTCATTGCTGAATCAGTGTACACATAGTCCCCTGAAGCAGGATAGGTTCCACTACCGTCGTGGTAATAAGTAGTGAATGTAGCAGAAAGACCACAAGCGTGATTCTTTGTAAACCCTCTAGTAGATACAGTGATAGCTGTCCCTGCTCCATTATCGTAACCATAAAAGTCTGACATAGACTGAGGTGCACTTCCAAGACCTGCAACTGAAGCACAGGTTAATAGTGATGACGTTCCACTAGATGAGCCGAAAACCTCTTCTATAATCTCACTCATTGATATCGGTCCACTTGTTTGTAAAGCCATTTATTTAGATTCTAGTATTTCTATTCTTTTCTGTAGTTCTTTATTTGACTCTATAAGCTCTTTATTTGATTCTATTAGTAAACCCACTAAGTTAGCATAAGCGACAGATTTCATTCCCTGATTATCAGTATGCACTACTTCTGGTATAATTTTCTCAACTTCCTGAGCTATTACACCTATGTTATTTGCATCATCACCTATTTTATTGAATGATACGCCTCTAAGCTTAGAAACCTTGTCAGAAGCGTTCTCTATCGTTTTAATGTTCTCTTTAGTTCTAACGTCTGAGGTAGCAGTAATGTCACCAGTAGCTCTAATAGCTCCATCTACGTCTAGTTTGTATGTTGGAGTATCGTCACCTATACCTACGTTACCACCTTCACGCACTGTGAATAGTTTGTTTGTATTTCTGTCTACGATATTGAAATTAATATTTGAGTTATCATACTCAAACCCCATCCTTTTTACATTACTAGAGTTATACATATCTAGAATCATATTATCGCCTGAGCCTGCATTTACTTTCATAGCAGGCACAGTAGCTGACATTCCTTCTATGTCAAGCATAGCTGAAGGATTATTAGTACCTATACCTACTTTACCTCCGTTAGTTATAAACATTTTAGAATCACCATTCGTCCTGAACTCTAGATTATTGTCGCTAAATGCTGTATCGATTATACCTGAGCTGTTTCCATTTGAATAACTTAGTTTTACACCATCGGTGCTACTGCCGACAATAGCCTCTCCGTTGTGTACGTGAAGCTTCTCGCTAGGACTATCTGTACCTATACCTACTTTTCCGTCAGGGTCTATTCTCATTCTCTCGCCTAAGTCAGTACCGTTTTTGGTATCAAATGTCATTGCAAAAGCTCCAGAAGTAGTCTCAGCTACAGAGCTGATTTTACCTGCTGAACCTGATGCGTTTGTAGAAGAGTCGTTTGATTGAAATACTATACCTGCCATAACTTGACCAGTACTCAGTGAAGTGTCACCGTTCTCTAGAGTTAATTGAGTTGACTTACCATTCTCGTTATTATATACGTGAAGAGGTGCAGTAGGTATAGCTTTTTGCATTCCTACATAACCACTGTTACCTTGATATATTTGAGAATCCTCGATATCAGTAGTTCCGTCCCACATAGCGACAGTATGATTAGTACCAGTACCTGATACAGTACCAGATGAACCAGTAGGTAGTGAGGACCACTTAGCGTCTGTACCGTCTAGAGTTAAAACCTGACCAGTAGACCCTGCACTAGTTGGCAGAGTATACTCGTCATTAATATTTATTTGTGAAGCAAATTTAGGCATAGCGTTTTATTTAAAAACAGTTTTAAGCTACCTTAATTACATTCAATCTATACTGGTTTGAACTAGGAGCATCAGCAAAAGATGTCGTTATGTTAGTAGCATCTACAGATATCTCAGCGAATACTTGGTCCCCTGAAGACTCTTCTACTAGCATTACTATCAAATTCTTTGTACTCATTCCGTGTGCAGTTGTTATAGTTGTTGAAGAACCATTACCGATAAGGAACGTATTTCTGTTAGATGTGCTATTTTGCTCACCTAATACAGAAGCAAGTCCTGCAGGAGTCACTGCTCTAGCTGTATCTGTACCAGTAGCTGTCTCAGTATTTGTAGCTAATTCAACAACACCAGAACGTGTAGTTAATGCTGATTGCATATTACCGTCAGTGAATGCAGTTATAACACCATCAGTCAAAGTAAGAGACTTTATAATGTTTATACCAGACTGAGAGTAATCTGAATCTGTACCTACTGTAGTATTACCTGAGCTCGTTACATATCCTGCATCATTTGTGAATTCAGAAACATTTGTGTAAGTAGTGTTTACAGTGTTTACTTTAATAGTGTTAGATGCGTCATCGAATACTACTGTCGAGTTTGTACCGTTGGTCCACTGTGCAGCAGCTACATCTCTAATCTCTTCGTCAGTTCTAGCAGCAATCAAAGAAGCAGATGTGATATATCCTGCGTCGTTAGTGAAATCACTTACGTTCATATTGTTGTTAAATCCAGATAAATTAATTCCAGACTGTGAACCAGTTAATCCTGCCCAAGTTAAGCCAGTTATAAAACCTTGACCGTTTGTAAGTTGGTTGTTGTTAGTTATTTCTACCAAAGGAATTACAGTATCTGTAGAACCGTTATTCATAGTCCATCTGTCAGCAGATTCATCCCAGAACAACTTAGCGTTGCTAGATGTACCTCTTTCAATCTCTATACCACCATCTTGTGAAGGTGTACCAGTTTCATCACTGTTTAATACGATGATATTGTCACCTATATTAACTTCATTTGTGTTTATGCTAGTAGTTGTACCGTTTACAGTTAAGTTACCTGCTATAGTTACGTCATTAGGTAATCCTATTGTGATGTTAGAACCAGAACCTTCTACAGTAACCTCGTTAGTTGTACCTACTATGTTTACTGAATCAGTACCAGAACCAGAACCTCCTGCATTTAAGTCAATTGACGCTTGATTACTTCCGTCTGTTACAGAGATATCGTAAGTTGTATCTGCACCTGCAGGTAAAGACGCTATTTCTGACGTTACAAAGTCGTATACTTGGTCACCAGTAACTAAGTTAGCAGAACCGTTAGTAACTGCAGCAGTGTTAGCTGAGATAGTAGGATTAAGTGCAGTACCACCTATAGTAATAGTGGAAGCGTTACCAGAAGCAATAGATTCTACATCGCCCATAACTGAAATCCAACTACTACCGTTGTGAACTTTAAGTAAATTAGTTGCAGTATTAAAGTAAACCTGTCCTTCAACTCCTGAAGGCTCTACTGCCAACTTGTGGATAAGTACGTTTTGAATTTCATTCCCTTCTAGAGAGATATTCGCTAAATGTTTAATAGCCATTTTTTTGTTATTTAATTGTTATTAATTTAAGTATGCAACTCCTGAAAATGGAGCTGAGAATGTTATTTCTAATTCGTTATTATCTATCATTTGTACCTCACCAACTACTACAGTTTTAGCTGAATCTACTACAGTTATACTAGGGAATTTACCTAGTGAATGAGTAATGGACCAAGTAGACTGAGATGAGCCTTGTATATGAGTATAGTGCTTATCGCCTGCAGTTGTGTTAACTGAACCGTCAGCCATAAGAAACTCTGAGGACGTCCCAGTAGGAGTCTTAAAACCAGTGGCTTCGATATCTACTGTAGAAGTTACCTCAGTATTAGATATAGATAATGGAGTAGCATTACCAAGTCCGTCTTGGATTTGCTTCTTAGAACTAGACACTCCGTCATTATCTTCTAGCTTTAGAAGACTGTCGTATGTATCTTTTATTTGTGTTCCAGTTAATGTAGCCATTTCTTATATATTCCAACCTCCGAAGTTAGTATTTCTGTTTGGTGATAATTCGTCTTTACTGTTTGTTAAGTACTCAGGAAACAACATTGGATAGTTACATAAGTAATCTATCATTCTAGCTGCATAGTGCTGAGCAGTATCTCTGCTAGCTTCTGTCATCATTGATATGTCTGCTCTAGTTAGTGTTTCAGCATTCTCAGACGTATGTTTAAATACACCTTTATTGTTAATGCTAAATTGACTAAACGGTAAGAACTCTAATAATGAGTAGTGAGCTAATAAAGGCTTCACGTGTCTAGTTACTAGTGTTTCGTAATCACCTGACAAAGTCCCTGCCAATACGTCAGCCTGAAGTTTGTTGTATAATCTAGAACCCAATAATTCGTGAACGTGTATATCTTGAGCTATCTCAATATATTGGACCACTCTGTCAAAATCTAAGTTACCAGATATTGGTGTATATCTAACTAAGTCGTCTCTGCTGATAAATAATGCTTTACTCATTTTTATTTCTTTTTACTTGGTTTCACGTAGCTAGGGTGATGTCCTTTGTCAGCTCTATCTATTTGAGCTTCTGCTACACGTTTGTTATTTTTAAATCTATTACTCTTAGGATTAAATCCTGCTTTTTTAGCTTGTTTCTGAGTTGCTATACTAGTACCAGTTAAAGCACCTCCACCGTAAGGATTACCGTCCTTCTTAGTTCTTTTTAAATATATCCTTCTTTCGAACTTATGATGGCAGTTAACTCCTCCTTTATGTAACCACAAACTATAAGGTTGTTTATTATGACCTAGTTCGCTATTTATACCATCAGTCTGCATCTTTAATATATCCTCTTTACGATACACTTTGTTAGCAGCTTCCATAGCTCTGCAAAAAGGTCTTTGTTTCTTACCTTTGCTAGAACCCTTTTTTCTGGACCCCTGCACATACTTATAACGAACCTTTACAAATTTGTTATCCTGCTTAGAATCTTTGTTTCTAGTGTCACTAGGAGCAGTAGCAGCTAAAGCTACACCCATAGTAAGGTTAAGCATCTCTTCGAAATTCTCTTCCTCAGTCTCACCTTCATCTATAGAAGCATC
>Ga0208793_1001130_pt1 | contig 15866 bp, 12 predicted proteins | sample 17_taG_FD_184092 | JGI IMG/M metagenome (GOLD analysis project Ga0208793, IMG submission 184092) | Marine viral communities from the Subarctic Pacific Ocean - 17_ETSP_OMZ_AT15314 metaG (SPAdes) (version 2) | ecosystem: Environmental > Aquatic > Marine > Oceanic | place: Pacific Ocean | collected...
TGCCGCTCTGTATAGTTGGTTATTATTCATTTCCATTCGTCTCCGTAATCGAGTCCGCTGAACGCGCAAACGATTAGCAGCCCCGCTAGTATTATTCCGATTGTAATTGCCATATTCTTTCTAACGCTTCTTCTGGTGTTTCACCGGGCCAACTCAGCTCGGCCAATAAATTTAAAACTTTTTCCGAAATGAATAACTGTTCCATAACATTCGTTTAGTGTTGGTAACGTGCTGTTAACATCTCATTAAAAGAGTGGTAACGCAAGTTAATTGTGTTAAACATTAGTAAATCGTGTTGACATCTTAATGGTATCTTATATAGTTGTCTTACATGTCCAGACGTGATCCAAACAAAGAAATGATCGGGTTATGGGTAAGGAAAGAGTTGAAGGGGGAAATAACCAACCGTGCCTTAGACCAAAACAGAACTGTCTCTAATTATATAGAGACGTTATTAATGAAACATATCAACCAAGATATATCGAGGGGTGAGACAAATACTGTCAAACCCCAAAAATAGTTTCCATGGGGTTAAGTTTGTTCCGTCGAATAAACTTAGCCCCGAATGGATGCCCCTTATATTCTTCGACAATATCCTCACTTCTTGCCCATCCCACAAACTGGATCTCTGGGTAACCGGTCGCCAAAGCAAACTTGTAACCGGGCTTTAAGTAAGCGTCCTTCACAACCAACCTCCACGCCTTCTTGCTCCATTTCACCTCGATGTCCGGCTCGACATCCACGCCCCCTCTTGCTCCGTACAAAGGACCATTACCGTAAGCGATGTTCATTAATAACTCGCTCAAGTAACTTGCAGTCCGATTCCGGACCGCACTCTCTATTCCCTCAGAGTCAAACATTGGATGGTTATGTGATGGTTGTCTTATTGCTGGATTCTTCCAGACAGCCTCTTCTACTTTGCGAATGGTTCGCGGGTGGAACTGTAGTTTCATACAATGCCAACCCACATGCTTAACAATTATATGTCAACTTAGGATCTGAATCTCGATGGGTTTCGCGTCGATAAGATCTGCATAGTAGCGACTCGTGATCTCCGGCGAGTGATGACCGAGATACTTTTGAGCGGCAAATAACCCGAGTTGAGTGGCAACGTTTGCTCCAAAGTATTTCCTCAACTCATGGACAGATTTGTTCCCAGTAAATCCAGCTTCCCGGATAATTTTTGCAACTGGATCAATTGCCTCTCGGTAGCGTGAGCGGATGGTATTGCCGGGGATGATGTGCTCACAGTCACCTTGAAAGGATCTCAGATGCTTGATCTGTTTTTCTGAGAGAGGAATGAGCCGAGAACGTCCACTCTTGGTTGAGAAGTCATCCTCCTCTTGAACGATCAAGCCACGCTCACTGAGCCATGACCACCGTGCTGAGGCTGCTTCACCTCGACGCAAGCCGCAATGTAGCATGAGCCAAAAACTCAAGTAAGATTCCGGGTTGGTGTCCTTGAGTGCCTCGCACTTCTGAATCACTTCAAGCATCTTCGCTTTCTTGTCACTGACTTGATACTGCTTTACCCGCACTTGAAGCGACTTCACACTTTTAAATTCTTTGATGCAATCGGGTAGGGGACGAGAGTAGGTGTCATACATGCGCTCGCTGAAAAGTTGCTTACATGATCGCAAGACGGTGTTAGCTGTCGTTGCGGCTGCTGTCCGGGCCGAGTGTGCGGCACCGGCAAGACGAGCACGGAAGAATGCATTGGCTTGATCTTTGGTGAAGACCTTATCAATGGGATCATCGAAGGATGCTCCGATGGTGGTGAGATACATTTTGACAAAATTCCTCACACCAGTGGCTGTCTTTTGACGGATATGAAAGGCGTTTCTGGTAAACTCATTCACCAGATACTTGACACGCCACACATTATCAGACTCCTCAAGGAGACGTGTTAATTTATCCTCTGCTATTTTTGCGGCAAATCGCTTGGAACGAACCCCAGTAGAGACAGTTTCAACTGTACCCAAAATGGTGGTTTTGGCGTGATAGGTGTTACCCCTCTTAAATAATGTAATTTTCATGTCAGTAAATTATTTACCAACAAGAGGTAGAGCAGATGTTTGAAAAAGTGGTACACCGGGAGGGATTCGAACCCCCAACCCTCTGATCCGAAGTCAGAGAGACCCTACCTCTTGTTGAGTTGCTTTCTTTTACAGTCTTGTGTCAACGGTTGTCAACACTAAGTCACTAAAAAGTTGGATTATAAACTGCCCCTAACCCATCTGACTAGAGACTCTTCAATGACATGATTGTTTTCGTCACGTGCATGGTCTTGACACCTCTGTCTTGCGTTGAGCAATGCTTTCTCTAACTCTTCAGCATCTGGTTTATCTTTGCACTGTCGATCATCCCTCCCCCCAAAATAATACATCAAAGCGTCCGTTTCCTCTAATAAGACCATGTCAATTTCCTCTGCACTAATGCTGTTAAAATAACCCCTTACTAGTTTCTGTATTGAATCCACATCTTTTTTGTAGAGGCCTAGATCATCAAGGAAGCTTTCAGCTAACCAACCATCTATTTGTTTTTCTTCATGGTCTCCAGCTTCGTTATTTAAATCGCCGGTATTTTTGTGAAGATTAACGACAGTGTTGTTTTTGTCAGTGTCCCAGTCGTATAGTGTTTGCATGATTCTTTTCAGTATTCAGTTATTTCGTCCCCTATCATTCTCGCCAGTGATGCAAGTGATCGCGCATCGCTCAAGCTCAGTTCAAACGGTTCGCAAAACTCACTGCACGAGCAAAGTCCTCCCCAGAGTTCCAACCCCTCCTTCTTAAACGCTTCGGCTTTTTCAAGTGCAACCTTGACTGCTTTATCCGCTTGCTGCTGAAAGTCATCTTCCGGGTCACTGATGAAGTCTAGAGCGTAGTGGATTTTTTCTAGCTTCCCGTCTTTAAACCCGGCAACTGACACCCCGCATCCTTTGTAGACTTTTAACTCTTCTTCCGTGAGCGCAATGATCTCGCACGCTGGTGCTTGTTCTATTCTGTCTTTAACTTTCATAATCATTCAGCTTTTAAATTCAAGCAGTTACCCAATGAGGAAGATCAACTTGGTCGTTGTCAAAATTTAATGCAGTTAATTTTCCGTCTCGCACTTCTAGTCGAGCCCAACTCTGGCATGATGCTGCTGTCCACCGTGTGGCTCCCTCACAATACTGACTCGCTCTGGCATCAAGTGTATCTCCTTCGGATAACTCCAGTGTGCAAAACTTGTGGTTTTTAGTGGATGTTGATTTTTTAAATCGAAGGAAATCTCCGTTATGACGAACGTAATCCTTCTTGAAGACTTGTGCTTTTTTGTATGACGATATTGTGATTTTCATAGTTGATTTCTATTTATTCGTTTTCGTTTGTGAAGTAAGGGTGATCAGATTTAAGTTCTCGTCGAATGTCTTCATCACTTGCTTTGACTGACTCGGCAAATGCAGAAGGCGAGTAATCTGGTGCTGTCCAGTTGTAAACCCACTCGTCACGCTCTTTCCTTGTGTGGAACCTCGCGACATTGACAACGTTTTTGTATTTCGGGCGAGCGTTATATCCGGGTTGAATAACTTCTGTTACTGCCAATCCGCATGGCCATTCTTTTGCGTAAAACATATTTCGTATCTTTTATTAGATTCGTGTACACCCCTTAGGTGCTTGAGGGGTGTACGCTTGGGTCCGAAGCCCCCGATTGGTTAGGCACTGAAAAGTGTGGTTTTTGCTGGAAGCGGATTCCTCCCGGACAAAAGTTTTTCACACTGCTTTTCAAATAAATCCAAAGCATAGTCAAATCTCTCGGGTTCGTTGGTGCACGAGATGGAATCTAGGAAATCACCATTAAAGCCATAATCAAAGTGCATCAACTTTTCTTCTTCGTGATGCCAATCCGAAGCGATTTGCAAAGTTACGTTTTCCGTAATGATTTTTTTAATTTCGTTTCTATTCATAATGTGCTTTTGGTTTGTTGTTTTGGTGTTAACAGTGTGTTGCTCCCCCTCAGTTTGTATATACATAATACAGCATATATCAACAGATGTCAACACAGTTAAACACAAAAAGCCCGGAGCGTAGTTCTCCGGGTTGCTTGTAAGTTGTTAGTTTTACGCTACTTGCAGTAGGTGGGATTCGGCTTCGATAATATTTGAAAAAAGTTCACTTAATTCCTCGCCGGTAGGTTCGTATATCTTAACGGAACCATCTTCTTGCTCGATAGCTTGGTAACCTTCTTGGTTCTGATAAACCTTGACCTTACCTTCGTCCATGGTGCGGGTGGGCTTGAATCTTTTCTGGATCTCATCACCTCGCGGAATATCCACCCAAATGTCGTAAGGTTTAATTTTACCGTCATCACCTATGACAGCATTCTCATGATGCAAATCGTAGATGCGTATCCCCGATGGGTGCTGGTAAACGTAAAGACTTCCGAGTTGCTCAAAACCTTCTTTCTCCATGTAGCCTCCGATTTGCTCGTCAACTATTTTGGAACCAGTCACAAAGGACTGACCGGTAACGATTGCGGGGACTCCGGGCCTAACTTCAGTTATCCCGATAAAGGTTCGTTGCATGTCTGGAGAGACTACAGAGTTGTAGTCATCCATTTGCTGGAGGTATTGGGAAGCAGTCTTAAAAGGTTTTCCATACTGGTCGTTGTGAGTGACCTTGATGACACTGTTGCCGTCTGGAGTGAGAAAAACCCTATGCTCCTTACCCGCCAGTGTCCCCTTGCTTGATGTGCTTATTGCATACTCAAAATCCTCTTTAGGAATGTAGTATCCATTTTGCTGAGACCAGTCGAGCAAGTGACCGTCTTGAGCGTCCATGCGAGCAGCAGCCTCGCCCATGTTGTCTACCGGCGAAAACCAAGAGCGATCAAACTCTCTTCCACCGAAGACCAATTCTTCGACACTTCCCGCATCTGCTTCATCGCTTTTTCTGCGTTCCAGTTCTTCGGCAACTTGTTTCCACCGAAAAGCTTGAGTTGTTTCTTTGGAGGGTTGTTTTGCTGGTTGGTCATCTGTTTCATTATACCAAAATCCTTTCTGATTGGAAGAGTTATTTCCGGGGTCAAAGCGTATATCTGAGGTGCTTTGATCAAACCTTTCTAAAAGCGGAACGATGTTTCCTCTCTTGTCTCGGGTGACTGTTTGCGCTGACTTTATCTGGCTTGGGTAAAAAGGAATATAGACTTCATGCTTCTGACCTCCCCCTTTACCTCCAGTGTCAATGATTCCGTCATACCCTCTTTCCTTTAGTGCTTGAGTTACGAAATCCGGGATTGCTGTCCATGCCCAAGTTGTCCCGTCCTCTCTATCGTTTTTAAGCCTTTCCGCAAACTGCTCCCCACTTACATCATTTTTATCCCAATGATCCGCGCCGCCTTTTCGAGGTTTTGCTCTCTTGCCTTTAACGCTTCGTATGAGGTAATCATAATCCGCTTGAGACATCTTAGTAACGTCAATGGGATTGGTTAATCTCAAGTAAGCTTCAACCACTCCAGACTTTTGAGCATAAGGATCATCCCATATGACTTCACCCTTAAACCCAGCAGTTTTAAGAACGTCTGCAAACTTAGCTTCTTCCCCATAAATATAACCACTGTTCAACCATACGTCTGCTGCTGCTTTGAGTGCGTTGTTTCCGTTGTCGCGCATGTAGTAACCCCAGTCACCTCCAATTCCATCCCCCATGACAATGTTCCCGTCCTCATCCATGGAAACCTTAGATAGGTTGTCTGCAAGTTTTCTATCGAAAGCATCAAACATTCTGGTCAACGGAACCATCTTCCCTTTGGATTTTACAAGGAACTGATCAACCCAATCCGGTATCTCTTTGATGCTCGTGTCAGATTTGCTGGTGCTGTAGTTTTTAGCTATTTCTGGTGAAGACGTGAAAAATGCCATTGGACCACTTGTGGCTCGGCTTGAAAGAAACTTGTTTCCAATGCGGTCAATTCTCTGTGTCCCATGAAATGCCGGGATGGTGTAACCCATGGACTCAGCAAGTCTCCTCACAATGCCTCTGGCTTTTTGTTCTCCTTTTTCGCCAAGGTTGGGATCGTTTCGATCTTGCTCCAAAGCTTCATCGTATGCTTGCTGGAGTCGACCCGGATCGTAATTCTTTTGAATCATCCTCCTTCCGGAAACGGATAAAGGCATTCTCTCCAGATCTGTAAGTCTCACACTGTTGACCGCATCAAGTCTTCTTGAGTGGACTAAGTTGTCTTGACGTTCTGGGTTCATCTGGTCGAGCAAGTTTTGCTGGTCCACTGGATTGCCTTTGAAGTCAATATCCTTCTTGGTGAACCCCAGAAAGGCAGAAAGCACATTAGCTTTCTTTCGTGCGATTGACGCATCTGGATCGAGGTCTTTCCCTAAGCCAACCCCGGTCGGGCCGGGATCACCGGGATCTAGAATATTCCCAAAGTATTTTACTAAGTCGCGATCAAAATCCTTTCGGCTATTACCCCAGAGAGAAGTAATGTTTTTAGACCTAACCGGATCACCCATGATGCGGTTGTATTTAGAGTTTAGATGACTAAGTTCAAGATTGTTCACCAGAAGGTTCCCTCCGGTTTTGCTTACGTAAAAAGAGTAGGGGACTACAAGACGAATGGATGACCCAAGCTTTGATGAATACTGAGCACGCTGAGTTTTTCTTCCTTTTTTGTTAACATACAACCTAGCGTTGTAATCCATCTCTACTGGTCTACCAGTCTTTGCCGCATCATTGAGTATTTCTAGATTCTCAAGTAAAGCTTTAGGCATTACTGAAGGAGGCGCGTTCCGAAGCTTCTCCATTGCATCATCTGATATGTAATCACCAGAAATAGCATCATCATCGGGTCGATACCTTAAAGCGGATTTTCCTTTGGTGTTGGGATCGTCCACATAATATTGAGAAGTGAAAGTGTCAGTGAAAAAGTTCGCTCGTTCCTTTTCTTTTTTGCGTATGATTTTCTGACTGTCCTCAAGCATGATGTTCCCTTCAGAATCATACATAGCCTTTCCGTCAGTATCATGTTTCACAAGGAGACTGCTTTCCATGCTCTTGGCTAAAGCTGTCCCCTTTTTAATTTGAGTCCTTTTGAAAACCTCGCCTAAAGGTTCCTCGGAAACTTGACCCCTTACCAGTTTACCTTCATCAACAAGCAATCTGTTTTGGTAATTGATTAGACCGTTCATTGCGTGCTCCAGTGCTGGAGAGTCATACGCTAACGGGTCTTGACTTCCTTTGCGTCTGTATCCTTGCCGTGATAGAAATCCTTCGGGTGTGGTTTTCTGAATGAATAACGACATCATTCTTGCAACCGGAGCAAACATCTTACGCATCCGGCCCGAGTTTTCGGGCAACCCAGCTCGCGTAATATACAGAGGTTCTTTGTCGTAAAGAAACGACTCGAACATGTCTGCCAGCACCTCTTCCCTCATTCGGGTCTTCACCCAGTAGCCAGCGTTTTCTTGAGGAGTTCCCGGAGTAGCTTTTGTGGCAAGTTCCTTGTCATCTTGACGAATCCTTTCAGCAGTTTCTGGGTCTGCTCTTTGAAGCATCTGCTCGTAAAACTCAAAAAGCTCATCATCACTTATTAACCCCTTAGTGGGCTCATCCCCATCACGAGCAGACGAATCGAATGCAACGGACTCAATCTCAGAAAAGTGTCCTTTGTAAAGATCAAGGCGTTTCATGCCGTGAACAATTTCATGCATCATCGTACTTCCGGTCATCGTCTTCAGATTGTAGACAAGGACTGGTTTTGCTCCGGCACGTCTTGTGTTTAAAATCTGAAAACCTCTGACATGACTGAATTGTTTATCTGCATCCGCATTCTCAAACTGGTTGCCATAGTTCTCGGAAACCTCGTCAAGTTTCAGTGCTTGATCGACTCCGTTTTCGTGTAAGTATTTCTGGACAGCTTCAATATTGTTTCCGTCCCAGAAAACAACATCAATGTCTGTGTCCCCAGCAGTCGCGTTCGTTACTCGCCTAACAAAGTTCAATGCAGTTTGTGCGCGTGCAAGATCACCTTTACCAAGTTTAACTTCTTCATCACCGCTTTCCATTCGGGTTCGAATAATCGTCTGATTCTCTTCCCCGATAGCGTTCATGAAGTCATCAGCTAAACTGTCGATCCTTTTCTTGCTGTGAAGCAAAGCACCACCAACTCCTCCGAAACCGAATCCGGTTGCAAATGAAGCAGCCATTTGCTGGCCTATCATCTCCTCGTCAAAAGTAGGCAGAGCAATAATGCTTCCACCAATTGCGCTCCGAGTTCCACCAACGGTTCCACTCAGCATGAGTCGACCCAAGGGTCTGGACCGGTTTGCCAGATCTGAAAGCACTCCAAAATCATTGTAAACCCCATGTCCTAAAAAGCGTGCTGTTTCAGCTAAGGTTGGGTTATTGCGAATGAACTCCACATCCCTAGACATTGCCATAAAGATGTTAGGTTCAGACGTATTATCTAACTGTCTTCTTGCTGCTCCTAACGTTGAGCTTAAACCTTGAGATACTTGAGATACAGCACCGGGAGCATCTGTCAGTCTTGCTCCAGCAGTTACGCCTTCCGGTAAAGGTTTACGTAAATTATCAACTCCCTTTTGAATTGCTCGCGTTGCGTCAGAAACAATGCTGGTCACTTCCTCACCTCCAGCAAGCAGCCCCTTAGCCACCCCTAACTGCAAAGGCTTTACCCCAAGCTTTCCTACCACGTAAGGCACTGCCCCTTCTATCCCCAGAAGCATTGAATAGGTTTCAGCGGCGCGAGGAGGAATCATTCCCGCAATAATATCAGCTTGTTCAATTGCATCTTCAATACTCTCGGGCGACCGTGATGCTGCAATACCTACATCCCCGATAATAGTCTGTTCTCCTTCCGTGTATGCTTGACGGTCTGCGAGGATTTTATTTAGGTCTCGAAATTTTCTGCGAACCTTGGATTTGTCTTCCTCATTAAAGTCAGCATAACTTATTTGCTTTGTCCCTTGAGAATGACCTCCCATTGAATATGAAGTTGGAGAGGCTTGAGAGTAATCAGTTTTGTGTAATGAATTGTTAAGACCTATGATCTTACCTATCATCCCGAGATCATATGCACCACGAGCAGCCCCCTCCAATGCGGTGAGGCCCATCTCTTTCATTATCTTACTTTTCTCACTGTATCTGTTAGCAGCTACTAAATTATAGCCTTGCTTCAGAATATCATATGCTCCTTTGCCGAGTTCCAAGACAGCCGGACCAATCCCTTGAGTAAACGAACTCAAAACCTTTCCGGGTTTAAACTCTTTCTTTGAAGCAAAAGTGAGATAAGCGTCTATCTGCTCGTCTGTGTAGTTTTGCCCCGGATTTCTTTTTATCGCATTGTAAAGCGTCTCGGGGTCATCCAAAGAAAACTCATCAACGACACTTCCGAATGAGATAGGTTCACTTTCTTCGGTTTTGTTGTCACCCTTAACAGACACAACATCATCAAAGCTTATTGACTGATCTTGAGTGTCTGGGGTAGGTGAAGCGTTCACCAAGTCTTCAAACGAAATACTGAAATCCTCTGTTGGCATTAGTTACCTTTGGGTTTGTATGTTTCCAATGGTTGCACTTCTTGAGTGATTACTTTTTTCTGCTTGTCATCATAGATGGCAACGTAATCACCCGCGTTTATCGCTCCGGTTTCAAGATCTGTTTTAAAATATCTCCCGACAGCATCTCTTGATCTGTAAACCTTGCGAGGAGATCGTTTTAGTTTTTCAGCTTGAGCCCGGAAGGTTGGCGATGATACGTCATAACCTTGGCTTGAAAGTAAGGTGAGTGTTTTTCTTAGGTTCTTCGATATGAGTGCTTGAGTATGAGCCATTACAAGTTCGTTTGCTCCCTTAGTCTGGCCAAGGCTTGCAACAGTCTTCTTGTAAGCTTCAATGTCCACATCTGTCAGCACACCAACTTCACCAAAAGTTCCTCGTGCAAGTTTAGGGATAAGCCTTGTGACTGCTGCCTCAAAATCAGCAACAGAAATATCTTGTTGAGCAAATCTCATTATCTGGCTTGCCACATACCCCACACCCTTACCAGTGGGGACCCCAAGTTCTTCCAGTGCTCGCTGGCTATCCTCAAGCAGATCCATGCCCATCATGGCATCGGCTAGTCCTTCCCTCTGGTTTTGGTCCATTGGTAAACCGCCAAACGAAGCTTCAAGTCTGATCGGTAGTGGCTGAGTTTCCACTGCTTTGACCCTTGTTGCTGCATCAATCCTTTGCCTTTCCGTAGGGGTTTTTAGCTTTTTTTCCTCCCTTTCACTGTTCAGCTTTTGAAGTGCTTGTTCAGCTACTGCCATCTTCTCTGGGGAGAGGGTATATCCGGTAGGTTGTATGCCAGTCTGATCCCACGTAAACCCGGTAGACTCAATCTGCTTGTTAACCATATCATAACGCTTGTAACCATTGATTTTCTCCATCCCCTCCGGTGTGCTAGGGTCCGCTGACAGCCCACGAGCATCCATCTCATCAAGGGTCTTTACGACATCTTTTCTTTTTGCCTCTTTTCGAAGGTAACTAATCGTTCCTTCTCTTTCCTTGTAGTTTGCGGCATGAACTGCATGTATGTTTTGGAACGTTTTCCTCACATCGGGGTCGATTACTTGTGGAGCGTGTTCAGCATACACGTCCGCATAAGCTTCAACGTCATCGGGGTCCAGCTTTTTAACCGTCTCGTTAAATCGCGCAACTGCAACCTTTGACGCCGCGCGGTTTAGGCTTTCTTGTATTCTGACCTTTTGCTGGCGTGCAATTTGATTCTTTGTGTCTTTGATTTTAATATCATTAATTTCGTCTTGAACCTTTGCTCTCTTTTCGGCCCTTTCATCAAGCGTTGCTTGACGTTCTTCTTGCCGCCGCGCCCGAGAGTCTGCTCTGAGTTGAGCAGTAAGATTCATTCCCGCATTATATCCGCTTGCAAAACTCATGGCTTTGATCCTCCTATAGCTTTTCCAAATCCCCCAACAAACCCACTTCCACCGTTCATCATCATGCTGCCAACTCCTCCAGTTAAACCAGACATGGCTATTCCACCGACACTTCCTAGAACTGTGTTCCAAGGATTGTTCTGAGCCTCAGCAATAGCATTCTGTGACTGCTGCTGATAACTGTTCATTGCAAAATTACTACCGAGCTGTCCCGCGTTGGGATTGAGTCCCATGCCTTGCTGGATGCCCATCGGATTGAATGCTGATGCTCCTTGTTGCGCCCCACTGATCGCGCCAAACTGAGCGACCGGTGTAACACCACTGAGAAAACTGGAAGCATTGGCGAGTCGTTGTTGCCTCAGACGGATTGCCGCGTCACCCAGAGCAAAAGCTTCGGCTTGACCAGCAGCAGAACCAAGAATGTTTCCTCGGGCTGCTTGTGCGCCTCTAACGCTCTGCTCAACTTGATTCCTTAGATCGTCTCCCAGACCATAGCCCGCTTCCAGATCTGCGATTGCTTCTTCACCCAGCATCTTACGAACCTTAGTTCCGAGAGGATCGGACTGCTCAAGTTCTTTCATCCGTTGTGCCACAAACCGTTCACCGAACTTCTCTTGAGTGGAGATCTGAGCCTCTGCTAACGTGTCAGCGGACTCACTCATAAACTCAAGTTGTTGACGAGTCTGATCGATGTCTCCGTAACCAGCGAAGTCGACCGTCTTCTCGTTGCCGTCCGCATCTGTGTAGGTCGCAGTTGTTCCCATCCGGGCTGCTGCCTCTATCAATTTGCGAACTGGCAAAGTCTCGATGTCCGCTTCTATGCCTTCTCGATTTGCGGCGGCGTAATCTGGTGGTGGTGGTGATTTTGGTGATGACATAAAAATCTTTTAAGTTGCTTGTGACTGTATTTTTTAAGTTTATTTTTTCGGTGCGCCCAATAACTCAACCGATCTGCATTTGGACAAGATCTCTCAAACACCGAGAGCATGTGATTAGTTGAGGTGCCGTCGACTGACACAAGCTCATGGATGTAAATATCATCACCGGTTCTATCGGTGGGTTCCCAAAAAACTTTCTCAATATCCCCATCAAAGTTCTTGATTTGTTTGTAGGTTGAAAAGCTTGTAATCTCCCCGCCACTCTCGGTGACCATGAGAGTCCCGTCATTGGCTTGAAAAGTGAGATGCACTGCAATCTCCTCCTCAGTCCATCCCTTAAAAACTTTTCCGTTACCATGCTCATTTGTGAAATCTATAATGTCTCGGATCTTCATTTCTGAGTTTCCATCGTGTCGATGAACGCTCCTAAATTAACGTATCGCATTGCGATATATCGTTGCTCGTTGTTGGTTAACCCCGCATTAATAAGTTGGGTCTCGTCACAACTTGTGACCCTCACTTGGAACTCTCTTCCAGCCTCGTTGCCTAGCAATGAAAGGTTGTGGCGTATCACGCCCGGAGTTCCTAAGACTGCTGGCAAGACAAAGTCAAGAGTGAGATCACCCGTTCCAGTTTCGATCAGTGTTCCCGAATCGATCGCAGATGGATCAAGTCCATCGACAACAAGCTCGACGTTAACTCGGGCCTTTGACTTAAAAAATTCCAACTCGGCAAAGTCGCACTGCTTCGGACTGACCGGGTCACTGAAAGTCATTGCGCGGGTGAGTATCTCAAATGGAACCGGCTGGAATGTTCCGTCAAGATTGTCTGTATAATCTGTTTCGACAGTTGCGTCTTCGTCGATGTGATCCCGAAGGTAAACAATGTTGTGATGATTGGTGTCCGGCCAAATTAAACGCCTTCTCCCGTCGAGTGGCTCATAGACATCGAACATGCTTGGTTTCCACTCTGTCCAAATCCCGGCCCAAGCTTTTGTGTTTGTATCATAAACTATGGTTACGTTAGGGACCGTTGAATTGAGATAGGGAACCGTCAGCATGTAACGACCTCGCCAGAAAGTGGCGCAAGACTTACTTGCATACTCCCAGTTTATCTTCTCAATGACATCTTGGATGGGAAGCGAGATAGGGTCAGAAGTTCCGATCTGGTCTTGCTGGTAAGCACTGCCAATCGTCCTTACTCCATCCCGGCTCAAAAACATTATATCGTTTCCAACTCTGACTGCTGACTTTTCTGCCAAACAACCAACACGATCTGACACAAGCTGTATGGTGTAATCGCTGACCGTGTTTGCTGGATTAGCGTCAATAATGTGAACGCTATTTTCCTTAAGGACAGCCAATCGGAAATCCTTAAAAGGAACTATTGAGACTATCTTGTCAGACCTACCATCACCGACACGCAAGGAGTTGCTTGATGCTGGGGTGGGGAAGACATCCCCTAAAGCCGGGTCACTTACATCTGGTAAAATATCCGAGAAGTGTATCTCGTCGATCCCATTGGCACAAACTAGCCGGAACCTATGAGCTGTCAGACACCGGACATCTGTAGGAGCATCTGGGTCCGTGATCTCAACAGCAACTTGATAGGTCGCGATAGAGTCAACATCATCCCAGATGGAATTGTTGTCAGCGTCGACGAGTATGTCTTCAGTTCCGTTTTGACGGACTGCAAGAATGTTGCCGTTGCTGTCGGTGAAGAAAACCGCCCCGTTGATTTCTGTGACACTGCATTTGTGTGCAAGCGTGCTCCCATCGTAAACCCCATTAAATAGAATTCCGGTTACAGAATCAGTGTGAAGATAGACGCTACCGTCCGCAAAAATCATGACCCCATAATCCCAGATAGGATTACGAAGACTGATCACTGCATGAATGCGAGTGTATGTCTGGGTGTGTAAGTAATGAGCACCCCTCCGCGATTTAGTTATACCGCTTTGAGACAGCTCGACATTCTTTAAGAAGCTCGCAGAGTTTTGCGGGATCGTTGATGCGCGACCGTATGTGTTGACTCCGGCGATGAGAGGTTGAGAGTCAAATGCGAGTGCGTCATCAGATCCGTCATTAAAGTAAACTGGCATCAGAATCCAAAGTCATCCCGAGTGTATGCTCCATCCGGGTTAGGTTGCAGTATACTGACAGCCGAGGACTGTCCCCTTTCAAGATCGCGAACTACATCCAGCAAACTTGATGCCTCTCCAAACTTTACTTGAGCTTTCCCGAATTGCCTTTGACGCTCCAACATGTCTCCCTCGGCATACGCGATCAGCGCATTATCTATACCTCTGATCTGAGGTTCATCGTTGTCGTTCCTTAAAGGTCTCAGTCGTTTTTTACCAACAACGATCAAGCACACCTCTTCACCGGTCACATACTTTGGAACCAGATTGAGTCGTATGCGGCACAAACTGAAACGTGTTTCTTCAGCGGGTATGGTTTGTGTTGTTGCGCCGTTTGAGATGCGAACGATTCCGGAAGTCACTGGTTTTGAAACGTAGTGAACCTCGTCAAATTCTGTTGATCCGTAATAGCTAGTAGATTGAAGCGTGAGAGTCTCACTAACTGGTCGACCGTCCTTGACGCCTTTAAAGTAAACGGTCTTCCCTTCATCGCTGGAACTATCCCTCAGACGAAGCATGACTCGGAAAGGGTCCGTTGACGTTGACTTGTCGAAGGCGATTGGTTCTACCTCAGTGTAAGACGCTGGAACTCCTTCATTAAACATTGCCTCCGGTTGAATTCGAACCAATGCTTGAAGGTCTCTGCAACTTAGTAAATCCGTTTCGTAAAGCACGGCAATAGGTCTGGCTATCTCATAAGGAAGCGTTGCCTCTTGCTCGTATCCGAAAGAAGTCGTTGAGTCAGACGTGTAAGGATTTGTGTCCGGACTGTCTTTTGTCTTTAAGCAAAACTGCTCGATCTTGACTGAGTCTTTCCAAAGACCGGTGTCATAAATCATCTCATGACGTTGACGGAGGAAGTCCTTGCAAATCCCCACGGATGTTGCATCGGTTTTACCGACCTTCTTGCAAACGAAATCTGCTAGTGATGCGAGTGTCATAATTATCCGCTGACTGTCCAGTAATGATTTCCGTCATAAACGAAAGGCGTGCATGTCACAATTACTCCTCTCTCCAATGGAGAAGTTGCTCCGGAATTATTAAGGACGGTGTTGCTGTCGGAATCAGTAGACTCAATCACAAATTCCACGTCACCGCTTTGCTGGTTTCCAATCATTACTTGAAGTGTTTTTACGCCTTCGTTTAGATACTCGCCCGCATTAGGTAGAGTCACCGTAACATCTCCAGCATGATGAGCCCCGCCAGTATCGACATCGTAAATAACAAGAACTCCAGAATCGTTTGAACTTGGTGTGCTTGTGATTGTGTGAACTACTGAACTTTGATTGTTCGCGACAGTAACCGGAACCGTCACTTGAAGCATACTTCCACCGGTCCCCAGTTCTGATTTAGAAATCTTTTTAACTTCGGAAGCACTTGTGTCATACACAAGGAGTGAATCGTTGTCCGCGACTGTTGACTGAGTCAAAGCACTTAGAGAAGAGACCGTTGCCAAGGATGCCTTAGCAAGCTCGGTAAACTGCATCCCTTTTCCAGCAGTCGCGTCTTTGTCGTAAACAAAAACTTTATCATCAGTCGCAATGTCACTGTCATCCATGGTTCCTAAGCTGTCCACTGACTCTAACATGTCTTGAACCGTTGCATGCTTGTTGACTCCAGCAGCCGAGTCCTTGACTAACAAAAGATCCGCTGAAAGAACTGTAGTGTGTTGCGTTAAGTCGCTAACCAATCCGGCCCCCAGACTTGATGCCCCAACAGTGGAGAACGTTGCGAGGGTGTCAGCACCTCCGCTCATCAAAACAGTGCCAGCACTGCCGGGAGACAACTCCTCCCATGACCCACCGGCACCACTTTGAATTATTGTTCCGGCTGCTGAGGTTGTGCTTGAGATTGCATTGAGTGAGACACTGTCTCCGGCCAACTGGTTTGATGTAATTGAT
>Ga0208793_1001131_pt1 | contig 15862 bp, 24 predicted proteins | sample 17_taG_FD_184092 | JGI IMG/M metagenome (GOLD analysis project Ga0208793, IMG submission 184092) | Marine viral communities from the Subarctic Pacific Ocean - 17_ETSP_OMZ_AT15314 metaG (SPAdes) (version 2) | ecosystem: Environmental > Aquatic > Marine > Oceanic | place: Pacific Ocean | collected...
TGTGTCATTTTATTATTTCCTTGCTTAACTTTAAAAGTACAAAAATGTACCGACACTAGATGCTTAGTGTCATTATTATCCTCTTTTATTTTTTAAAAAACAAAACCTGTATATGACATCAAACACCTAATATCAAGCTTTATGAGTTTTAAGTAATAATTATACAGCACTCAATTACATAAAATAATGAGAATAGTTCAGTTTAATCTATTTTTTTGCGCTATATGTGATATAAGTCACATATTTTATTGTTGGAAGAGTTTTGGAGGGTTTTAAATTAAAGATCCAGTCAATAATATAGCTGTATCGAGTATTTGTTTATCAGTCATCATTTCAATACCTTCGTCTTTTTGAGACTGGTTGTAGATAAAAACAACTAATTGAACTTGTTGGTCTTCTGATAGACCAAGCTCATTTTTTTTATTTAAATCACGCACCGCTTTTGAGCATAAAGATATTAGCTTGCCGTTGAGTTCACGATTCTTATCGCCACCATATAGTAAATATTGGGGAGATACATTTAGATACTTGGCTAAGTTGTTGAGAGCTTTGATAGTGGGTTCATTTCTACCAGTAAAGTAATGAGATATTGCGCCACTACTCTTAACGCCCATGACTGGCATAATGTCATTTTGCGACACGCCTTGTTCAGCCATCAGCTTCTTAGCTCTTTTAGTCCAGTCATTGTTCATTATCTGAATTATACATCGAGAGCATACAAAATGTACCTCTTATTACATTTTTTAATACATTACTGTTTTATTTTTATTAAATAAGCAACCTTTCCACGCCATTATAGATTACAATAAATAACATTATTTAAATATAAATTTATAAAGGATAACAATAATGAAATTAAGAGAATGGGTAGTAGCGCAAACTGAGAACGGCAAATATGCTTGCATGGAGCGCGTTTACGAGGATATGTCTGCCAGTTTAGGTGTGGGTTCCGGCTCAGTTCGACAGTGGGTAACAGGCCATAGAGATGTGGGCGCTAAACACGTCTTAAAAATTGAAAAAATAACAGATGGAGAGGTGAACGGAAGGGATTTACGCAGTGACATCTACCCCGAATAAATGAACCAAGTGTGTAAATCACAATGTAGATGTGCTCATTATTGCCTAGCGCATAGAGTGACTACTAACCTCGCATTTAGAGAGCACGAGTTAGTTGAAGGTGAACCCGATTTAAAAGAACAGTGCCCTTTATTTTGGGACGCAAGAGAAGATGATGATGGTGCAATTAAACATTAAGCCCCTAAGTGTTAATAACGCTTGGCAGGGCAAAAGGTTTAAGACGAAAAAATATAAAGCATACGAAAAGGAACTAATGTTACTACTACCAAACAAGTACGAAATACCAGATGGCGATCTTCACGTTATCTATGAGTTTGGTTTAAACACTATGGCTGATTGGGATAACCCAGTGAAGCCACTACAAGATATTTTACAAAAAAAATATAACTTTGATGATCGTAGGATCTTGAGGGCCGAAGTATTTAAGAACGTAGTAAAGAAGGGCGGAGGTTACTTCAATTTTGAAATCAGGGGAATAGCATGAAATATACTTTGTATATCAATCAAGTAATGGCAGTTGAGCTTGGCATAAAAAATATCAATCAGGCTCATGTATTTGATATGTTAAGTACCGTGTCAACTTGGGCAACACCAGTTGAGATTGATGGTGGTTTTTATTATTGGGTATCAAGACAAATTATCTGCCGTGAACTAGAGTTATTAAGCATCAAGCCAGATACTGTTTATAGACACCTTAAAAGTTTAAATGACTTAGGTCTAATAGATTATAAAAAGTCTGGTGTAAAGGACTGTATTCGCCTTACAGATAAGGGCAAAACATACTTTTCAGACACTATGTCGGAAATGAATCCGAATGATGAGGTTCCCTATGTCGGAAATGAATCCGAGCAAACTCGGAATGAAATCCGAAATAACTCGGAAATGAATCCGATATATCCTACCTACAAACATCCTACTACTAACATCAGTGTGTACCAAAAATTTGATCTTTCTGGTTTTGATGATTATGAAAAAGAGATAGCTATGCAAGTAATTGATTATCGTAAATCAATTAAATCTCCACTTAAAACTATTGCTGGTGTTAAAGGAAGGGTTACAGATATTCAGGGCGTTATGACTAAACATAAATTAACTCTCAAAAAGGTAATGGATTTGATGTCAAGTAATGAATGGAAAACTATCAAAAAAAGTTTTAATTGTTTTGAAACAGAACAACCAAAGAAAGGAACGGTTGATGGAATGAGTGACGTTAAAAAAGCAACAATCCAAATGCGGATAAATGCAAAAAATACAGCGAGGTTAGCATCATGAGTGTAATAGATAAAGCAAAAGTAGAAGAGTGTGCAACAGACATTGTTTCTGAGTTTATTGTCTACAACAAAATCAAAATGAACGTGAAGAATATTTGGATTGAAAAGTTAATTGAATTCTTTGGTCTTGAGAAACCAGACTATAACTTATTCCAGCACTCGAAAGTAATGGCAGCAGTTGCAAATATACCTAGTGAGAATGGTATTGGGGATTTGTTGGAGTTTCTAAAAAGGGTTGATAATGAAGTTCCCCAGAGACTTGAAGATAAAAAAGAAAAACTAACAGGTCAGGAATTACTAGCATATCTCGAAAAAGAATTTCATTCGATGAACTTCAGCGACAAAGTTAAAAAGACTACTGGCTGGTTTACTTGCGGATGTCCAGAGAGTAGGTTGCCTATATATATTATGGAATGGGTTAAGACTATTGATGATGGGGATATTTTAAAAAACCTGAGAGAACAATACAGCATTGGTAGAGACAAATGGAATTCTATCTCACACTCTAAAGTGGTGAGAGGTATAGGTGTCTAAGATAACTAAATCAGCCAGAGGTATGGCTTGTCAGTTAAGACTAGATGGGTGTTTGTCGGGTGGTGAGAACCCTACAACTGTATATGCTCATCTTAATACTGGTGGTATGGGGCAGAAAGCTTTAGATATACATGGTTTTTATTGTTGTTTTTCGTGTCATGACTACTATGATTTTAGAAAACAAGCAGAACCACCTTATGACAAAGAAGGATTAGAGAACAAAGCACTCAGAGCTATGCGAAGAACCCAAGAGATCTTGACTAAGAAAGGCTTAATGTGAGCTGAAGACTTTTTGGACAAGAGAAGAAATTTATTAAAACAATAAAGGAGATTTATATGGATAAGTGGATTGAGTTGGTTAAAGACAACAAGAAGTGGGCGATTGTAATTGGTTTTGTGGTTTTAGCTTTGTTGGCGAACCTCTTTGGTCTTAATTAATGAAATTATTTGTTGATAGAGGTAATCCAGAGACAGCCATGAGGATGGCTAAGAATATGATGGTATCTCATTTCAACACAAGTAAAAACGATAAGGCTGTTCTGGAAATAAAAGAGAATAGTCTTACAAGGACTCAGCGACAAAACAAATTATTCTGGATGTGGATGACTTTGATTGGAGATGAGGTTGGACACACCAAGGATGAGATGTCGGAGATATTACAACAAGCAATATTAGGAGAAAGCAGCTTCCCTTCTAAATTAGATGGTGCAGATGTAAAGAAACACAAGAGAGCTAAAAATCTCAGCATTGTAGAAATGACAAGATTCTTGGAGCAAGTGGATATATTCGCAGCAGATACATTGAGCATGCAATTACCTAGGCCAGAGGATTTGTACTGGCAAAGCATGGGGGTGATTGAATGATAACTGTGCTGCAAAAATTGCACGAGAAGATAAGAATCATTCAGGGAATAGCTGAGGCAGGGCATCACATTGCTCAGGATGAGTTGACTAAAGGGCAGTTCGAGCAAATCATAAGAGAATTGAACTTGGTTGGTTTTCAGGAGTGGCAAGCCTCAAAAAAGGATAAGGATGACATTTAGATTAGATGAAGGCCCTGATGATCTACCAGAAAGATATATTGCAGCTCTTTTAGTAATTGCTAAAGGAAAAGAAATATCTGTGGAAGAGGCTCACGAAGAGGTTAGCGATACATTAGATGCAATTTACCAAGAGGGTATTGATATTAAGGTGGATTTAGATAGCGACAAAAAACAAACGAAACATTAATATGAAAAATATATTAAGAGAAAAGACAAAAGCAAAATGGGTATCTAAAAGAGGTGTGGGTATAGAGGACAATGCACCACCAGTGGAATACTATAAAGGCAAGAGAACTAAGTTCTGGGATGGAATTTTAGTTGGATTGATAGTGGGATATATTCCTTATTTGTACCACATGAATTTCTAAAATGGATAAAGAGTTACCCATCATAATTGGCGATGGTTTAAGTAATAAACAGGTGAAATTTATCAATGCTTATGTGAATAGCTATTGTAATGTAAGCAAAGCCTGTAAGGCGATTGACATATCTAGGCAAACATTCTATATGTGGTCAAAAGAACTTGACACATTCAAACAGGCAGTAGAACAGGCTAAAGAGGCACTTAAAGATAGATGGGAAGATGAGATTAATAAGCAAGTGTTTGAAGATCGTAACCCAATAGTATTAAACAAATTTGCTCCAATGGTATTAAAGGATCGTGGTTACGCTGACATTAAAGATGTGAACCTACATTCAACAGGCCAGCAAGAGAATAACGTGGTTATTACTGTGGTTGATAGTGTGGTTGAATCAATTGATGAAGAGGAGCAAAGAGTTGAACATTGATTTGAAATTAACAGAACAATTCACTCCGTTTCTTAAACCAAAGAGGATGAAAGTGGTTTATGGTGGTAGAGGGTCAGGCAAGTCTTGGTCTATAGCACAGCTTCTTATTCTTAAAGCCTTTGAAAAGCCAACGAGAATCCTTTGTGCTAGAGAAATACAGCGTTCTATATCTGATTCAGTCTTACAGCTCTTAGGTGACACAATCGAAAGGATGGGGCTTAGAGATTATTTTGATGTACAAAAGACTCAGATAGTAGGAACAAATGGATCACGCTTTATCTTTGAGGGCATGAGGTCCAACATTACTAAGATTAAGAGTATGGAGGGTATTGATATTGCTTGGGTTGAGGAAGCTGAATCAGTAACCTATTCTAGTTGGGAAACCCTTATACCTACTGTAAGAAAGAAAGGCTCTGAAATATGGGTTAGCTTTAACCCTAATGACGAAATGGATGACACATACCAACGCTTTGTAGAGAATCCACCACCTGAATCACATATATATTCTTGTAAGGTAAATTTTAATAATAACCCGTTTTTTCCACCTGAGCTTGAGAAGGAAAGACTACTACTTAAAGATAAGAACATCGACCTATACAATCATGTTTGGGAGGGTGAGGTGTTATCCAATAGAGATGGGGCATACTTTGCCAAGTTCATTCAGAATGACCAGATTATGGACTTTGCTGTAGAGCCTAATATTCCTGTTGATACTTACTGGGATCTTGGGATTTCTGACAGTATGTGCCTATGGTTAGTGCAGCAGGTTGGTAGAGAGATCAGAGTTGTAGACTGTTATGAAAACCAAGGAGAGGGGTTACAGTTCTATATTAATTGGCTTCATGATTGGAGAACCAAACATCAGGCTGTCTTGGGCCAACACTATGCACCTCATGATATACAAGTCAGGGAGCTTGGTAGTGGTAAGTCAAGATTGGAGACAGCAAGAAAGCTAGGGATAAACTTCAGGGTTGTACCTAAACTGAGTATCGAAGATGGCATCCATGCTGCAAGAGCGATACTGCCTAAATGCTATTTCAATAAGAAGAACTGTAAGACAGGACTTCAAGCACTCAGACGATATAGAAAAGAGTTTGATGAAAAGAAGGGAGTGTATAAACCACATCCACTTCATGATTGGTCATCTCATTATGCTGATGCCTTTAGGTATTTCTCTATAGCTTTCAGAGATAGAAGTAAACAACAAAGAGCAGGACAGCCACAAGCGAACATTGATTGGCTGGTTGCATGAATAAGGATAATTATTACATTGGGTTCAGCGAAAGAGAAGGTCTGCATTTCTGGGATGTGTTCACTACAAAGAAGTTCAGACATTGCTTTGCCTTTAAATGGGATGGATTTAATTGGATAGTGATAGAAAGTCTAGGTTGTGCTTTGGAAGTGGAGATCTTGCCTTATGGTGAGGATGATGATGTTCCACAGATTATGGAAGATGCTGGATATTTAATAACCCAGATGAAAAGAGTAGAGCATAACAAATATATTTTTAGGGGGTGGATGACTTGCGTTACAGTGGTCAAACATTTGCTAGGGATAAGGAAGCCTTGGATAGTAACACCCAAGCAATTATATAACTATATAAAAAGGAGAAAAAATGGCAGCCATAACGAAGGCAGTGTTTGGTAAGAAGAACCCACCACCGTCACCACCACCAAGAGCAGCAGCACCTAAAAAGTCTGAAGCTGAAGTAACTGCTGATGCTAGCAGAGATAGAGCTTTAAGAGCAGAACAATACGCATCTCGCAAGAAGAAGCGTAGAAGGGGGCGTTCAATGTTAATGTTTAAAGATGAACAGGGAGTATCAGACACACTAGGATAACATTATGCCAAAATATAAGAAAAGTACAGATGCTGTTGCTGCGCTCATTAAGCGTTATGAGACAGCTAAACGACATCGAGCATCTTGGGAACAGCACTGGAAAGAGTGTTACGAGTACGCCTTACCTCAAAGGGAAGTATTCGATCAACACATTGAAGGAGCTAAGAAGAACTCTAAGATATTTGATTCGACAGCACTGATTGCTACCCAGAGGTTTGCTTCAAGGCTGCAATCGACATTAGTTCCTCCATTCAAGAAGTGGGCGAAGCTCTCAGCAGGTACAGCTATACCGAAACAGTTTGCCAACAAGATTGACAAGCAGCTGGAAGAGGTGACTGATACACTATTCAGTTATATCAATCAATCCAATCTGGCTACCGAGGTCCATGAGTCTTTCTTGGATTTGGCTGTTGGCACTGGTGCATTGCTACTTGATGAAGGCGAGGGTGATGATCTTTTGAAGTTTACTGCTGTGCCACTTAAAGAGGTGCTTGTTGAAGATGGTCCTCATGGAACGATTGAAACTGTCTTTAGACTACATGAGCACCCAGCAAGAAACATCAAGCAAGTCTGGAAGAAGGGCAAGTGTTCTCCAAGCGTTCAAGATATGATGAAAGAAAAGCCTGACCAGTTGGTATCAATCATTGAGGCAACTGTTTACAATCCAGAGAAGAAGGTTTATGAGTATGTGATTATCGAGGAGGCAACTAAGCATGTCATCTTTGAAGATTACTTTGATGTTTCACCTTGGATAGTATTCAGATGGGCTAAGGTAGCAGGGGAGAGATATGGTCGTGGCCCTATCATGACCGCACTACCAGACATTAAGACTGCTAACCAAGTGGTGAAGTTCGTACTCAAAAACGCTGAGAAAGAGATTGTCGGTGTCTATAAGGCTGTCGATGATGGTGTTCTCAATCCTTGGACTGTATCAATTAAGTCTGGTGCTGTGATTCCTGTTGCAGCTGAGGGTTCTTTATCACCTCTACTATCTGGTGGCAACTTTAATGTTAGTGAATTAATCCTTGAAGATTTAAGAGACAACATCAAGAAGGCTTTGTTCCATGATCAGTTAGGCCCAGTCAGTGGACCAACCAAGAGTGCTACTGAGATTTCAATTAGACAACAGGAGTTGATGAGTGATATTGGTTCTTCATTCGGAAGATTACAGATTGAGTTCATTAACAAACTTGTCAAGAGGTCTATTGATATTCTTACTCGAAACCAGAAGGTTGCTCCGATCAAGGTCGGTAATCAAGAGGTAGAGATTAAAGTTATATCACCACTAGCACAGCAACAGGATATGGATGAGGTTAACAAGCTCGCTCAATTTGTACAGTTTGCAATGATGGTTGGTGAAGATGCTGTAAGAGTTGGTCTTGATCTTGAGGCTTTTCCAGAGCATATCGCTAAACTACTTGGGATTGACCCTGAGCTGGTTAGAGATAAAGAAGAGAGGGATGCGATAAAGCAGCAGATGCAAGAAGAGGCTCAAATGGCACAGGCAGCTGAAGCAGCAGCTCAGAACCCTGAGTTAGCCCAACAAGCAATGGAGCAGATGGGTGGCTAAACAAAAAGACTTTGATGCAATGATAGCCCGTTTGTTTAGGACTATGGATGGAAAACAGATTCTAAAGCATTGGGAGGATCGTTACATCAAAGCACCTGTTTGTATTCCTAGTGAGGGAGATGCTCAAGGATATTATAGGGAAGGACAGAATAGTGTGATACGAACTATTTTCAATGCCATCAAGCGACAAGAGCGTGGCGATTACATAACTGGAGACGATAATGAGTGAAGAGACTTTACTTAATGAAGAGGTAGCCGAAACTACTACAGAAGAGGCTATAGAAGCAACAGAAACGCCCACAGATGGATGGTTCTTGAATGAGGAAGTGAAAGGAGAGGGAGACGTACCTGAGTGGTTTAAATCGGATAAATACAAATCTGTTGCAGAACAAGCTAAAGCTTATGCTGGACTTGAATCTAAACTAGGAGCATTTACTGGCGCACCTAAAGATGGTTATGAGGTAGAACTACCTGAAGGAGTGGATATTGAGTTGGACAGTGAAGACCCTATGTTGGTCAATTTCAATGATTGGGCGAAAGAGGCTGGGCTGTCTCAGGAGGCTCATACCAAACTTATGAGTATATATGTGAATGGTATATTTGAAGCCCAACCCTCAATCGAGGAAGAGATGAAGAGAATGGGTAAGGATGCCAGCAGAAGGATCAACGATTTTACTGTATGGGCTAAAACAGTATTCAACCCTGACGAGTTTGAAGTGTTAGAAGGATTAGCAACTTCAGCTTCTGGTTTTGGAGTCCTTGAAAAAATGAGAGGGATGATGAGAGATTTTCAAATATCAACCTCCGATAATGCTAAATCAGTCAGCTCAATGACCCAAGAGAAACTCTACGAGATGGTGGCAGATGAAAGATACAGCACTTCACCTTCTTTTAGAAAGGAAGTTGATAATAAGTTTAAGGAGTTCTTTGGAGCACATCCCTCTGCCGAAGTTAGGAATTAATATTTATAAATAATACAAAAAATTGATACAAATTAAAATGGTATCATGTGGTAAAATACATTACACGGACACTCTTGTCTTAAAGACCCGTATTCTAAAAGATGGCAACTTGTAAACATGCTAGATTCAGCCCAGAATACGGAAACCTGAATTGAAAAAACAATTTAATTTAATTTAGGAGAAGACAGAATGTCTATCAATCTATCTAGTGCTGCGTCAGCTCAGTTCGATGCTGAAGTAAAGCACGCTTTCCAGACAGCTGGAAAACTCCGTGGTGCAGTTCGATTAAGAACTGGCGTTGTAGGTGATACTTACAATTTCCGCACTATGGGCAAAGGGTTGGCTAATCAGAAGGCTAGTCAATCGGATGTTACTCCAATGGATATATCTCATGCTAAAGTTGCAGTTACCTTAGAGAACTGGGTGGCTGGTGAATATACAGATATATTCGATGCAGCAGAGGTTAACTTCGATGAGCGCAGAGAACTCGCAGAGACTATCGCTGGTGCGATGGGTCGTAGAGCAGACCAATTAATTATTGATGCTCTATCAGCTGGTTCAACTATCTCTCATGGTTCTACTGGTTTAACTTTAGCAAAACTGATTAGCGCAGCTGAGGAGCTGAATGATAATGGAGTGCCATCAGGTGATCGCATCCTGTTAAGTTCAGCAGAAGGTATTACCGACCTGTTAAGTGATACAACTATTACTTCCTCAGACTATAACACTGTTAGAGCGTTGGTGGCTGGTGAAATCAATAGCTTTATGGGTTTTAATGTCATCATGCTTGAAACTCGTGCTGAAGGTGGGCTGTCAAAAACAAGCACAACTCGTGATTGCTATGCTTTCCATAAGTCAGCAGTTGGTGCTGCTATCGGTCTTGATATTTCTACGGAAGTTAACTACATTCCAGAGAAAACTTCATGGCTTTCTTTAGGCAAATACAAAGCTGGTGCGGCCACTATTGACACTGCTGGCGTTGTAAAAGTTGAAATCACTGAATAATATAGGAGACTAACATGGCTTTTGCTAGAGCAAATCTAAACCTGTCCTCATCTGGAGCTGCTGATGCACCAAAGATTTGGACCTATAAGTCTGCTGATGCTATCGCAACACTTAACACTTCTGGCTACTTTAATAGTGCCTCTAAGGAGTTAAATGTTGGCGATTTGATCTATGCTTATGACACCGCAACTCCAACAGGTTCGTTGGTGGTTGTTTTGTCTAATGCAAGTAGTGTGGTTGATGTATCTGATGGTACAGCAATCTCAGTTGCAGATGCTGACTAAGTAAAAAGTTAAGCCCCTTCGGGGGCTTTTCCCTTACCTATGTCATCAGTAAAGAATTACACATCAATCGACTTGGCATCCAATGCGTTGCTCTTGATTGGTGAAGAAACCATATCGTCATTTACCGATGATTCTACAGCAGCTCTAGTGGCTGCTAATTTGTATGAGCCAACATTTGAGGCTCTACTGACTGTCCACCCTTGGAGGTTTGCATCATCTAAAGCAACCTTGTCAAGATTGACAGCAACCCCAGTAAACCAATGGGATTATGCTTTTCAGCTACCTGCTGATTTTCTGGTAGCACAGCATGTGGACTCGGACATCATGAACTATCAGATTTATGGTTCTAAGTTATATTCAAACCAAACATCAATCGTTCTGGATTACACATTCAAACCTGACGAGTCCTTACTACCTGCCTACTTTGCAGAGGTTCTTGAATACAAGTTGGCTTCAGTGTTCTCTATACCTATAACGGAGAGCGCAACCAAAGGAGAATATTATGCAGAACTCGCAGAGAAGATGTTGACCAAAGCTAAACAGATTGATTCTTCAGCAACACCTTCTATCGTTCCAAACGAAGAGTCTCCACTTATTGGTGGCAGGGCTTAATGGCTAAAGCATCTGTATCACAAACACAGTTTACTGCTGGGGAGTTAGACCCTAGATTAGCAGCTCGTCATGACTATGATGGCTACTACAAGGGTGCACAAACTTTAACCAATGTAACTTGTTTAGGTCAGGGTGGCGTTAAAAGAAGAGGTGGAATGAAATACATCGACACTTTAACCGACACCGATGTTCGTCTAGTGACTTTTGAGTTCAACGTCACCCAAACCTATCTATTGGTTTTTGCCAATGTAAAGATGTACGTCTACAAGGATGGAGTTAAACAGACCAATTTAAATAGTTCTGGCAATGACTACATCACAACCCCTTGGAACGCTACAGAAGTTAAGGAGATGAGTTTTACCCAGAGTGCTGATACATTGATTATCTGTCACAATAGCCATGCTCCCAGAAAGATAGTTCGCTCTGGCTCACATACAGCTTGGACACTATCAACTATATCATTCTCGTATTATCCAACCTATGACTTTGACCAGAACTACGACAGCAATACATTTGCTATAGGTACGGGCTACGATTCGATTGGTTCTTCAGTTACTGTTACTTGTAATGCCTCTGGAAAAATAACATCTGATCATGTTGGTGGTATGTTTGAGGGTAATGGTGGAGTCATTAGAATTGTATCGCAAACTTCAACTACACTCACTGGAACTTTATTACAGGAGTTTATCAACAACAATACTTTGGATGGTGTTGATTGTAGTCTGGAAGAGCCTGTATGGAGTGCCACTCATGGCTATCCGATTGCAGTGACCTTCCATGAATCAAGACTATGGTTTGGTAATGCAACATCCAGACCACAGACATTATGGGGTAGTGTAATTGGAGACTTTTATAATTTCGATAGGGGTGTGGGAGGTGATGATGAATCTATTGACATCACGCTTGACACCGATCAGGTTAATGCCATATATCATCTTGTCTCAGGTAGACACTTACAAATATTTACTTCTGGTGGTGAGTTCCATATTCCTGAAAGACCAATCAAACCAGCAAGTGTAAGTGTCTTGAGACAAACCAGATTTGGTTCAATGCAGAAAGTCAAACCAATCGGTGTAGATGGCGCAACAATGTTTATCCAGAGGAATGGCAAACAAGTACGAGAGTTCATCTTTACCTATACTGAAGACTCTTATATTTCCTCTGAAGTGAATCTACTTGCTCCCCATATTATTAACTCTCCAGTGTCAATGGCAAGTCAGACGGGTGATATTGAGAATGAAGGTAACTACCTATTTGTTGTCAATGGTGATGGAACAATGGGGGTTTTCATCACTAATCGTGTGGAGAAGGTAACAGCTTGGACTAAATATACAACAGAGGGAGATATTCTTGATGTGGCTGTTGTTGAAGATGTTATTTATCTCTATGTTAAGAGAACTATCAACTCATCTGTTGTTTATCACATTGAGGCGATAGATAATGATTATTACACGGATGCTTCTAAGCAAGTGACAAACTCACCAGCTTCGGCATCGGTAGCTGGATTAGCACATTTGAATGGTGAAGAATGTCGTGTTCGTGCTGACTCATCAGTGATGGATAATGCTACCCCTTCAGGTGGTTCGATCACATTAACAAGAACAGCAGAAGATATTGAAGTAGGCCTTAACTATAATACTGAAATTAAGACAATGCCTTCCAACATCACTTTGGATAGTGGTCCAATCAGCGTTAAGAAAAGGCGTATTTCAAGAGTATCAGCTCAACTTCATGAATCTAGTGGAGTTAAAGTTAATGGTAAGCCTTTACCAGTGAGAGGTTTTGGAGTAGGTATATTGGGTAAAGCTCCAGATGAATTTACAGGTATCAAGACTATTCCGATATTGGGATATTCAAGAACAGCTCAGATAACAGTAACACAGACTGACCCATTGCCTTTGACATTGTTAGGCTTAACGCTTGAATTACAGGTGACAGGATAATGCAAGCAATTGGAGTAGCTGCATCAATAGCATCAATAAGTGCAGGCAGGAAAGCCTCGGCTCAGGCAGCTAGGGCGCATGCACAAGCAGCTGAAGATCAAGCAAGGGCTTATAAAGAGCAAGCCGAGAGTGCTAAGAGTGCTGCCAAAGACAGAGAGTTGGAAAGGCTGATCAATCTAAGAAAGGTTAGAGCTGCCCAAAGAGCGCACTGGGCTGGATCTGGTATTGATTCAGGTTCAGGTTCGCCCACGACAATCGCTAGTAGGTCTTATCAAATGTTCGAGCTAGACCAAGGAGCTGACTTGATTAATACAAGGTGGCAAATACGCACTCTAAATAATTCAGCCGATGCAGCAATTCGCATGGGTCGTATTAAATCAAAACACTCTCTACTCACAGGCAAACTTAATACTTATAGTTCTATAAGCAAGCTAGCTAATACGCTGAGTGAAGACTAAATGGCATTACCAGAATACAAGCGCACCACCCTTAGACAAGTCCAGAGTGCTGATATGTCATCAGCAAAAGTATGGGAAACATTGGCCACTACAATGGATGATTTTTCAGCTAAACTTAGTGGTTTTGCAAATACTCAACTATCACAGGTCCAATCAGCTCAGGCTGCCCAAGCAGCTAATACTAAATATCAGACAGCACTAGAGCTAACTGCTAGTAAATACGAGAAGTCACAAAATGATGCAGAGGCTGCTCGCTTATTGGCTGCTGAGAAATACGCTGCCTCACAACAAAGACAAAAAGAAAATGACGAAAGACAAAGAATAGAGGATGAAAGAGTAAGAAATGAACGAGCTTCAAAAGCCTATGTCAATAGTATGGAGGCTGAAGTTCTTAAAACCTTTAGAGAATTAAGTCTTGTTCATATTAATGATCATGAGGGTTATATGAACGCTGCCAACGCAGCAGCAGAGGTTTGGTTTGCGAATGAAACTCTTGATGAAACGGAAGGGATGCGACAACTCTTCACGACAATGGTTAATAACAAAAAGAACCAGTATGCTGAGACTCCATACCAGAACACCATAACACAAGAAAGGGAAGTACAGAAAACTGAGGCACTTAATAATATACACGAGGTTATTGCAGATGCTGTGTACCAAGCTGAGGACTGGATTAGAAAGGCAAATCTGGCTAGTTTAGATTTAGAAACCAATCCCCAAGAATTTGAAGATCAACTAGAGTTGGTAGAAAACCAATATGAAGTATTAGAGACAAAAATTGATCAATTAATTTTAGAGCATGATTTAACTGCTGATGAAGCTATAGCACTTGAAACGGAATTGAAGACTCGTTTCCTTAGTGGTGTTATAACTGCTCAACTTGCTATTGATATGGAAAATAACGAGGGTTGGGATAGCATCGAAAAGTTTTACGAAAACCCCAATAAGTTTATCAAAAACAATCCCTACATCGCTGCAATGTTTCCAGAGGGTTTTAAGATAAAAGACACAGAGAGAGAAGAAATATGGAAGGAACTTCTTGATTATAAAAACACTGTTAATAAACATGATGACTATGCCCTGAAAAAAGAACTAGAGGCATTAGAGATTGAACACAATGATAACTTCTCAGAAACATTATTCAATCTAGCTGATATGGATAAAGACGACCCTCTGGTACTTCAAGATATACAGGACCTGCTTGATAATGACAAAATTAGCAATGAACAGCATGATGCTTTGATCTATGCCTTAACAAGTGACAAGTATGCCCAAGAAGACGATGATGTTGTTAATGACATTCTCCTTATGTTGTTTGACCCTCAGAGTAAAGATACTGACATCTATGATGCAATAATAGAGGCAACTGCTGCTGGTCAAATAAATACAACTACTGTACAAAACATGCTTGGAAAGTTGCGCTCTGGCGATCTAAAAGCATTAACGAATAGCTTTGAATTTAAACAAGGCATGAATATGATTCGTATGGGTCTTACCAAAGATGCTGACGCATATACTGAAGGTGAAGCAAACGCTGTCAGGTATGCCCAAGAAGAGTTCTATAAAAGGATTTTGGAAGGTGAAAAACCTTTGGATATTTACAATGAAATCATTGATAGGTATCAAGGAGTGTTAATAAATGAAAGTGAAGTTACTAAGCCTGTAGAGAGAGAAGTAGTTGAGGTTGAAGTTGAACCAGTAGAAGTTGATTTAGCTAAGGCAGGTTCAACATATCAAAACTCAGTATATGACTCTGAAACAGGATTCAATACTTACTTTGTCGGCACGCATGGTTCAATGACAATAAGTAATGCCATCCAGACTGAAATCAAGATTGGTGAGCAGCTAGAGAATAAACTACTAACAGAATCACAGGGGTCTGAGTTAATGAAACAACTCTATGACTATATGAGATTGTTACAAGGTTTAGAACCTGTTGAACCTTACATACCAGAGGTTATTCAGTGATTGAGGAAAATACTACAATGGTTAGTGAAGAAGTTGCTGGACTAGAGAATATACCTGTTGTTCCAACTAATGAGAGTGTAGTGGCTGATTATTCTGATAAATTGTTCACTCTACAAAACTATGAGTTCTCGACAGAGAAGGCTAGACACAGATATGCCGAGTCTCAAAAAGCCAGACAACAAATTGAAAATCCTGTTAAAGACGAAGAGATCAACTTTAATAGCTCTGGTATTCCTGAAGTTACATTTTCTGATATTCCTACTGAAGATGATGAGAAAAACAAAGAATGGCAAATTCAACATATTAAAGATAACCCTCAAGAAGCATGGAAATTCGGTGAAGAAGATGTTGATTATATTAACTATAACGGAAGAAGAATAAAGAAAAAGGATAGAGGGGCTTTTACAAATCTGTATCTCGCTGCTCCAGACTGGGCGCAAAAAATAGTATATCCACTTGCTACTGTTTTCCTGAAAGACACAGAAGAATCGAATCCTATATTGCGTG
>Ga0208793_1001132_pt1 | contig 15858 bp, 20 predicted proteins | sample 17_taG_FD_184092 | JGI IMG/M metagenome (GOLD analysis project Ga0208793, IMG submission 184092) | Marine viral communities from the Subarctic Pacific Ocean - 17_ETSP_OMZ_AT15314 metaG (SPAdes) (version 2) | ecosystem: Environmental > Aquatic > Marine > Oceanic | place: Pacific Ocean | collected...
TTTGCCATCTTTATCTTTTATTTTTTTAAACAATATCTCCATCTTCTTAACATTGGAGTCTTTTGGTTTATAAATCTTTTTCTTCATACTATCCTAAAAATATACCTCCAGAGAAATTAGAATCTGTGTCTGGACTCATCTGCTCATTTGTAGATGTGTTATATTCTGGGAACAGATTGTTATTGTAATCCATGTAATCTAAAAATCTTCTAGTATAAAAGTCAGCAGTCTCATTAACTTTACCCATTAAATGTACTAACTCATCTTTATCTATAGCTTGTTTGTTATCTCCAATGTGTTTATAGATACCACCATTACCAATATTATAAGAGGCAAATGGTAAGTAAGAACTTTGGCTAAACCAAATCAACATAGGCTTTACATACTGATTAATTAAATTCTTGTAGTTAGCGTTAGCAGAATCATCAAGAGTATCTGTTAAGATTAAGTCCTGTAACTTATCGTATAGGTTTCCACCTAAATAGTTTTGGATATGCAAATCTTGAGCAACCTCTACAAACTGTATTAGCTTATCGTCATCTGTATTTCCAGATATAATAGACTTTCTTTTTAAGTCATTTAATGTTATAAATAATGCTTTAGTCGCCATATCTTATTTTTTATTAGTTGGATAAGCCCCTCTATCTGGTCTATCAATCATTCTTTCAGTCATCTCATTTGGATTTTTAGGTTCTTTTAAACCTTTCTCGTAAGCCGAATTAGGGTCTACTCTCTTATCTCCTTTTAACTTGTATACTCTTAACTCCCAGAAATGATGACAGTTCTTACCTCCCTTGAATTTTAGTAAACTATAGTTCTGTCTGTTATGACCTAACTCACTATTTACACCTCTAAAAGACATCATATTAATATCTTCCTTTCTAAATACTATCTTTCTTTCTGTAAACGTTTCCATCTTCTTGCAGAAAGTTCTACTATCTGGAGATTTTCTTACAGGCATATAAGCGTATCTAACTTTATAGATTTCACTATCTTCTTTAGATGACTTGTTGCTAGACTTAATTTCAGCCATTTTAACCTCACTTAATTCCTCAGCATACTTCTCAGTATGTATAACCTCCCAATCATCGCTTATAATCTCTCCTAAGCCTTCTAATTGCTCTAACATATCATCTCCTTCTTCATCAGAAAAGTCTGTTGGCTCTTCTTGAGAACTTAGCTTCTCTCCTGTTTCTTCTTCTCTCTTAATCTTAGTAGAGATGTTGTCTAATTCTGTAAACTCAATAGGTTGTAAAGTAACAAAGTATAAGTTTAGGTATATTCCATTTACAGATAATATCTCACAGAAGTCATCTAATAAATCCTTTTGGAAAGGTCTAATAACAAAGTTATCCATAAGTATAGATGCAGTTCTTAATTCCTCTGCATTGTTACCAAAACCTGTGTTGTCCTTAATACCTAATAAGATAGGAGATACAATTCCGTGTCCTAACATTATCTTCTCTCTACTCTCATCAGCTAAGAACTGATATTGTGCGTGAGCATCTGGTAAGTGTATAGGGTCTATAGTTGCTGAACTATCTTTGTCTTCGTTAAAAGCTATGATTGTTCTACCTGCATTGTTTGTTCCTCCAAACTTATCGTTTATCTTGCTTTCTATTATTTCTTGAGTCTCCTCTGGAGGAATACCATTGTTGAAATTAATAAATAAGCTAGGCTGTAAACCATTTTTTATATTGTTGATATGGTAGTTAGATACCTCTACCTCTAAATCACAGTACTGTAAACATCCGTGATAGTCACTAGGAGTATAATACCAAAATCCACTTTGATAAGGTTTAGATACAAATATCTCAGAAGTTTCCTTCTTACCACCTTGACCAAAAGCTGGTATTCTTTTAGGCTTATCGCCTCTTTTATACTCAGACCAGTTAGGATGATAGTACCAAGCCTTTATAATTCCATCTACAGCTTTCTCAGCTCTAAGAGTTTCTATTGGAAAGTGTAATGCTTTTAGTACTCTCTTTTTAGTTTTATTGTAAACAACTTGGATAGCAGCCATTCCTAACTCTTTCCTATCGTTTACTATTCTTTTAATGTCTTTAGGCTTAAATATTAATTGAGTCTCTGCCCATTCTACAGGCTTCTCTTTACTATCAGTACACTCTAAACCTCTACCATAAATCATATCAGATATACCTTTGATACATCTTGAGTTAGTAGGACTACCTAAATTTAAGTCTATCAGTCTACCAAAGTGATTGTTGTCTTCTCCCCAGCTAACCCAATTATCTCCTTTTCTTTCTATAGCCTTAGGCATCTCATAGGTAGATAGTTCAACGACACTAAAGTTCTTAGTATACGTCTTTGGCTTACTTACTGAATAATTCTTTTTAATATTTATTTTACCCATTATATTGTTATGTATTTATCATCGCCATCTGTGTCATTCTCTTCGTAATAGTCAGTACTTATAGTATGGTAGATATCCGTGTCTGTTTGACTTGTAACGTATATCTTATCTCTATACCATAAATTTGCACCTCTAGTCATCTCTAAAACATAGGCTCTTTCAGCTATAAACTTATCTGAAGATAGAGTTATATCTATGTAGTCATTGTTGACTGATGCTGTAACATTTGAAATTGTTACTATGTTGCCTGTTCCGTCTTCTCTTATTGTAGCATTGATACCAGTTGTATCTAATGTTCTAGGTAAGATAGAAAAAGTTTGTGAGCTTGATGTTGGCAATAATCTAATCATAAACTTATAACGTATATTCTATTTTTTGTTTTTATTGCAAAAGAAAAGGTCTACCGAAGTAGACCTAAACTAAAAAACATAAAGTAAACTGAAAAACTATGATTGAACTACAACAGTAAATCCTACAGTTGCAGGGTCAGAATCCAAGAAGTTAGCAGGTTTCTTTTCCATACCAGTTAAAGTTAATGTATAACCACTTAGGTCATTCATTGCTTGTCCTGTTACGATAGTACCAGCAGTTACTTGACAGCCATTTTCAAATCCAGCTAAAAAGTAATTGTCATTTTGGTCTTGAACGATAACTCTTGGTCTACCATAAGAAAGTAATTTTAATTCTTTATGGTCATCAACAGTTAATTTTTTCAAGGTCAATTCAACTACTTGTTCGAAGGCAGTAGTTCCTGTTTCAGCACTAGACTGAATATTTTGCGTGAAAGAAGAAGCATCTCTTACTTCATACTTGTATACGTTTGGTGTTCCAGACACAGCGTCAATAACGTCTGTATCAGAAGAGTCAAATGTGTAACTAGCAGGAGTAGTATCTTCAAAATTCGAGAAGTAGATAGCTTTTATACCTCCAACCGAATCTTTACATACTTCTTTTCTTCCTAATGTTAAATCACAAGCCATTTGTTGTATTGGGTTTTAATATCCCTCCCCACAAAGAGGAGGGTTATTGTTAATAATCAGTTAATTAAGCTGGAGTGTAAAGAACGATGTCTGAACCAAATCCGTGTTGTACACCTGCTGTAAATCTCATTACGAAACGTACATTTTGTGAACCATCAATGTCAGCCATATCTAATACTTTTACTTCGTTGTGGTCAGATAATAATCCTGTTCCAAAGAAGATGTTAGAAGCTTCAGCTAAGTACATATAGTTAGAGTCTAATCCGTTTGCTAAGAATATCTCTACTCCATCAAATAATAATGAGTTGATAGCTTGGTTATTTCCTTTTGATTCGTAACCAGCAGCTCCTACTCCGTCAGCACCAAATCCTCCTAAAGCTCTTACATAAGCTTTATAAACGTTTTGAGCAACGTATAATTTAACATCTGACTTTCCGTATAATGCAGAAGGCATAGCGTCTACTACTTTACCCATTTCCTCTACTACGTTAGCAGAAGTAATAGTAGTTCCTGCTACATCTACTACACTTGAGTCAGCAGTAGCTAAAGCTACTAATCCGTCAAATTCTCCAGAAGTACCAGTAGCACCCATCCAGATATTTTTCTCATTCTTGTCAGCAATCTTAGCAATAATCTCAGCGATTAAAAACTCTTGGAAAGAAGGAGGTAAGTTGTCAAATGCAGAATATCCCATAGATATTGCATCCCAGTCATCTCTAAAATCAGATTTACACAAGTTTAAGTTTACTTGGAATTCCTCTGGTTGTAAGATTTTCTCGTCTAAAGTAACAGTATCAGTAGCAGCGAAATCACAGCTTCCATCAGCGATTAAGTCTGTGGTAGAAAGTCTCTTGATTACTTGCTTGAACTTTACATTTGGTTTAACAGTAATACCACCATTTTCGATAGTATTTGCAGATAATAAAGCTGCTGAGATGTACCCTGCTGCTTTTTCTCCTGCGTAAGTTGTTGTAATTGAAGTTGTTGTTGCCATCTTTTTTTATTTATTAAATAGTTTGTTGTAGATTGAGTCTTTCACAGTTCTACTTCTGCTTTGTGAATATAAATGTTGTTGTTTTTGCTCTACTTGAGCTTCTGGAGAATGTACTATTTCTTCTGCTTCTACAGATAGTTCAGTAACTTCTTCCTTAATTTCTACTTCCTCTGATAACTCAGCAGGAACATCTTTCTCTTCTGAAGGAGAAACGATTTCCATCATCTGCTTAACAGAAGCTTTTAATGAATCTAACTCTTCGTATAAAGAATCGTATTTCTTCTTTAGTGACTCAATATCTGAATCTTCAGAAATAACTTCTTCCTCTGCGATAGGAGCTTCTTCGATAACTTCCTCAGCTTGTTCTACTTTTTCTTCAGCTAGTTCAACAACCTCTTCTACAGGTGTCTCAACTACTTCTTCAGAAGAAAGTAAAATACTTTTGAAAGCATCTACAATTTCTTTTGGACTTTTCATAAATTAAAATTTATTATTAATAACTCTATAACACTAATAACTAGTAATATAAATATTGTTGTATTTTTGTTTAGATATTACCAATACCTTGATTAATCATTCTGCCTTTACAACAGTCTCTACTATATCTACTTCCATCTTTACATAGACAAGCTCTTCTCTTGTTCTTTGGAGATGTTCTACTCCATTCTTGTTCTCTTCTTCTACTCATCTTTTAATTTGTTTAGTACTTCGTTTAGTAATTCTAGAGCTTCAGCGTCTTCTTCAGATAAAGATAACTTCTCTAGTTTGTTTATTGCCCACTCAACACCACTAGTTCCTCCCCAGCAATCCCACATAAGACCACCACATCCTTCAGAATAAGGTACATCTTTATGTTGCTGATGTCTTTTAAATGATGCCATTCTAGATATTGTATCTCTAGTTAGTGGCTCTCTATTAGCTAGTTGGTTTGCTCTTTGTTTTCCAACAGGAGTACCACAACTTCCCCATCCATTCTTTTTTACCCAAGCTAACGCTCTTTTAGCATTGTTAGTTGCAGACTGTGGATAGTCACTATAAGACTTTAATTCTTGCTTAGCTAACTCTTGTTCTTTTTGACTAAAGAAACCTTCTATACTAAAACCAAGATATTTACCTTGCTTTACGTCTTCCCATATCTCATCGTTATCAATCTTCATAACTACTGCCCAAGCACCTTCTGGAGCATCTAACTTGTATAAGTTAGTTTTATCCATGTTAGGGTCTTCTACTATCCAAGACTCTATAAGAGATACTCCTTTTACTGCTAGTTCGTGTTCTATGGTAGCATTATTATTCTTTAGTCTTTTAAGGTAAAGTTCAGATGCCTTCTTAACAGTCTCCTTAGAGAACATTATCTTGTAAGCATAGTCTCCACTTTTTCTAAATATTTCCTTGTCTGGAACTAAAGCTAGTCCTACTACAATTCTTTTCTCGTCATCTACAGATTTGAATTCTACCTTGTGTCTACTTAAAGCTACAAAGTTTTCTTCTATTGCAGGACTTTCTACTAGTGAGATAGCTTCTATCCCATCCTCTAGATTGTTTTCGTCTATTATTAATTCTATGATGTCTAAATCTTCCATAATTATTGTTTTTAACCTCCTATTGTTGCTGTGTTAGCTATATTTAAATCTAATTGTTGTTGACTTGTTATTTCTGATGAAACCACATACGCTTGTATTGGTTGACTTAATTGACCAGCTATTGATTGTGTTAGCTGATTTGATTGTGTGCTACCTGCTAAGTTAAAATTAAACTCTCTAGTATTATCTCCACTACCATTACCACCTGCTGCTGCTCCTATTGAACCTCCACTACCTGCTGAAGATTGAAACTTCTGTCTAGCTATTTTAGCTACATTCAATAAACCAGTAGTTATTGTGGCTGCCATAGCAACAAACCTAGCTACAGGTCTTCCTTTAAATGAAGGGTCTGATAAGATTTGACTTGCAGCTAAATATGTATTTATAGATGCAGTAGCTATATTGGCTGCTTTGTTTAACTTAAATCTTTTCTTTTCTATAGCCTCTTGTTTTTTTCTTAGCTTCTCATCATTTTGACCTATCTGTAGCTGTATTCTTTCTCTTTCGTCTTTAGATAAGTCTTCATTTAGAAGCCTTTGATTAAGTTCGTTATTTAAGGCATTTGTTTTATTTTGTTCTATAGTTAACTGTCTATCGTATTCTCCATTTAAAAAGTCGGTCATAGCAGATTGAACTTTCATGTACTGTTGAAGACCTTCTTCCAAACTAAACTTTTCTTCATCATCACTATCTCCACCACCTAAGCCTAATCTCAGTGCTTTTGTAGCCTCTTCTGCCTTCTCTATAAGTCTATCGTGTTCTCCGTTAATTGCGTCTACTTTTTCTTGAGTTTTTATAAGAGCCACTCCTTTAGCTTTATCTGCTTCATCTGCATTCATTTTACCAGCCTTAACTAATGCGTCTAACTCATCTTCGTATTTAAATAAGGCATTGTAAGCAGCATCCTCTCTATCTTTTCTTCTAGCTTCTTTAGATTTCTTGTAAAATATAAGTTCTAATTGGAGTCTTTGGTCTTTATTCTTTGTAGCAGTCATTAACATCTTCTTGTCCCAAGCATCTATTTCAGATTGCAAATCTTCAGCCTCTGTTTGAAACTCTTTTGGTGTCTGAAGTATCGTTCCCGTGCCTTTACCTTTATCTTCGCTATTAAAAAGTGACTTAGCCATCTCCAAACCATTTTCTTTAAGCATTTTAAGAAACTTCTGAACTCTCTCTTGAGATTTTTTCATAGCTTCGTCTCTCTTTTCTCCATCCTCCTCTAAGGCATTTGAGACTGCTTTGCTTGTTCCTAATACCTTAGCTGATATAGCGTGATAAAGTGTGTCAAAATAACCTAATTGTTTTCCTGTTTCTTCTACCTCAAGCTGAGCTTGTTTATTCATTTCCTTCGTTATGAGGTTAGCTATAGCTTTCGCTTTAGCATTCTTTACGAGGGCTACGGAATATTCATCTATAGCTATTCTAGATGCATCTGTAAGTTTACCATTTTCATCTATCTCAATGTTTAGGTCTTTAAATTCCTTACTAGCCTTTTTAACTAATTCTTTTTTATCTTCGAGAGACACATTAGAATCGTCTAGAGCTGATTTAAGAACCATTAACTTCGTGGTCTGAAGACCAAAAGATTGAGTCAATGAGTCGGTCTCCTCTTTAACTTTCTTTTTAGTCATAGAAGCCTTTTCAAAAGCAGCAATAACCCCTTGTATAACTATCAATATCCCTAAAGGACCCATTAAAGCTTTCCATAAATCTTTAAAAGCCAATGATAAGCTACCTGTTGATTTAGCAGCAAAAGCCATCTGAGAAGCAAACTGAGAAATGTTATTCGCAACACCTCTAATACCATAAGGTGCATCAGATAAAACCCTACCTAATTCCATAGCGGCAGAAGAGGCAGAACCAGTCGCTCCAGTAGACATATCCATTTGACTCTGATAGAATCTCATTGATTTTGTCACATTCTGATACTCTTTACTATTTATTTGTAAATTAGACCTCTGCCTTTTTAACATGCCCATAGTTCTGCCGAGTCCGCCAGTAGTCCTCTTCATTTCTCCGTTCATCTCTCCCAGAGTCTCGTTGAGGTCTTCTACTGCTATGTTCATCTTCTTAACCCCACCAGTTACATTAAAAATAGTTGCTTTTGCAGTTTTTGCGTCTACACGAATTGTGTATAAAATCTTATTTTCTGCCATGTTATAATCTTCTTTGTTTTATGTTGTACTTAAATTCTTTCCAGTTTGTAATGGATTGATATTTTCCTTTAGCTATTAATATATCTTCATCAGATATTAGCCAATCATCTTCGTTTAATAAATCTATTATATCTTTTAACATATTATAGTGTTGTTATTTTTACAGGTCCAGCATTAGCACTTTCATTTCCGTTATCATCATAAGATGATACAAAGAACTTATAAGAAGTTCCACTTACTAAAAGGGTAACGGTAAGAAAGGTGTTTGTTATATTTGCTATTAATGTAGTTCCTTGATAAACCTTATATCCAGTAGCAGCAGTACCATCTGGATTAAATGAAGGAAACCAAGAAAGGTCTACGCTAGTGGTAGTGATATTACTTGCTGTGAAATTAGTAGGAACACTCGGAGGAATTAAGTCCGTAGAGTCAGTAGTTGTTTGTGTAACAGTATTACTAAATCCAGAGTTAGGTGTAGGTGCATAAGAATCAAAAGCATTTACCTTAAATTCATACTCCGTTCCAGCAGATAAACTTGTTACATTGAACTGGGAACTATTACTGGTAAAGTCTGCACTAGAAATAGTTGAGTGTAATAAAAACCCTAACCCAGAACTAACTTGATTTACATAAACATTATAACCTATGCTTCCTGCATTAGAATCAAAAGTTGATGCAGTCCAAGTAAGAAGTATAGAATTATCAAACACATTATCAACTATAGGCGAAACAACAGCTAAGTTACTTGGGGCTGTTGGAGTTGTAGATGTCGTATTTGTAGATGTAATTAATGCTGCTGACCTACGAGACTCTAATCCATCAGCACTAATTGAAGATACTTGAATAGAGTATGTCTGACCAGATACAAGGTTTTTTATTAAGGCAGGAGGGCTTGGGCTTGGAGCAGTGTATGGGTATGTTAAAGTTCCATATCCGTGCCTAACACCATCTACATAAGTAGCATAATTAGTAGCCTTTATTCCAGTTGTAGGAACAGTCCAAATTATACTTATAGTTTGTGCAGTCGTAGCAGTAACTACAATGTCATAAGGAGTTTCTGGTATTATTACTTCTGCAAAATTAGTATTAATAAGCTCTACTTTTGACTTACCTGTTAGTAAATTAGTTTGTAGACTATTTATATTGTAATCTAATGAATTTATTCTAAATACATCTTTTAAACTATACCTTAATAAAACGCTTAGAGGTAAGTTTGCACTTACACTCATCAATCTAGTTGATTTGCTAAATGCTTTATCTATGTATGTTTTGTAATAATTTTGATATAAACTATTTGGATTTTCTATACCAGTATATTCGTCATTCTCAGAATTAAAGTTTATAGTTTGAGAACCATCCGAACTAACATTACTAGGTCTTAAATACTTATCTAGTAAAGGGTTTGCAGTACTAGTTGCTCCTGTAAAAGCAATAGGGTAATTAGTTGTGTTTACAGGTGTAGATACAGCAAAGTGTACTATCGGTCCAGTTTTTACAGTATTTTGATTACTGTCAACTAGCCAACCTGTTTGAATTGGTGTTCTAGGTCCTTGTAAGTCATTTTCATCTGACAGTCTTTCAAATAACAAATGTTCAAACTTTAGTTTTACCTCATACTTTCCACCATCAGAAACAAAGTTGTTTATATCCCTATTGTCTCTACTTAAATCTCCAAACTCATCAATTAAAAGCTCGTTTTGACTTTTAATACCAAAAGTCTTAGGAGTAGCGTACTTAAAATTTATTTCAGAGTATGTAGGGGCTCTGGATATTGTTGATTCTGATATATTAACATAATCAGAAACATCTATAACTTCTCCCTCTGAATAATACGAGTCTAAAGGCTGAATTATTATTCTAGCTTTAGATGGTAAAGATTCATCTCTTTGGAAATAAGCTGTTAGATTAAACATCTTGAATATTGATTGTAAGAAATCTATAAGCTTCATTTTAGGAACTTGATTCTTGACATCAATCGTAAATTCTGATGATACTCCAGATATAGTGTTTGTATAAGGAGGGTCTGTAAAAGCATAACCAACGAACTGTGGAGTTCCTGTGAAATTTGCAAACAAACCATACTGTTTAATCATAGTTAATGACGCATCAAAACTAAGTAAGTCACTTCCTGCTTCTGTGGTTACAAAGAAGTTTAAGTTCCAATTCCTAGGCTCTTGAGATGATATAACACTATAGTCTATTACGACACTTCCGTCAGACTCCAAGTCGTTAGAAGAACCTAATATATCTCCAGATATAGTATCTACAACCCTCAAGTTATAAGGACCAGTACCACTAATAGGACTTATACTGAATGTTAACGTATAACTATCATATTCATTAGTTATTATTGGGTAAAGACCTGCAATACCAGAAAAATCAAGACCGAAATCAGAACCATTAAAGACAATTTGATTATCATTAACACTTACCATTGTTCCTTTATCTTTATTTAAGTGTAGGTACAATTCATTAAAAGGAGCAGAGTCTATCCAAGTCTTATCAAAAAATAGTGCTGGATATGCATCCTCTATTCCACTTATTATGTGCTTTAGCTTTATTGATGGTCTTAAATCTGTATATTCAATACCATTATGAGCAGAAGTTCCGTGCTTATGCAAGTTTCTACCTATAGTGGGCTCTCTGTTTGGGTCTCCGTGGTCACTATTATCTGAGCTGTAGTAGTAATAAGAATTACAAGATATAAAAGGGTAAACAATATCTCCAATAGCACTTTCAAGCATTATGTCTTCGCCATTGTTATCTAAGAAATGAGCTAACCCTGTATCGAGTCCTCTCCTTACATTATCTTCGGTGTATTCGTGATTAAATTTATCTAAGTAACTTAAATTAGATAATTCAGCATCCCCAAGTATTTCAGCAAGAGCAACAGAAGAACCAAAGAAAACTATTTTATAGGCATAAGGTTTATTATTTCTCATATCTACATCCTCAAGCCTTATCTTTCCAAACCTAAAGTCAGCTCCATTTATTTGTATAAGACCATCCTTTTTAAACCTAGCATCAAACCCATCCTGTATATTGTAGTTATAGTAATGCTTAAATATTCTGTTATTGTTGGCAGAAGCAGGTACTTTAAAAGATTGTGAATAGTCAGTAAATATCTTAGAAATGTCTCTTACATCTTTTATCTTTTGATTTAAGTTTACTGCCTCATAATCAAACAAGTCAATCCTATCTTTATTTCCATTACCATCTTCTATGTAAAGCTCTAAGTTTTTCATCTACCTAACGTTGTTTGTTATGTTAAAAGAAAATTCTACGTCTATTGTGTAATTTATCAACTTATTATTTAGTTTAGTCTTGTAGTCTATTGTTTTATTAGATACATTTATCGGCAATACTTGTTGATTGTACTCTATCCATACCTGCTCACTAAGCATAAGTTGCTTGAACACTTCGTTAAACTCCTCTGGAACAAAACCACTATTGATAGTTAATGTTTCTTTAGATGTCGTATAGAAATCAACATTCCTGTGAGACGATATATTTCCAGCCCTATAGTCTTTTATTGTGTTTCCTTGATACTGTTCTCTCTCTACCTCCATAGATAGTCTAGATGCCTTAAAGAACCATAATTCTTGCTTAGCACCATACTTGTTTCTAAATATTATTTTATAAGGAGTGTACTTACATTCGCTTATACTTTCTACAGTTATTGTTCTTAATGGAACAGAAGAGTCATAAGAAGAAACAACTACTTTTGTAACAGGATATATCTCCTGTTCATTTAAAAATGCCTCTATACATCTATTATTCTCAAAAATACCACCTTCAGAATATATTCTTTGCTGAAAGCTATCGTAATTATCTAACCCAAAGTATTCTATCTGCTCTTCCGTGTCGTTCCAATCAGAAGGTATGCTATTTACTACAGAATGTACTAACTCATCTCCGTTAAAAAAAGATATATCCTTAAACAGTTTTCTAGCTAAAGGAATAGATACATCATTATCTTCTAATTTGTATATTATGTCATTGTCTATAAGGCAACCATTCAAAGATGTAAAATTATATCCTTCTTGATGATATGAATACCCATAAACAGCATAGTATCCAGTTTGTATATCTCCTACAACTGTAGCTGTTTCTGCGATTGTGGTAATTCTATAGTCAACCCATACAGCAGCCTTGTCTACGCTACTATAGTACTTAGTATCGATGAAGTCTTTTACTAAATCAGATATATCCCAATATACAGTATTAGGAGTATCTGTAACAGTAGACGTTATGGTATAACTAGGTGTGTTAGGTCTATCAGCAACTGTTACCCCTTCATAAACCCATAGCTCTATAGAAGCGTTTATTAAATCCGTAGCTGTTGCATTAATCCAATAAGGACTTCTTGCTAGTATCTTACTCATTGCTTATATTTATTATTTTTCTTAATTCAATTCTTAAATCTTCAGAGTATGCTTCCGTTATATCAGCACCTATCTTACCTTCAATCTCCTTATACACTCTTTCAAATAGGTTACTACCTTTGTAACCAAACCTTTTTATTGTACCTCTATCAGCTATACTCTTCATTATAGCAAAAACAGCACTTTTATAAGCACTATCTTTTATTGTTGATGTTTTAGCAAACTTATATCCACTTTTTAGCTGTCTATAAGGTCTAATACCTTTAGCTTTTATCCAAGACTCTATTCCTTGCTTCTTCTTCTCCCATCCTACCTTACTATTGGATGGTAAAGCACCATCAATAACATACTTTGCGTATTCTGCATTAGATGATATTTCTATAGAGTCATCTTTTACCTTAACCTTAAATGAATTAGCAAACTTACCTGTAGCAACAGTCTTATCTAGCTTAGCTCCTCTCTGAAGCCTAACCTTAAATTCTTCAGCTAACTTATTTAGCTCTGCTGCAAGGTTTTTCTTTTCCATTAACAGATATTTATCTCGTTAGGTAATTGTATTTGTATAGAACCTTCCCATCCAGCTAACATATTCTCATATTTCTCCATGAAAGGAGTTGCATCCATATCATTATCGGTAATTAGCCTAACATCCCATAAGTCTCCTCTCTTTAACTGCATAAACAGGTAGTTTAAGACGTTTAGCTGCGTATTTAAGACATCTTGTGAGTTATCGTTACCATAGAAGTTATCTGTAGCTTTATCTTTGCTTATATCGACTATATCCATGCAAAGAACGTTTAATGTTACTGTAATTGTCCTGGAACTTATGGTTGTTGTATCAATAATTAAGTGTGTTAAGGGAAATATTGTTGTTTTTGCTAGGTCAACATCAGATAAGTTACCTGTAGTAACAGTATTACATTGTGGATGCTGTAATAATTGTGCCTTTAGGCTGTCTAGTACGTTGTAAACTTGGTTTTGTGCCATTATCTATTCTTATTTTGTATATCTTTTACTAATCTAGCCTCTAATTTGGCTCTGTCTTGTACATATTCCAAGTACATCATACATTGGTGTAATGGAAGCTTTGAGACTTCGTCAAGTCTTCGTACATCGTCTTGTGCGAGGCATAAAAACGACTGATAATCTCCCCATTTTCTTCCAAAAGCTGCTTTCCTTCCTTGTTGGTCGTTGATTTCGCCTGTTCCATTAAAGAGTCCATTGTATATTTCGACAATTTTGTCCCTAAACGATAAAAAAAAACCTGCATTCCCAATGCTACGTTAACTGGTGCATCTTTCATCACTTCTGAGAACTTATCGCTACCCTCATATTCAGCTATTCTGTAGTGGTGTTTAGTGCTTATGTCTTTTATTACAGGTCTGTAAAGGACTGCCATTAATTTATGTAAGTCTTTTACGTTTCCAATGTAATTTTCAGCATCTTTAAACGCTCCGTATGATATTTTATCCAGAGATGGCTCAAAACCAAACTCTACAGCAACACCTTCTTCACTAATCATTCTAAATCTGTTTATAAATGGCTTGTCTTCATTAAAACAGTCGTTTATGTGACTTAGTATACTATCAAAAGTGTTAATAGGTATCTTATAAGACTCCTTCAAGTCCAATCCACAGAATATCTCTAGTGTTTTCTTGTTGATAAACTCATAATCCTCCACTTCCTTGTTGTCTTCCCATAGTTTAGCGTATTCTTGGTACTGCTGTACAGTTATACCACTTAAATCCTTAGGAACACTGATATCAAGTTCTATTTTACTCATAATCTTATAACGCTTTTTATGTTTTTTGTCTTTTTATTAGGTAAATAAATAAAATAAAACTATATTTGCTAATATCAAAGTCAAATTAATATTAATTATTAACAATTTAATCAATGGATTTAGTAAGATATGAGGTAAGAATTGGGTTTTTTAAGGGTTTATTGCTAGGATTAAGGCATTACCCCTTTGAAAGCGAAGAAGTTTACGAAGAAGACATTGTTTTCTACTTTGGAATCATTCAATTAGTAATAACCAGAATATATCAAAAGAATTAGTATGAATACAAGAGAAAAATGGGCAGAAATGCAAGAAGATGGGCAATACAAGTATGTAGAGAAGGTTTTAAGTAATGCTGAAGCTAGAAAGAACATACCTGTGTTTAGTGGAGTACTAAAGTACTTCCCAAATGCCTTAAAAGAAGTGGCTAAGTGTAGTAAGGCTGGTAATGACCAACATCATCCAGATAAACCACTACATTGGGATATGAATAAGTCAACAGACGAGTATGACGCTCTAACTAGACACTTAATAGACCATACAGTTAATCCTGTAGATGACGATAACATTCTACACCTAACAAAGGTAGCTTGGAGAGCTTTAGCAGGATTAGAAAGATATTTAACCGATAAATTATAAGATATGTACAAAAAGAAACTAATACAGAAACTACAACAACTAGTAGACAAATTACCTGCTTGTATAAAAAGACAGGAAGCAATGCAAGACTTAATAGACCTAAAGCTAAGTAAGTCGGACTATCACTATGTATCACTAAAAAACAAGTATAAAGATGAAGAAATTAAATAAATCAAACGTACTAGAAGGAATAATATTGTTTCTAGCATTTTCAGTAACACTAGCTATGCTAATTTATGGTATAGTATCAAAATTAGTAGAATAATTATGAGTTTAAAGAAGAAACATACAACTAAGGAGAGGTTTAAGATTATAGAAAGTGCTATAACGTCAATATACGTTGCCACTAACAAACTTAACCGAAAAGTAGAAGAGATAGAAAAACAATTAGAAACCTTAATACCAAAAGAAGATGAACAAGTGTAGCGAATGTTCAAGTGATTTAATATGGGGTGGAGACCATACCTATGAAGATTACGGATGTGAAGGAGAAGGTATAGTATCTAACTACTCTTGTAGCAATCAAGATTGCCCAACTGAACTAATATTAACATACATTAAAATAAATTAAGATGAATAACTTTGAACTAAGACCAACAGACAAGAAAGACCACTACAGATTCTTTATAAATGGAGTAGATGTAACAGGAGAACAAGAAAGAAGTACCTTCAGACATATCATAGAAGTCATAGATAACAGTATAACTACAGGACTATAATGTCTGATAAGTATAAACTTAAACTAATGCACATAGTAGGATGCATAAAGAACAACTATATCTCCGAGATAGAAGGATACAATTCCATTCTTAAACTCATAAGAGACTCGGAGAATGACACAGAAACAATAACTATAGATGTATAAGACAAGTTGGTCAGATAACCACCTTAAACAACTAAAAGACATAACTAACCATAAAGTAATATACGATGGTTATGAGTTTGTATGGATGTCTAAATTAGATGG
>Ga0208793_1001137_pt1 | contig 15818 bp, 10 predicted proteins | sample 17_taG_FD_184092 | JGI IMG/M metagenome (GOLD analysis project Ga0208793, IMG submission 184092) | Marine viral communities from the Subarctic Pacific Ocean - 17_ETSP_OMZ_AT15314 metaG (SPAdes) (version 2) | ecosystem: Environmental > Aquatic > Marine > Oceanic | place: Pacific Ocean | collected...
TGATCAAGTGTAATAAGTTGACGATCTACATCTGTACCGCGACGTACAAGAAGCTTAAGAAGAGTGTTTTCGAGAATTTCGATTTTCTTTGACATGATTTTTAGAATTTAAAGACTGGAATTGCAAAGTTACCTTTATTACCGGATTCAATCTGAATAAAGCCTGCAGAGGAAAGAGCAATAGCCTCACTATCACCAACATCGTTGCTTGAAAGTACATTAACTATTGTTTCACTACCTGGAGCTTCAGCATCCATTGAACCGAAGAAGATTTGACCATTACCGGATGTATCAGTACCAGAAAGGTTTTGTTCAATTGAACTTGAGGTCGAGATAACACGTCCAGTAGAGTCATATTCTGAATTATTGAATGGGTACATCACATCACCACCAATAATTTCAAGTCTAAGCTCTCCTGTACCTGCCTTTTCAAGACCATTACCAAGAGCAGAATCTTGAATAGCATCTGCATCAACTGTATCTGCACCTGCCTTAGCAAAGTCAAGCCTATTACCTGTAAATGTAAATGCTTCAGTAACATCAACCCCAACAGGATCACCATCACCTCCACTAAGACCCTGACTAAGATCACTTGCACTAAGATAAAGTCTTGATGATTCAAGCTGACCTGAACCATTAACAAAAATTGTTGAACCATCAACTGCTGCAGAAAGACCAGTTGTTGTAATCTCAATACCACCATTAGGTACTACAAAGTCGGAAGATACCTTATCAATTGTAATACCATTATCCTTAATCTCAAGTATACCAGCATTATAATCAAGTGTAGTGCCATCAGTACGTGTACCAATAAATGTCCAAGCACTAAGCATTGCAGCATCTGTACCAGAAAGCTGATATAGCAGGTTATCTTCATATACTAAGTCACCAGTAACAGCATCTGTGAGGTCTGTTCTTGTACCGACATACATCGGTGGGTAATTCTTAGCACCTAAGACGGTACCCCCGGATAGGAACCCATCACCAACAAATACTCTCTTAGAGTCAGTTGTATAACCAAGTTCACCTTGCTCGAGAATTACACTCTCACGTTGAGCATCAGTGCCCCTTCTTAATTTAAGTTTTACGATTTCAATATCTGGCATTGTTCTAAAATGTTAAGCGATTCGTTCCCAGACATACAAACCGAATGCTGGAGGAAGATTGTTATGAGATTGACCACCACCAGCGGTCGAAGATGTAATTGAAAGAGCATAATCAGCATTTTTGTGCTTACCCACTCTATGACCAGCCTTATTCTCAGAGTTTGGAATACCTGTATAGTCTTTATTATCTACAACAGTCTCATGTGTATGCGTTGGCATTTCATTTACTGTTAAAGTATGCTTATATTCACCAGTTGTGTCTGAGTCGCCACCTGCTACGGTATGTTCTGTACCGTTAATGTCGGTACCCGTACCAGCACCAGCAATAAATTGACCTTCTGCAACACGTGTCCATGACGTACCTACCATACGAGAGCCAGGATTGTTATTGTCTTTAGAGAAGAAGAGTGAACCGACAGGGTAAATAATATCAGCAATAGAAGAAGCAAAGGAAGCTCCAAGCTCACCACTAACTTCAATACCTTCTCCTTCACGACCTACTGATAGTGCACTCTTATTGCCAAACCCATCATATATATCTGCTTTACCAGAAGCTGGGAGAGGAGCACCCTCTGCATGAAGAACACCTACGTAGGTATCAGAGACGTTAGTGTTAGTTAGTGATTGACTCGCCATACATATATTTATAAGGACAAGCTGATTAAGCCATTAGATTTCTATAATTCCAGCAGAAGTATTGGAAGGTTGAATCTTAGAACCAACTCCAGGTTGGATAAAGTTCATTAACCTACCTTGAAGTTCATGTACGAGTTTAAAGCAGCGATTAAGTACCCCTACAAGATTCTCTTCATTGCCATGTACGTAGAGATTCTCAAGCTCTTGAATCAAGAACTTATCAAACTCAACATTATAATCATAATCATCAAGCTCGAGAACGTCGTCTACAAACTTACCAGTAAATCTACCAACAATGTTATTTTTAAGTGTTAAAGTATCATTAACAATCTTAAAGAGTTCAGTATTAACAACAGATTGCTGAATAAATGAATCGGAGTTAAGTGAGAAAGCAGCACTACCGTAGTTAGCATAGTTCTCATCTTTAAGTACTCTCTGATATGCTATAGGCTCATTGAAGAAGTATAATCTACCATTTGTAAGCATAATAGCTCTATCAGTACCGTCTTTTGTTGGAAAGATATTAAAGTTGTTAATATCATAATCAAGAAGACCATCAACACGAGTAACACTTGTACCTCCACCCACATTAAGGTTCCATAGGAACTCGCAATGATTAAAGTTAGCGTGTGTAAAGTTCCACCTATTATTAAGAATATCACTTCCTGGCTCAAGAGGAGCTGGACGAAGAAGGTAGAGTCTTGAATCTTTAAACTTACCAATAACCTCATTAGGTCGAGTTTTAAACTTTTTATATACAGTCTCGTTAGTTGAGAAGTACCAGAAGTTACTATCAACTCCGGAGAATGTAACATCATTAATTACTTCGGTAAGACCAAGCCTTTCATCAAGTAGTACTTTCTCTCTATCTCTAAAGTTATCACCACTAAAGCGATATAGATAAGGTATTCTGTCAAGTTTATTAGTAATAACAGTTCTGGAAGTTACAACATATAAAGCATTAAAATCAGGATCAAATGCCATTCCACCAAATGTCTCATTTTTAAGATCAATAGAAGTAATACGTGTAATATAGTTAAAGTCACTATCAAACACCTTAACACAGAAGTTACCTGAGTCGTGAATAGCAACTTTGTCTTCATGAGCTGCAAGCTTAGTAGGACGTCGAAACTTGGTTTGTCTTGTCTTCTCACCTAACCCACCAACTAACTCGATGTAATTTCTTTTATTCTTTAGAGCAGAGTCATTATTCAGATACCCTTCAATATCATATTTAAGAACTGTATTATTACCAGTATCTGAAACATATAAGAACTTCTCTGTAGAAGCAAGACCACCAAGTTCAGCAAATGCTAAGTCATTTTCCTTTGACTCGTACCCTGTAGAATCTTCAATAATTTTAACTGAAGTGTTCGAACCAGTTAGAGATATAAGATTTGAAGAGGTACAACAGAACAAAGAGAAATTATCACTATCGTCATAATTAACTTGAGCAGTAGCATCTACAATATAGCCAAATGCACTTAAGTAGTTATTATCTGCAAATTTTACATTAGATTTATATGCAGGAGTATTTTCATCACTTACATTAATCTCAAAACCGGTTGAGTAGGTATTAGGTACTGAAGCATATGTCATTACATCAGCAACAGGAAGCCTGTTTGATGAAATAAACATACGTGAATAAACATAGTTATTATTCTCTCGAAGAGTATCTAACTTAAACTTAAATAGGTCGAAGTTAAAGTTATCATTAAGACTAAAGAGACAATCATTTTCTGTATTAGGTAGACTAGTAGGGCTATCAGTAACACATCTATCATGAAAGAACTTGGTGTAGAATAGATCAGTAGCGTATGTAGATTTAGGTGTGAGTACCTTACCTGTACTTACTTCAGAGGCAACACCATCCTTTAACTGAACATAACCACTAAAGTCAGCCCCTGTTAAAGAGAATAAACTACCATCTGTATAGATCTTTTTGTATGAATTATAATCAATCATGTTAATATGTTTTAAAGACTACGTCGTTAATCTTAACACCAACAGGAGCAAAGCTATTGGCTTCTGCAAGTATAGATGTCTTAATCTGCTCTCTAACAACCTCATCTGTAATCTTAAGATTACGAACAACAATGTTGATGTTATTAGAGGAGTTAGTTCTGTTAAACTTGAAGAATTGCTGAATCTCTGTCTTGGATGTTCTTTGACCTGCTGGTATAGAGAGTACAATATCATCAACTTTCTTTGTTAATAGGTATAGTGCATAAACCATTTCAGTGCTAATTGCTTCATTATATATGAAAGGATTAGATATTGTAAGATCTTTACAATAGTAGTGACCTGGCTGTTTCAAGTAAGTAGATAAGTCCATGTTACTTTGGAAGCCTGCAGAACCAATAAAGAACTCATCACTAAAGATATCTTGGATAAGGTACTTACCAGGAGCAAAGGTTTGGTTCTCATACAATACACCATTAACATAGAGAGAAGCATTACCTTGCTTAGTATCAAGTCTATATGTAAAGTTGTAGAAACCAGCTTCGAATGTTGTTGGATCAAATGATATATTCTGTGAAAGGACATCTTCAGTATTAAGATAGTTCCTTAAGGTTAACTTAAAGTCAATAGAACTTGCATCATAGTTATGAGTAAGTGTATTATAATTAGTAAGCTTTTTACCAGCTGTATTACTTGCAAGGTTACCTTCAATAAATGTAGCTTGAAGTGAGTCTTGAAGGAATGAAGTACCCTTTACACCATACAAGTTACTGTCTGGACCTTCTGCAAGGAAAACAGGATAAGTTACTTGCTCACCATTAACATACTCGTTAACCCAATCTACAGATAAGAACTGACCACCTGAAAGAGTAGTAAAGTTACTTACTTGTGTAGGTATTGTTACATTTTCAATAGAACCGGAGAGTTGAAATACACCACTTGTATTGTGTACATAATATTGATCTGATTTAATAGTATAGATCTTATCTTCTACAACAACAAAGTCTTTTACATCACCATTAAGGAAAGCTTCTGGTGCACCATCAAGGTCATGCTTAACAATATAAGAAGATACTTGGTAGAATACTGTACTGTCATTTTCCCAGTTTTTATTCTTACCTACAAGCTTATAATTATTGTCATTATACTCAAGAACGTTATCATATAAGCAGAACTCATTCTCGTATACATCAAACTCTTCAGCAGTAACATCAGTTACATCAAAAGTATCAAGATCAAATCGTCTCACTTTTTGATCAGAGGAGATAAAGTCAATATGATCATGAGTCTCGTAGAAGCCATAGTAATCAAGAATCTCTGAACCACACTCTAACTTAATCTTATTGCCTTGTGAGTTAACTTTATAGAAGAGGTTACCAGCTGTTGTAACAACATAATCATCAAGAGCACTTCTCTTAAAGACATTTTTAATTTTAGTCTTGAAGCCTACCTTATTACGAAGTGTAAAATCTGTATTGTAAATGTAAAGTACATTCTCGCTAACAACATGTATAAATGGTGTAACTGTCTGGTCTTGAAATACACCAAATCCTCTGTTTGTATTATTACCGAGAAGAGCAAAACCATACTTACGGTTAGGGTCGAGATACATGTTAAAGCTAGTAGTAAAGTTCTTTGTCTTATCTACTTCTTTTGATACATTAAAGCATACAAAGTTTGTGCCATCAAAAGTTATCTCGTCATTAATATAATCAACACAAAAATTCTCTGTCTCTCCTCTAACAATCTTTGATTGTGTATAGCTATCGAAGCTTGACACAAGAGGAGTAGAGCTTTCAACAATCTCACGTATATCGGCATCACCAATACGTTCATACTTAACTCTTGAATTTGGTGTAATGCAAGTATCACTCTTTTTATCAAAGAACTTCTCTTTATTTAGAACTAAGTCAGTTACATCGAGATCAATACTATCAACACTATCAATAAAGGATGGGCTAAAGTATGTAGTAGCTGAAAGAGCCGCTTCCTTAGCAATCTTATCAGGGTAATAATAACGATCTACCCATATCCCTTGCTCTTCAAGTGAGCTACCACTCAACCAAGTGCAGAGGTAGCGTCCATTATCATATTGAGTAGTGTTTTTACGCTTAACAGATACTCTATCAGAAAGCTTAGGAGTAGGACCAGCAAAAGCACCATTAAAGACAAACTGTGAATCATTCACATTAAGCTTTTCGTACGGGTAAATAGATGATGGTGTTGTAAATAGTGTATCAGACCCATTTGTTACAAATACATCTTTATCATAGAAGCTATAGTTGAGATTTATCTTATTAAGACCTTTCTCCTGATCGCCACCAGATTCAATGTTGTAATATTCTCTTGGATCACCACCAAGACCGACTTTGCTATCAATCATGCTCGAACCACGCTTAACAAAGTTAAACTCAGAGCGGTTAGTATCAAGTGTAAAGTAATTAACAGGGAAAGAGTCAGGGGTAATAGTATTGTAGTTAGCAACTAACATATACTGACCATCTTCATCAGTGTTACTATTTGCACCATCAATAATCAGGTTAGTTGTCTTAAAGCTATTATAACTTGCAAAGCTCTTATTAATAAACTCTTTGTTTTGATCTAAGCTATAGTCGATGTGAATAAGGTTGTTAATACCTCTGTTAAGATCACCTGATAAGAAAGGTTGGATAGTAAGTTGACCACCACTTAAACTAACAACTTGAAGTTTTGAATTATAAAACTTGTATAGTTGCATGTATCCATCATCATCAATAATATATCGAAATACATCTGCCTGTTCAGTATTAATGTCTTTGTATTCATCACTATTCTGATAGAATACAAACTGATTATGATCAGTATTGTAGTTAAGATAGAAATCAAATTGACCATTGTTATGCTTAATACGACAGAGGTTATTATTAAGTCCCTCTATTTCGAAGAAGTAGTTATTCTCAAAGAATCCTGTCTTTTTTAATGGTTGAATACTAAGTGACTTTTGCTGATTGGTTGCAGACGTGTTACTGTCGAAGATATAAAAATATTCAGCAGGTGCACCATCAGGTCTCTCAAAACCAAGTCTGGTAACTAATGATGTTGACTGTTCCTCTTCAAGAGAAGATAAAGATATGAAATTTGTAAGCTTATCTCTTTTAGTAAGGTAATAAGAGCTATAATTGTTAATAGAGCTATCTTTTGCACCAGAAAGTGCATCAATCTTGTTAACCGTAAAGCCTTGTTCTAAAGTAGACTTAGCCTGATTGACAGAGATATACCTATCCTGGTATTCAGCTTGAGGGAAGGATACTGCTGAAGTAGAATGAGTAAAGATGTTAGCCATTACACTTATTTAATGGCAAAGTCTATTTATACAATCAGTTATTTAGATAAGATACGTAAGTACGATGATCAAATTTTGATTCCAAATTAGCAATAGTATTAGAACCAGAAGCGCCTACCATTTGTGTAGACTGAATACCGAGCTTTTTAATATTATCATAATAACTCTCTCTTAAGAGCTTAATTGGCTGGAGTATATTAGCGTAGAATCCATTATTGTAGTGAATAAGGAACTGTGCAGTAAGAGATGTAGCAAAAGAGCTGGTAGATTGTGTAAATGTATGATCGTAGCTATCAAGAATAGTACCACCTACCTTACCGTAGAGCATCTCATTGAAAATAGACTCTTCCTTATAGTTAAATACAAGATCTTTCTGATTGAAGCTAATATTAGACTCATCACCCCAATTAATATCAAGAGTAAGTGCTTGGTTAGCAGCTTCATCAATACCAGTTAGAACAAACGTAATAGTTGGATCACTTTTAAAAATAATCTCATCCTTAAGAACGTCTGTGTTTGCTGTGGTAGCTGAAAGATTAATATAAATGTTGTTCATTAAATTGTAATGTTGAAGTTATCTTGATCTCTGGTGTATGTACCACCATTAGCAGAGATAGAGCTGAAGTTAGACTTATTACCAAATGTAGTTGTACGATTGATATTACTTTGAGTTTCATACCTGTTTGAATCAATCGCACTTAAAGCATTATCAATAAGCTTAAAAGATACATCAACAAGGTGAGTGAAGTCGTTCATATCGTTAGCAATATATGTCAACTTAAAGAGGTCATTTCTGCTATTGTATGCAATGGTAGGTGTGTGAATAGAAGTAGGAACGTAGTTACGATCGGTATTACTTGTAACGTTAAGTTCAAAGTCAGTAACAGAGTTACCAACATCCTCTCGAGGGTATACAAGACGTGACTTGTTAGTATCAATAGTGTATTCGTAAATCTCAGGGTAGTAAGCTTTGTAGTTATCAGCCTCATTGGTACACTCACCATCTTGCTTAAACTTACCAAAGTAGATCTTACCAGTTCTTTCTACATAAAACCTATTAGTGAAGGTATCAGTGTTATCAGCGCTGCTAGCAGGGTAGTACGTATTAACTGTTGAAGGTTTAACAAATTCACCACCTACATACTTAATCTTATCTACAAGAAGGCCAGACTTTGTCTCAAGGAAGATTGTATTTTGTATAATATCAAAATCTACAAGCTCATGATTAAGCTGTGATTGAACAGTAGTGGAGTATTTACTAATTATAGGGTTAAGAGCAGCTGAAAGTTTCTCTGATGTAGAAAAGGTGCCATTCTTAATATATAGAGTGCCATCGAGAGTGGCCTTCTCTTCATTTGTAAGAGATGTAGCACTTGAAGAGAGATCTGAGAGAACAGTTGAACCTCTTTCATCAGTAGTGTCAACATATCTTAAGTTATCACTGTAAATAAAGTCATTAGGTAGTTGAACGTCATCTGTAAAGAACCCACCATCATAATCTTTATAGCCAATACCAGCTGAAAGGAAGTATTTAACATCAGGGAAGAATTCACTATTTTGATCTACTGTAGCATCTGCACGAACAGTATAGTGTGAGTTTCCATTAGCATTATCAGGAAGTTTGTTACCATCAAGGAAAGTAAGAGCACCACCATCTCTGTATAATGGAATAAGGTTTCTTGAATCTTGGATGAGGTCTTGATAAGGATAAAACTCTCTCATATACAACCATAAAGGATTATCTAATGTAATATCATCAAAGCCGTTTGTATTTGTAGATAGACCAGATCTAAAAGTGTTACCATCTTGACCTGTTAAACTATAATCGAAAGAATTACCTTCAAAAGGATCAAAGAATAAGTGACCATTAAGAAGGAGATTCTTTACTGTATTAGATATATCCTCTCCTCGTGGTTTGAGAGGCTCGTACTTGAATAGTGCATATTCATTACCATAAACATCTGTCTGATGCTTCTCAACAAGACCTTCATTATACAGATCAGTAAAGTTAAGCTTATAGCTTATATCATTAAGATCTTCAAGCTGAGTAGAGTTGCGCTCTTTAGTCGTATAAGACTCAAAAGTAGTTGCCTTATTAGTTGTCCTTGGATCACCAGCAGCAAAGCCACTTGATACGTTTCTTGTATTACCCCTATAATCAAACTTATAAAAGACAGGGTAACTAGCTTGTGGGTTAGTTGATACATTACCAAACTTAGCTGGGTCAGGAAAGATGTAAACTTTGTCTTCCTGTACAAGGTTCATATCAATCTCGTAATTATAGGTCTCTGCTTGAAGCTTAAAGAGACCAATGTCATCCGGTTGGAAGTTAAGACCAACATCACGAAGAAGCTTTTGTTGATTACTCTGTACGGTAGCAGTATCAGCCCCTTGCAAGTTAAGAGCATTAGCAGCTGGATTATCAGCAGTAAACATTAAACCTGACGTTGCAGGAAATGTTGTTGTATCAATATAGTAAAAGTCTGTACCAATATACTTTTGTACAAGCGCTCTCTTTAGTGCATAAAACTCATTGAGAGGTATACCACCCTTTTTATACTGATTGTATAGTTCAACTAATGCATTATCAGGGTCACATATAGCATCAAACTCTTGAGTTGTAATAGGTGGAGCGTTAATTGTGAAAGACCTAATGGCTCCCATAAAGTTCATTCCATTAATAGCATTAATAGCATTTGGATCTAACCAGTACTTTGGATCAACCTCGTTAATGTTATTACCATCTGCTGTATCAGGTACATCAAAGTAGTCACCATATACATCAATAAACTCCTCAACCTCAACACCAAGACCCTGAACAGCTTTAAATACTTCATCATTCTCAGTATCTAGAGCATCCTCTGAGTTGAAGATAAAGTTATAGATGTTATCAAAGATAGCTTTTTCAAGTCCAGTTTGTGAACCCTTCATCTTAACTCGATCAATAACATACTTACTTTCATCACGCTTTTTCTTATAGAAAAGAGCAATGTCTTTAAGTCTGTTAGCAAAGAAAGGAATAGCCACGTCCAAGTCAGCAGGATCGTTAAAGTCTATCTTCTGGAGGAATCTCTTCTCTGTCTCAGTAGTGTAGTTAACAACAATCTCTTTAATGAACTGTCTATAGTAATCTGTAAACTGTATCTTTTGTTCTTCTACAGAACCACCCTGATTGGAGTGCCACGCTTTGAGATAAGAAGAGTAAGAGGAACTATACTCTTCAGGGGAGTAGTCAGCTTGGGTGTTGTTAATGAAGTCCAAGAATGAAAATGGAGCAACAGTATCCTTATAATCTACCTCATCTGAGTTAGTTATAGAATATTTAACAACGACTGTTCTTAATGATGTATCTGACATAGTATTAATCTTCGAAGAGTTCTAAGCCCTCATAAAGGCTTTGAGCAAAAATGTTTGACATGGTACCATTATTCTTAGACCAATCTTCATAAGAAGTCATAGTATAAGAAATGGTAGTATTAGGATCGGTCCAATCAATGATAGAGTCATGAATGTTTCCTTCTGTTTCCTTCTGATAGTAGAAGTTGTAGATATCCGTGACATCTCTACCACCACCTGTAAGTAAAGGCCAACCCCAAGTTGAGTTGTAATCACTTAATGAATAGAAAGCGGAGTTTGAGGAGAGTGCATCAGTAATAATTTGCAATCCATTCTCTGTAATAATATCACAGTTAGGAAGCTGCTCTTGCTCAAGCTCTATACCTTCATCCAATTCAACTGACTCAGCAGATAAGAGCTGACCTGAAGTTGTAACGTAAATAAATCCTGTAGTGGTTTCAATTGCAGGTATTGCTGCAGCACTAACAGGTAAGCTGGTATTAAGGGTAATATAATCACCACTATACTTTTCATGTGCAACTATTTTCTGTCCAACGACAATCTTACTGCCAGCTGAAAGAGCTTCACCTAAGTTTTCACCATAGAAGTTGTTGAATCTATACCCGTATGATTGGTAGTGTGTATTATCTCTATTTCTACGGCCAAACAGCTTAGACCTGGAGATACTAAGGAGATTCATTACTCTCGTAAGCTTAGGTGGAAGTGAGTATTTGTTAATTCCTGGTAGATCAAGTAATTGGAGAATACCATCAAGCTGATCAATATTCGACTCATCTACAGAAGTATTATTGTCAAAGAAATTCTGAATCTTCTCATAAGTAGATTTACCGATAGAGTCTTGAGTAGCAGAAAGATCCCCAAATATAGAACCAATAAAGTCACTCATTAGCACTCTTGCATCAGTAAAGAGTGGCTGTACAGCAATCTCCTTAAATGCATCTTTAAAGTCAATCTGCTCACCTTGCTTAGCTACTGTATAGAACGAAGATGGGTAGATTGTAAATGTATTGCTAACACCAGTATGGAACGGGTCTGAAGAGTCAGTAATTTCAGAGTAGGCACTTAAGTATACATTCTCGAGTGTAGTGTGGTTATCTGTTGTAAAGTATCCCTTATAGAAACCACCTTTATCAAGAGTAGAAAGTTCTTGGAAGTTTGAAACAATATCAGCATCATATACAGTAGTGCCATCTGTAAGATATAAATCCAATGAAGCATTAGTAGTACTAAGCAATGGCATATTCTTTTGAGTATTGTTACGATCATCCTTAACCTTAACAACAAAAGCAATCTTTGAACTAGCAAACTTAGTATCACCTATATCGAAGATTGTATTACCATCAGCACCTTCACCATCAATACCATTTGATGTAATAGTTAAATTATTATATGTATTATTTTCTTTAATAGAAGCTTTAGCACCATATGTTGTGGTGTTAGTGTTATCAAAGATACTACCTACCTGAAAGCCAAATAGTAGGTTATAAGTTCCTACAAAATCACTTCTAAAGTAAACTTCACTTGTACCTGTTAATCCTGCAAAGAAAGCATCTGTATCATTTTTATCGGTATATACAATCTCATTATTTGCATCAAGTTTAATGTAGATATCTTTATTTTCTGTAGTTACAACATCTGTATCAAGAGTCTCGACAATATTATTAGATGTTAAGATCTGTACAAATGAAGATGAAGGGTTGAGATGCCCATATGTTTGATCTGCATAACCTTTACTGAAGAGATCGTTATCAGTAGCACCAGAAGCATAAGCAACAATAGTTGGTGTACCTACTCGGAAAGAGTTATATCTCTCAATAGTGATTGGGTTAATAATCTCACCTGTATTGTGTACAATATCAGTAGGAGAGTCAATAATAAGCTTATCTTCAATAAAGTCTTTAATCTCTACCTTAGAGTGAAAGGTGTCAAAATAACCTGTACCATTCTCATCATAAAGATAACAAGTAACTTTGTATCTACCAGGCTTATCATAAGCATGCTGAGCTGTTACAGTTTCTGCTGTTGTACTACCATCACCAAAGTCCCATACAACTCTCTTATTAGAGATGAAGTCAGCAATACCATCCTCTAAGTTAGGAGCAAATGTAAGAGGGGTAAATGGCAATGCATAAGACTCATAGGTCTCAGCGCCAGTATAATCTCTAACATAGAAAAAGTTGTACAATAGATCAAACTCACCGGATTGATCAAGTTGTAAAGAGCTTAGCGACATACACTTATTTAATCGCCGAGCAAGTGTTTACAAGCGACGAATTTCAATCTTCTTAGCTATATCCTGTGGCTTGTAGAAATATGCAAACTGGAAATCTTCAAGCTGATAGTTAAGAGACTGAATAGCACGATCTTCTTCTTTGTAGTCAGGATTCCATACAGCAAAGCTAAGGTTGGCAACTTCTGCATCTTCATTAACTGTATGTAGGGCTGTTACTCCAGAAATATTAAGAATGTCATTAGTAAGAGCTGCAACATCAATAATACCACCTAGCTGTACTTTATTGAAGTAATCGTTAAATGTATTATATACTGCTGTCTTAACAGCACCATCATTGATAGCTTGGTTTCTATCTAATGTAATACGAAGCTTAGAGTTATTAACAATATCATCGATAGTATCATTAGTAGCAAAAGAACTTCCAAGGCTTGTCGCACCGAATGCAAATGCCTTGAATATTGGGTCAGCTACAACCACGTTCTGTGTAATATCTTTCTTATTATCACAGAAGTCTGAAATAAGCTGCTTCTGAGCAGAATTGAGGTAATTAGGAACTGATCCATCTAAGGTAGGATTACCATTAGGTACTGTATAAACATATACATTGTTAAAGCTTGTAGATGTAGAGAATAGAACTTGTGAGTAAAGCACTCGAGCATCATCATTACCATTAGCAAGCCCTAAGTCGTTATAGTAAGCAAGTACCTTAGAAGTATAGTCTTCATTGGAAAGTACTTTAACATCACGTGTAATGTTATTGAAGTTTCTGTTGATCTGATATCTGTAATCATCCTTAGTTACAAGACGATTCTGTGAAGCAAATACTTTTGGAGCACTTGTTCTAATATCTTCTACTGTTTCAGCCTTCTTAGTAGGTGATGAAGCAGTAGGGTTGTTAACTGTAAGATTAGCAAGTTGAGCTGGTGTTATAACAGTCTGGTCTTTATCAAAGAGAATGTCTCTTACTTCACTAAACGCTTTAGAGTTATAAAGTGTAAATGTTGAGCCTACAAAAGCACCTGGACCGACATCACCTGCTTCATTATCAGATATTACGTAGAATATCAAAACTGTATCATTACCATTAAGTTGCTTACCATTTAAATTGTTACCAAACTTAAACTCATAGTTACCAGAAGCATTAAGACGTTTCTCAAACTTCTTAGCATCAGCCTCTTCAAGGAAGAGAGAAGCAGTCTCTGTATATTCATCCCATACACTTGTTACATTATTCTGTACGAATATACTAAATGTATTATCACTGATAAACTTAGTCTTGTTAAGGTTCTTTGTACTTTGTGTAAACTGCTTAGAAGTGAAGCTATCTACAAGAATAATATTCTCATATGGCTCGCCAGTAGCATTAAAAGTAGCTTCAGTAAGAGTACCTTGATATAGAGTTGTGTTAGATGCAGCAACTGCTTCAATAACAGTATCAAGAGTCTTCTCAAATGTAATCTCTTCTGTAGCTACAAATGTTGTACCTCCTGCTGCGATAGTAGAATAGCGAGGTAGGGTATAAACATTTGATGATAAATTAGAAGCAGATAAAGCAATATTAGCAAGAGAAGTTTGATCACCAAGAGGCTTATAACCAATGTTGGATACAAGCTTATTCATATTCTCGTAGATAGTAGCTGTATCAAATGTTGACTCGTTAGAAGTAGTATTAAGCTGGAAGAGAAGAACGTGATACATGTAAGCTACAACATCAATGAAAGCACTGAAGTTAGAACCCTCAAAGTTCTGATCCGTAAACGTCTCGTTCTCATTCAAACGCTCAATAATGAGACTCTTAAGAGAATCTGCATCGAACGTAAGGTATGCGTTCTTAGGAAGTTTATAGTCTGTGAAGTCTTCTAAGCTCATTATAGATATTTAATCTATAAGCCTTAGTTATCAAACCAAAACATAGCCATCTTTGTTCAAGGTGGCGTTTAGTGATAAGCCATGGATATTAAGTTTAGGTATACTATAGTTAATAACAATATCGTATTGACTCTGATCTTCGAAACCTTCAATAGATAGCCCTTCTAAAGTTATACGAGGTTCCTGTACGCCTAAGTTACTATATATAAACTGAGCAAGGAAGTATGATGTAGTGGTATTGATAGGTTCAAATAGATAACTTCTAAAGTCTAAACCAAATGTAGGGTTGAGGAGCTTCTCCCCAGGGGTAGTTGTAAGGATATTCTTAACACTATTAATAACAGCTTGACCATCTTGAATTTCATCAAGATCATTAAGAGTTGGTTTAGAGTAAAGCTCAGGCTTACTAAAGCGAGTCATCTCAAGATCGAACTTGATGTCTTTATACAAGTAACCACTCTCGAGGGACTTTTCCTCAATAGAGGTCAATTTAAGGTTATCTAATCTTACTGCCATTTTTTTGTATAAATATTTAGTCTCAAGACTAAATAATAGTATGGCTAAAGACAATAAATTTCTTAAACTCCTCGAGAAATATCAGGAGCGTTTTGAACAAAAAGGTTTCCTTGTTGGAGATGTAATTAAGTTTGATAAAGACTTTAAAGAAAAGGATTCTTACAAGAGTATGAATGATAACGTTAAAGACCTTATTGACTCTTATATCGAATCAGGCCTTCACATCCGTGTTACACAAGCTGATGGTGGTAATGACATTGTTGTTGCACAGGATCACGGTGGTGGTCGTTTTGTAGGTAAAGTTACTATTCCAACATCATTTGTTTCACCAGTAGATTTCGGACCTAACCTTGCACCAATTCCTGATGCACAACGCCACGAGACTAAGCTAGACATTAAGCCAGTTGAAGTTCCTGCACTTCCTACAGATGCTACAGATATGGACTCTAAAGTACCTACTGAAGGTGGTAATGTTACTAATCCTACTCTTGAAGAAGACGAGGAAGTAGTAGCAGAGTCATACACAAAGCAGTATCTTTAATGCCAAAGGAAGACAAATGGTGTCCTGAATGTGGTTGCTTCAGTGATGCTAAAAGATTTAAAGCCTTTAGGTGTAGTCACTGTGTGAAAGAGCATGGAAACCCACTAAAGGCTTTGCCTAAATTTCTTGTTGAATATTATAAAAATAAGCAAGAGGTAGAGAAGGCTAAATCACCCAAGAAAGTAGTTAAAAGAGCTACAAAGAAGACTACAAAAAAAGCTGCTAAACGAAAACCTGAAAAGAAGGTTGTTCTTATAGAGGATAGAAAAAAGCCTCG
>Ga0208793_1001138_pt1 | contig 15813 bp, 16 predicted proteins | sample 17_taG_FD_184092 | JGI IMG/M metagenome (GOLD analysis project Ga0208793, IMG submission 184092) | Marine viral communities from the Subarctic Pacific Ocean - 17_ETSP_OMZ_AT15314 metaG (SPAdes) (version 2) | ecosystem: Environmental > Aquatic > Marine > Oceanic | place: Pacific Ocean | collected...
GGGAAACATGTGCACTTACGTGATGATGCTTTTCACAGAAGTGAACAAGTACAAGAAATTAACTGAGGATGAACGAAAAGAGATAATTCTTTCCATCTTGACTAAACTCATTAAAAATATTGACGGCAACGAAGAACAAGACAGTGATATGGAGATATTGTTATTGTCCCTCGTTCCAAACCTTGTTGACAGCCTTATGTTAGCATTAAACGCAAGCAAGAAATTAAAAGAACTTTTGTGCTGTGGAAAGGTATAAACATTGGAGACATATATTATTCATATGAAGTTTCCAAGTTTGAAGTACATGGCTAAGCACGGTATTTACAATGTTAAGCAACTTCATCAGCCCCACAAAGTTGTCAATAAAACTTTATATAACGAGTGTCTTGTTTGTGCTTATGTTCACGATGATGTTTCATGTGCAAATTGTCATTTAAAAAAATAGTTCCATGTAAAAGTATAATCACCAAAATGGGTTATTGCACCGTTCAAAGTTTCATGTACAAATCGCAGCCGCTGTTAAAAGGGTCCCACTCGTGATGCGATTACAAGCACTTGCCACTGTTGTGCAGAAAGGCTATTACTTAACAGGTTGTATCACGAGTTTCGGAAGAAGAACTCTCCAAATAATAATTTTTCAAAATGGTTAAAAAGAAAACACGGGAGAATGGTTATAATTCGTAGGAGAGCTGATGGTTCGATTGGAACATCTATTCCTTGCGTTTTATGTCGAAGACAAATTGAAAAATACCAAGTAAGTTGGATGGCATATGACGGAGAGAAATGGGTGTATAGCGATAAAGGCAATACACCTATTTCTAGGCCTACAAGTAAACAAGTTCGTTTACTAGGTTTTGGGCTTGACGATCAATCCCAATGCAGCTCCTAAGTCATTTTGATCCCTCTTCAATGGTTTATTTCTCTTGAGTTTGAGGGTATCATTTGTTCCCGCCGCATTCTTTATTTCAGACATCTTATTCTTTGTGTTTGAAATAATAGGAATTAATCTATCTACCTTTTCTATAGTTTCTAGTTGTTTAGGTTTAGCTTTATCAATTTGTGTATTTTCCCTAAACTCTTCTATTGTCATTGGACCACCAAACATTTTTAACATATACCTATTTGGTGCCATTCTGACAGAACCTATTATATTATACATTTTCTTACGCATTGTAATTATGTTCCCACAAATAATGCCACCTTTATTTACTCCGTATTTGTTTATGGCATATGATTTCATACAACTCCACGAACAAAACGAACCTTCGGTGACATATTTATTCCGTAAATAATCATAATGGTAAGGAAGCTTTAAAGTCTCACTTTCATATCGATGACAACACCACCAACAACACACACCTTCCATGTTATTTTTAATTAGTTAAACATCTTTAAGTCTATCTTGTCATCATTAAGGCGAAAATAATTAAAATTACAAAAATGAAAACTCCCAAACCAATACCAATCTTCGCTTGCATGCTAAGACCTTCGTCTTCGTCTTCGTCTTCGTCTTCGTCTTCGTCGTCCCCCCCGGCTTCTTCACCACTTGGGGTTGTTGAAGGAGTTGATGAGCGACTTGATGAGGAGGGAGTTGGAGTACTACCAGCGTCAGTTCCTGTATCAGCATCAGTATCAGCTGAAGGTTCTGATGGAGTATCTTCAAAATTACAACTTGTTTGAATGCTAGTTCCAGTGGCTTGTCCAACAGTAATTGGAACACCACAAATTTGAATATTTCTAGAACATCCTTCTAACGCATTTTCAGGAATAAATTCACTTGAGGGGCAAACAAAACATTGTTTTTGTTGTTTAAATAAATTGTATGCTCTTTCCCCAACTAAATCTTTCATTCCTTCAATTTTATCAAGAGATTCTTTGCATCCCGCAGCATCTGGATTATTATCACAAAGATCTGGTGTCAAAGTGTTATAGCAATTACAGAAGTTGTCTTCGGGGTGTTTTTCACAATACATTGTCCCCAAATCATCAAAATTAGCCTGACCCAACACATCTAAATTACATGTTTTTTTATCATTTCCCATTCTTTCAATATCTTCACTACAATACTTGTATGCCTGTTCCTTTGCTTCACCACGCTGAGAACATTTTTTATTATCTTTGCCAATAACTTTATAAAAATTATCGGTGTCTTCGCAATATGTATCTACTAATTTTTCATACATATACTTTCGTGGGTCTCTGTCTTCATTTGAAGTAATTGTATCCAACTCGGTCGCTTTAGAATCAAAATCAGCTTTTTTGTAAATACAACGAACAGTATTCGCATCTTTCCAATACATTTCACCACCTGGACATGGATCCCCTTTCAATATTGTATCATCTAACTTTTTGGAGAGTGGTATTTTATCTCTTCGTGATTTATCAATAATTACACCACTATCTGGATTATCAAAATTATTACTATCGGTCAATCCAAATATAGTAATATCTTCCCTAAGTTCTGTCTCGGGATCATGTTTTTTAATTTCATAAAATTTAACTTTTGCAATTTTATTTTCTGCAGCATTTAAACCCAAATGATTTAAATCTCCATCAGTTGTCAAGAATGCACGATTACCACCTTCATTCCAAAAAGAAACCGCGGCATTTCCAACACACCCCTTCACAGATACTGATTTACTCCTATTTTTGTTCCAATCTTCAAAATCATAATCTTTGCCCTCTGATGCAGTATGATTCCAGTGTTCCTGGTTTCTTTCTTCATAAACTTCTGCGTAGCATCCTTTTCGTGTATCCTCGGGGGCTGGACGATTTGGTCTATCATCCTTAATACGAGCGGTGTAGCGTCTTTTACTCCCTATACCACTCCCATGGAATTGACCAGACCAATAAGCTCGGCTACTCACTTCACAGAAAGCAGAATTGTCTTGTCGAGGATTTTCCCAAGAATTGTCGTGAGCTCTATCTTTGTATGAAAAATTATAAGCCAAGCATCGTCTTCCACCCAAAGCTTTACGAACTTCTTCAGTATTATTGATACATTTAGTAGCACAGTCTGAGCGACCCTTAGAAGAAACTGTATTTCTTACACAGTCACCTACCACAGCGGAACATGTCTGTTTTCTCTTAGTTTTACCGTGAAAGTACTGACCTGATTCTTCCTGTGTCACAGTCTTGTTGACCATTGTTAATTATTACAAAGAATTTAATATCATGACAAGCCCATCGTAATCATTTCTTGTTATGTGTTCTTCAACTTTTTTTAATGTAGCTTGGTCTGGGGTAATAACTTTGAAACGACCCAATATATTTGATCGGAGTTTTGAAATATGTTCCTTCTTTTCAAACAAATATTTCTTTAATTCTTTTTTGGTTGTATCAATAGAGGGAGCTGGGGCGGCGTCACCTTCCAAGTAACTCTTCTTACAGGATTTCAAAAACATATTCATAACAGCAAGAACAATAAAAGCTAGAAGGAGGGTTCTCCAATTAAATACAGTTTTACTCATTTGTATTCAGCGGAGATTTTTTATCTAGTACTAAGTCTTGTCTTTCTGGCTTGCCTGGATTGATTTTTTATATGCATATATCAATAATCCAATAAATATTGGAGAAGCAATTAATAAAGTAAAAGCAAATCCTCCAGGTTCATTCAATTTATCTACTTTTTTTTCTCAGTTCATCATATACCAAAAATGGGTTGGTGTGCCCTTGGATTACTCGGCACAGGTTGTGACGCAAAGCAATCAGTAAAGAAAGTTTTTAATTTAGATGCTGTAAGTAAAAATGTATATGAATCAAGTTCAAAAAATTCACAAAAAGTTAATGCTACAAGTGGCGCAGTTGCCAGTTTAGACATTGAAATTGAAAATATGAACCCAGGTTGCCCCCTTAATGTAGCCCAAAGCATTACAGCGGAAACAGTTTCTGATGCTACCCAAGTTGTTGAAAATATCGCAACAATGACTACAGATGTAACAAATGATATTACTAATTCAGCTGATGATACCATCAAGAGTACATCTGGTTACTTAAGTTTAAAACCAGGTGCTAAACAGGACTTCCAAGCCGAATTGAACAAGTCTATTACAAATATTGTTGAAAGAACATTTGAAATGGAAAATCTCCAACAAGTAAGTGCGTCTTCTATTAAAGTTGCGAAAGGTAAAATTAAAGTTGTAAATTGCAACGCACCAATTGATATCAAACAAGATATCGTAGCATCTACAATTTCCAATGCTGTCATGGAAAGCTTAGTTGATGCATTCGTCAATGACGCGACACTTAATGAAGTTATTAATAAATTAGACACCGAAACCGAAGAAGAAAGCAAAGGAGTTTTTGAATCAGTTGGTGAAATGTTTCAAAGGGGATTCGGGGGTAGCGCTAAGTGGGTCTGGATTGGTTTGAGCATCGCATTATGTATTCTATTTATTGCTATAATGAGAGTTGCATTGTCACCAGGTGGACAAGACGCAATGAAGTCTGCCGCCGCTTCTAGATAATTTATATTAATAAAATTATTGGTAGTATATTTTTGGGCTAAACAAAGAAATTAATTCATTATCTAATTAATGTATTAAAGACTTAAAATTCTTTAATTATATATGATACTATCCATAGATGTCGGCATCGTTAATTTGGCTATGGTCCTCATTGACGAGGAAAAGAAAAACAAGATTGTTGAATGGTCCGTAGGGGGTGTTCCCATGGAATCAGATATTGGACTTTTCAAGAATATGGTTGGATATTTAGATGGATTACCTTGGATTCTAAAATCAAATATTATATTGATTGAGAAACAGCCAGGTAAAAATAAAAAAATGAAATCTGTGGAACACATGCTTCATACATACTTTTTGTGTAAACGCCCCGAAGCAGAAGTTATTATTTACGACGCAAAATTTAAAATTCCAGATATTGTTGGTGGTGGAAAGACACAATACAATAGAAGAAAGAAAGCTGCCATAGAAAGATGTCAACAATTTTTAGAAAGTAATGACATTAATAGTCATCTCGTAGACTTTTTTAAAAGTCATAAAAAGAAAGATGATTTGGCAGATGTTGTTATGCAGACATTAAGTTTCCTCCCCTCAAAAGATAAAAAAGTTGAAAAGGCAACCCAAGTCAAGAAAGTTTCTGCGAGGAAACCAAATCAACACCAAAAGGAATCAAAATATTCTCGTTCAAATTTAGCCTGGCTCATAAAGAACGACGGAAAAGACAAGTGTTTGTCAAACAAAAGATTTTTGAGAGATTTAAAAAAATATTATTCCTCGGTGGAACAACTAATTAAAGCTATTGGATAATATTAAATAAATGGAAGAAATTCGAAAGCATCATAATGAAGCCAAGAGATTACTCATCCAAAGTGTGGCACAAGAAGGTCAACACATTTTAGATGTGGGATGTGGTTTTGGTGGTGATTTACAAAAGTGGCACAAATGTGGAGTAAATATAAACATGTGCGACCCCTCAAGTGATGCCCTCGTGGAAGCAAAATCAAGAGCTAGGAATATGAAGATGAGAGTAAATTTCTATGAGGGTGACATATTTAATTGTCCAAACAGAAAATATGATATAATTTGTTTTAATTTTTCTTTACATTACATCTTCCAAAGTGCAGATCTTTTTTTCAAGTCCATTAGGGAAATCAAAAAAAGAATGAAACCAGGTGGGTTGTTAATTGGAATTATTCCAGATTCAGAGAAAATTATTATGAAGACACCTTTACAAGATGATATGGGTAATTTTTTTATTACAAAAGGTTCAAGTTATGGAGGTTTCGGAGAAAAGTTATTTGTGAATCTCATTGATACACCTTATTACAAAGATGGTGCAAAGTCTGAACCCATAGCACACAAAGATTTATTATGGGGTGAATTAGAAAAGTCGGGATTTAGATTAGAAGAGTGGTCTTCCCTAGAAGGAAACCAAATCAGTGACTTATATAGCAGGTTTATATTTCATTATAAGTAGAGCGCTAATAAATGTAACAATTATACCCTTTTCAATTTTAGTTAATGGTTCCCAGTCTCCCCAAAAGTTCATCATTTTAATTAAACTTCAGTTTTACTTTTTAAACTAAAAAAAATAAGACTAGAAATTCCAGCTATTATGATTGTAAATGCGGAACCTACACAACATTTGGCACGCCTAGCTTCATCATATCTCAAAACTGCACTTTGATTCCAACCTGTCATCTTTTAATCTTTTCTTAGAAATTTTTACATATTCCTCGTTAATTTCAAAACCCAAATATTGTCTATTTGATCTAACGCACGCGATGGCAGTCGTTCCACTTCCCATAAATGGATCTAAAACTGTAGCACCTTCTCTTGTAAACAATTGAATGAGATGTTGTATAAGATCAACTGGCTTTACTGAAAGATGTGTGTTTGTTTCACCTTTCTCTTTTTTATTTGGTTTCTTTACCATAAATACAGTTGTGTCCAATACACCTTCTTGGGTTGTCATTATATTTGATGGGAATTTTCCATCTACTAATGTTTCTTCCGAACAATTTAATAACCCTGTTCCATATTTTTCAAAATTATCTATATATCTTCCTTCAATAGGTTTCACCGCTAAACACATGGGTTCTATTGAAGGTTTTAACATTGGTGTTCTCCAATTAGAACATTTTTCAATTAATTCTTTTTTTTGTTCATCCGTTCTTGTTTTATCATTTTTAATAATATGATCCTGTTTGAATGCTTTTACTTGAGACTGTGTATATACCCACCCTAACATATCCCTAATTTCAAAACCTTGGTCTTCAACAGAACTTGCTAAAGCATGATACAATCTTGGACTACTAAAAGATATGAATGCACCACCAGGTTTTAATATTCTAAAAACTTCTTTCGAAATTAAATTATAAAATTCCTTGAACTTTTTAGATTGATTACGATCAAATTTCATACCCTTGGGTAAATTAGTAACAGTTGAAGAAGAACCTCTTTTGTCTAATTTATTTTTATCCCAATCGTTTCCCAATCCATCCAAAAAATATGGTGGGTCGGTACATACCATATCGATACTATTATCAGGAATTTTTTTCATTCCATCTAAACAATTAATATGTTCGATACTCATTTACTTTATTACAAACTATTTCTTTAAACGTTGGGTAAAAAAATTTTAGTTTTATCGAAAGTGTCAAAGTCATATGTTAAATCTAATATATCATGAAATTCGTTGATATCAATATAAGGTTTAATATCATTTAAAATTTTCCAATTTTGTGATTGAACAATGCCTTCCATACAACCTTTACAACAAACATGTAAATCACACTTTTTTTGTTTAGCACAGTCAATCAATAATTTAGTTTTTTCATAACCTCTTTCATAATTCTGGTCTCTAGATGCCCAATACATTATATCTGAAAATTCATTCTCATCAAACTCATTAATCTCAAGGGTCTTATGATGAAGTTGTTTAGCTGTTGCAAACTGGAACACGGAAGCAAGAGACATCTTAATTATTTACTGATATTTTTATCACCCACGACTTAGGTTGTGAAATTAAAGAAATAAGTGTAGAATAATCCAGAAGTTATGGTTGAAGATGAATCAGATTTTCCAGAAATTAAAGTCCTTAATGATGGATATGTACGACTCGTTGACTACATGCCAAGAGAAAACTTGGATGAAGCTATCGTTGACTCAGCAAGAGTTTCCTACGGAAAAGGAACGAAAACATCAAGAGGAACCCGAGGTCTTCTCAGATATCTCATCAGACACTGGCATAATACCCCGTTGGAAATGGTTTCCTTCAAGTTTCAGATTAAACTCCCAATCTACATCGCCAGGCAGCTCATGCGCCACCGCACAGCCAGCGTCAATGAACTCTCCGCCCGCTACTCCGTCGTGGAAGAACAAGCATATGAACCCGACGATTTACGCGGGCAATCCCAAGTCAACAAGCAATGTTCAGATGGAGTATTGGAAGAACTTCCCAGCTCCGTAAAAGAAAATATGAGTGCTCATATTAAAAGTTCTTTTGACATTTATAATACTCTATTGGGCTATGGTGTGTCTAGAGAACAAGCGAGAGGCGTTCTCCCACAATCAACATATACAAGTATTGTTTGGAAAATGGATTTGCACAATTTAATGCATTTCCTTCAATTGAGAATGCATGAAACAGCGCAATGGGAAATCAGAGAATATGCAAATGCCATCTTCAAACTTATTGAACCTCTTGTCCCCTTAACAATGGAAGCCTTCAAGGATTTCAGATTAGATGCGATTACTCTAACTGGTCCAGAGGTTGAAGCTCTTAATACAGGAAAGCCAATAGAGGCACCAGGTGAGAAGAGAGAATTTGAAGAAAAATTGAAACGCCTTAGAATAAAAATATCACCGTAATGTAATATGGGAATATCTAATAATTTCAAAAATCAAATTGGAATTCCTTTGTGGCTTCCTATAGTATTTGTCGTTATAGCAATTATATTAATTTTGTTATGGCAATATGGTGTGTTTGGAAAAGATGAAGAAACACCTAAATCCACTTTTGATATTCCTGGTTTGGCGAGAGCTGCAGTACGAAATGATATGTCAAAAGCGGAAGAATTAAAAAAGTTTTGTGAAACATACAAATCTTCTAACACTCACACAGTTGAGGAGAATTCTCTTTATGAACAATTGAGTAATTGTGAGGTTGTTAATTGCCTTGGTGAATGGGGTGAATGGAGTGAAGCGGAAGAGGGTAAGTGTGGTGTCGTAAAGCGCACTTACAAGATTAAAACACCTGCCAATTTACTTGGTGATAAGTGTCCAATTGAAGATAATAAAACTGAAAGGAAAGTTGCTAATGCTGATAAATGTGATTACTCAACTATTGCATATTCCAGGACTGCAGCTAATACAAGTAATATTGTATTAGAATACATTACTGAATCTGCTAAAGAATGTGCTTCTAATTGCACCGCTAACTTTGAAAAATGTCAATTCATTACATTGACAAAAGGAAATATTTGTCAGTTCCATCTACCAAAAGATGGTGTTGAGTCGTATAGTTTGGAATATAATTCAAATGTCACTACATACGCTCCACCATATAACAAGGATAAATTAATTAAACCACAATATCCCCAAGATATAATTCAAACAATTGAAGATATTGAAAGTTTGCCAAAACCAACAAGTAATATTGAAACGGAAAAGTTTTTGAAGATTGAGGGTGTAAATGTTTTTGATGGAGACACTATTGACGAGATACAAACTAGCGATGCCAGTTCCTGTCAAGCAAATTGTCGATCATCCGCTCAATGTAACTTGTATACATTTGACAAAACAGAAGGTAAATGTTTATTGAAATCTGTTGTTGATAAAAGAGTGACTGCATTTAAGGACCCAAATACTGATACTTATAAAATGGTTATTAAATTAAAATAAAATAATTTCTATAAAAAAAATAAATAATTATATATTTACAGTCAATAATTATATAATTATATAGTAGATGATAGTTCATATAGTCGGTGGTGGCCCAACGGGTGTTTCTATCGCTTGGGAGCTTTTAAATAATACAGAACACGAGGTTCATTTATATGAAAAGAAAGATGTATTGGGTGGTTCATGGCATGAGCCCGCGGGTGAGAAGAGAGACCTTCATGCCCCACGGATGCTTTTCAAGAATGCCTTTGTAAACACACGAAGTCTTTTTAGTGAGATGAATATGGAATGGAATGATTATTTTATAAAAAGAGATTCTTTCGAACTTTATAAATATTTATTTAAAAATTTTGAGTTCAAAGATTATTTATCTTTAACAAGTTTAGTTTCTAGAGTTGTTATAAATCCTGAAAAATATAAAAAACAATCTTTAAAAAATTCCGTTTATAATTTGTCAGAAAATGGAAAACTTATATTATCAAATGTGACATATAGCATTGATGGAGTTGGTTGGGATGTGATGACAGCTTACGAATTTGTTGAATCATTTAACCAAGTTGGTTTATCATCCCAATGGGAACAAAAAATTTCTGGTAGGGAAATGGGTTTAGCAATGCAAAAGTCCCTTCTTGAAAAGAAAATAAATTTACATTTGAACACTGAACTTACAGATTTAAAATATTTACCAGATAGTTTTGAAGCTACATTTTCAAATAATAAATTAGTCACCGATGATTTAATTATTTTATGTATTGATAATTTCCCAGCTTCTATTTTTGTTGGAAACAATTGGGGACCCTATGCTAAAGAAATATTATTATATAGTTCCTACACATGTTTGCATGTTTTGTTAGATTATGACAAACCAGTTGAAATAAAAAATGAAGTTGAAACATCTGTGAATACAAGATGGCACATATTAGCATCTACATTACCCGACAAGAAAACTGTTTCATGTGTTATGTGTAATTTGAATGAAGAAATATTAACTTGTCCCCCAGAAAAATTACACAAGGAAATTATTTCTCAACTTGGTCTTCCCGAACCAGAAAGTTCTAGAGTTGCGACAGGTAATTATTGGCAAAATAATCGTTGGAAAATGTCACAAAGTTCCGGTGTTGCGAGTGAATACGGACAATTACCATTCTTTGGTGAAAATCCCAAGGTTGCCTTGTGTGGTATGATGTCTCCAAGGAATACTCCATATTCAAGTATTGAGGCAGCTATAGAAGTTGGAAGAAATTTTTGTAATGAGAAAATTGGAACCCGAAAACCATTAACTCCTTTAAAGGTCTCAACATTTATCATACTTATAGTTTTAATACTAATCATACTTAATGAAGTTCGTAGGAGAAATCTATGAACCACTCTACGTTCATAATGAACGGAAATATATTAGGATATTAATTCCTCCTCAGGTTTCAAGTAAAGTTTTTTATATGCAAAACAAATACCCGAGACAGAGATTTAATCCCTTGGATGGAAATATATTAACTGTGAAAGTTCCATATAGATATAATAGAGTTATGGTAAAGATGAATGGTTTGAAAGGGGTATCATGTTTTGTTCGTGGTGACAAAGTAGAATTTGTTGTAGACTTTAAAGGAATTTGGAAAATAGATGATAATCATTCTGGTTATACCTGGGTATTAAAAGAAACAACCTTATTGTAATTAAATATAAAATGCAAACAACTTTTGATAAACCACCACCTTTATCAAAGCTTGTGAGATGTGAAAGTTATATAGTAATTAATTGTCCCCCAGGTATGGAAAATTTAAAAAAAAATATATTGAAATATTGTTCTCGTTATTCAATTGAAAAAATTGATATGGATGAAGAAAAATCTTCTATAACAATTATTCGTTCTTATTTTCAAGAAGATGTTATAGAAGTTAATGGTGAAAAGAAATTTTTTAACATTGTTGGAAAACAAGTATGTTTGGGTGACACAAAATTTGAGGGTATGATGTTGAAAGATTTATTTTATTTTTACAAGGGATTTATTTGTCCCAAAGATAAATATTTTAAATGTGACTTTGGAAATTATTATGTATTGAATGACAAAGATGAGATTGAAAGATATTTATATATTACCAAAAATGATTATCCATGTTGTATAAAAAAATTTAATGAACATGTTGAAAAATATAAAGCTGATTTAATGATGAACAAAATGGAAGATTGGTACACATGGTTTGATATTGGAAAAATGCATGAGTTTGAACATTATTTTTCAAATAATTTTATTATTTATAACACAAAAAAGAAGAATGCATTTATAAAAAGTAAAGTTCATTTTCCCAAACACATGACTGGATTAGTTCCCAAAATTAAGGGTGTTGATTTAAAATATATTGTTTCACTTATAAATAATTCTGATAATTCCAACATAAAGAATATTATCGTAAAATAAATAATGCTCATTCGTTCTGGTTATATTGTTCCTGAAACACCAGAGTTAAAAAAAGAATTAACAGTGAGAGCTGTAGTTAATAATGAGTTTAGTTTTCCTCCACCTCCCTTTAAAGTGTTCCGTAAGTCAAAGAAGGGTTTGTGTATTCCTAGATATTTTGGGATTGAAAAGTTTGGAATTCCCAAAGAAGATAGGAGACCTGAACCTTCTAGGATGTCTGAGGATGTAAAATTTATTGGGAAGTTGAGAGACGAAACATTTCAAAATGAAGCCCTGAGAAAAGGTGTTGAGGTGGGTCATGGTATTTTATCCCTAGATTGTGGTTTTGGAAAGACAGTGACTGCTATTGCCATTGCTTGTAAATTGAAATATAGAACAATGATTGTTGTTCATAAAGAATTTTTGGCGAACCAGTGGGAAGAAAAGATTAAACAATTTTGTCCAGATGCAACAATTGGTAGAGTTCAACAAAATAAATTGGAGACAAATTGTGATTTTGTTATTGCGATGCTTCAATCTCTTTCAACTAGGGAATATCAATCAAATGATTTTGATTCTATTGGAACTATGATTGTTGATGAGGCGCATCATATATGTGCTAAAGTATTTTCCCAAAGTTTGTTTAAATTGTGTCCTAAACATATTTATGGATTATCTGCAACCCCCGAAAGGAAAGACGGGTTGACAAAAGTTCTTCATTGGTTTATTGGACCAACCTTTTTCTCAGCTTTTAGGGAAAACCAGAAACAAGTAGAGGTATTTCCAATTAAGTATGAGTGTCCCATGTACACACAATCTCCACCGTTACAGCGAAATGGTAAATTGTCCCTTGTGAATATGATTACAGAACTTGTTGAACACCCAGGAAGAAATAAGATGATATTGGATTTGGTAAGAAATATTTACAAACAGGGTCGTAAATTATTGGTATTGAGCGACCGTCGTTTCCATTGTGAATATTTACACAATAGATTTCCCAATAAGTCTGGTTTATATATGGGTGGTATGAAGCAAGAAAAATTGAATGAATCTGCCGAGAAGCCTATTATATTTGCAACATTTAGTCAGGCCCACGAGGGTTTAGATATTCCATCCCTTGACACTGTTATATTGGCTACACCTAAGAGTGATATAAAGCAGTCTGTTGGTCGTATATTGAGAGAAACACCTGGTAAGAAGAATGTTCCTCATATTTATGACATTATAGATAATTGGTCTATATTGAACGCCATGTATTATAAAAGATCCAAAGTTTATAGAGATTGTGGGTTCAATGTTCCTAAAGTAAAGAACTCAGTAGAAGAAAGTACAGATAATTTATTTAGTAAGTGTTTAATAATTGAATAAAAAAAATTGTAAGATATTAATAGTATGTCTGTGTTTGTGAGTAACGTCGCTACAGATACTATAGAATTCAATGATCCAGAAGTTGCCTTCGTCTCAGTCAAAGGTGCTGGTATTGCTAATATAGCTCCAACTAGCACTTTGGATGTGGGTAGTAATCTTTCTGTTAATGATGAACTCGCGAATGTATTGATCGTTCGGGGTGGTGTAGTGGCTGATTCATTTGAGGGTGATGGTTCTCTTTTGGGAAATCTTGTGATGACTTCGGATTTGAACGATATTATGAGTAGGGGTGCAAACACCGTTTACCTTGTAGAGTTTCAAAACGCGGAGACCTCTTTTACTACAACTTCAAATGTGGGTATTGCTAATACATCACCAGTTCACACATTGGATGTTGGTAGTAATTTGTATATTGATGATGCTGGGATGAATGTATTGTTTGTTTCAGGTAATATTGGTGCGTCTGGTAATTTGATGATTTCTGGAAACATTATGGCCACTCATTTTGTTGGTGATGGTACTCTAATTCAAAATGTTAAAGCTGTTTCATCTCTAGAAAGTGCTACTTTTTATGGTAATAATACACCCTATTCATTAAGATTTGAACACCCAACTACAAGCTTTACAGCTTCCTCAAATGTGGGTATTGCTAATACTAAACCAATTCACACATTGGATGTTGGTTCAAAGTTTTGGGTTGATGAAACCTCTGCGAATACAGTTTTTGTAGATGGTGTTATTGTTGCGAGGGGTTTTGCAGGCGATGGTAATTTAGTTACAAATGTAGTGAGTTCTACAGATTTAGAAGCTTCTGTGAATAATGGTAATGTCACATCAAATACAGTGCAGTTTGCAAATAGTGAAACCGCTTTTGTTACTTTTGCTAATGTTGGTATTTGTAATGTGGATCCAGTTCACAATTTAGATGTTGGTAGTAATTTATATGTCATCGATGAGGCTGGCGAAGATGATATTTTAACCGTTACAGGTAATGTTCGTTCTTATTATTTCAAGGGTGATGGTCGTTTTTTGACAAATGTGCCAGTGTGTAGTATTTGTTCTACATTCAATTATGTGACAAATATTGGTAATACAACTGCAAACACAGTTCGTTTTGTTGAAAACACCGTGAGTCTTATAACTGAATCAAATGTTGGTATTGCTAATGAATTCCCAGTACACACAATGGATGTTGGGAGCAATATTTGGTTAAATGATTCAACAGAAACAAAGTTGTGGACATCGGGTAATATTGTTTGTTCTTACATAACTGCTGATGCTAGTAATCTTTATAATTTCACAGTAAATTTGGATCAAGTTGTAAATAATGATAATGTGACTGCGAATGTTGTTCGTATCAGTCATCCCAGTGAATGTCTTGTTCTTGCTTCAAACATTAAGTTTGAAAATGATATACTTATAGATGCATCTGCTACAGGTTCATCAATTATGATTGGTGGTATTCAACCAGATGGTGTAGTGCATTCACCAGGTTTCTCTAATCCTCATAGAGTTTCTATTGGTAATGAAGCGGGTCAATTGGGTCAAGCTGCATATTCGGTGGCTATTGGTCATCGTGCCGGTAATCAGGGTCAAGGTTACCGAGCTACTGCTATTGGTCGTGAGACTGGTGAAGTGAGCCAGGGTTCTCATGCGAGTGCTATAGGTGATGGTGCTGGTAATGAGGGTCAAAACGCACATGCGACTGCTGTTGGTTACCGCTCGGGTCTTCACGGACAAGGACCATTTTCTGTCGCGATAGGTACAAATGCCGCGAGTTCATATCAATCCTCTAATGCTGTAGCTATTGGTGAAGATGCTGGTCGCACTAGTCAAGGTGCGGGTTCCGTTGCGATTGGTTCTGGCGCGGGTCAAACAGAACAGGGTAGTAATGCCTTTGCAATTGGTATTAGTGCTGGTAAAACATCACAAGGTGATCGTTCTATAGCTATTGGCTCTGGCGCTGGTGAAACCGAACAAGGTAGTAATGCCTTCGCAATTGGTCATGGTGCTGGTAGAACATCCCAAGGTGACCAAACAATGGCAATGGGTCACAATGCGGGTGAAATAAACCAGGGTTCAAATGCTATTGCTATTGGTTATGGTGCGGGTCAGTCTAATCAAAATAGTTATGCTATTGCTATTGGTTACGAAGCTGGTTTGGAAGCACAAGGTGCATATAATATTGGTATTGGACACTTGGCTGGTTCATATTTACAAGGTTCTAATTCTATCGCTATGGGATACAATGCTGGTAGAGATACACAAGGTGATTATTCACAAGCTATGGGTTTCCGAGCTGGACAAACAAGCCAGGGAGCTCAATCTATTGCTTGGGGTTTCAGATCTGGTGATAACACACAAGGTGCTAATGCAATTGCTATTGGTTATAATTCAGGTAGAACATCCCAAGGATATGGTTCTGTAGCTATTGGTGGTAGAGCTGGTTTTACCAACCAAAGTGCTAATTCAGTCGCTATTGGCACCGAAGCTGGTAAAACAAACCAAGGTGAGAACTGTGTAGCCTTGGGTTACGAAGCTGGTACATCTAACCAAGGTGCGAACTCCTTTGCTCTTGGTGTCCAAGCTGCTTCTGTTTCACAGGGTAGAAACAGTATTGTTATTGGTCATAAAGCCAATGCTGTTGCAGATAATACAATGGCATTTGGTTCTTTTACAGAT
>Ga0208793_1001145_pt1 | contig 15747 bp, 30 predicted proteins | sample 17_taG_FD_184092 | JGI IMG/M metagenome (GOLD analysis project Ga0208793, IMG submission 184092) | Marine viral communities from the Subarctic Pacific Ocean - 17_ETSP_OMZ_AT15314 metaG (SPAdes) (version 2) | ecosystem: Environmental > Aquatic > Marine > Oceanic | place: Pacific Ocean | collected...
TCTCCTCTACCATTTGACTTATACCAAATTCATCATCTAACTCAGGGCGTATGGAACCGATGTTGTCTACATCCTCAGTAGACCAATCATCACCATTTACATACTCGCCAATGTACATCCACCCTTCATCTAGGTATCGTGCATCAACTTCAAAGCCCATATCTACTAGCTTATCAAAGATAGGAATAGGCGGCGACCATGCAGTATAGAAGGACATGACAAGAGTGTTCTCATCCATGCGGCTACACTGTGTGTCATATATGTCCCACTTAGTACCCCAATTATCACACCGCCAGTCATACCAACCTTCAGCAGACACACCGTTGTCATCCAATGGTTCTGGTATGAGGTGGTGACACAGTTCTGCATTGTCTGTGTTCATTACATTATAGATAGCATCTATCTGCTGACTGTCATTATGTGACAGGATAACTCTGTTGTCTGTATGATTAGGCATCTTTCATCTCCTCTTTAGGGTAATATACTTCTATCAAGCTGTTACAATTAGGGCAAGACAGGATGCTGAGTATAGCAAACTCATCACTCTCATCTGTGATGTCATGGTCATTGCCCCATATTAGTTCTGTGCTACAGTACCAGCAATTCATTACCACAACCTCGTGAATGTATTGCCATCTGTCTGCCCATTATTATGTATAGCATAGGCAGTGCAACACATCTTGTCATCGTCATCATTCCAAAGGTTGATGTCATAATGTGCATCCTTCCTGCCGTGAACTACGTCTACAACTGTAGCGTTATGCCAATAATCACCGTCATAATGGTCAAGGCTTTCGACTATCTCCTGTGACTTAGCCACAAGAAAGCCGAACTCATAGTCTGTTAAATTAAGGTCAGTCATTATTCTTCCTCCACATAAATGGTAGTATAATCTTGGTCGCCATACGTCCAGTCACCACTGTCCTCAGTAGGCAAGTCAACATAAATGAGATGTTGCGTCTGGTCTTTAGCCACCTGTCGTGCTATTGCCTCTGCCTCATCTTCATTGTCTGCTTCGATGGCAAAGTTGCGGTCATACCACAAGTTCAGTTCAATCTTGATGTTGTACATTTTCTTTGAGTTACTCACTGTCAAACTCCTTCACAAAGTCTAGTTCAACACGGCTGTTTGGATACAAGGCTTGTGCCATATCCATAGCGTGTTCAACTGCATGATTCCAGATGGACTGCTCTAGCGGCTGTGGGTGTACATTGTACACACCACTTACGCCATCAATACTAATACCAATTTCCCAATACATTATGCTACATCCTTTCTGATTGCTTTGCCACGACCATTACGAGCCATGTCACGCAGGTTGTCTATCTTGAACGCACCAATCTCTAGTGATAGGTCGTCACGGTTCTTACGGCGTACTGCCTTACCCAATTCCTTATGCAACTTATCTAAGATGATACCAGTGACAGCCTCTGCTGAATACTGAATGTATCCACCTACATCATTCTTAGATTCACGGGTGAGTTCAAGCACCATGCGATACAACTTGTAACGGCCTAGCTTCACGCCGTGATATTGTAGGTACAGGGCTTCTACTTTGGACAGCTTACGCTCTACTTCTGTAGATGCAAGCACCTGTCCTGTCATACCTGTTGAACGCTTGTGAAATGTGATTGTCTGAATTGTCATGATAAAATCTCCTTTATATTGTTTGGTTGGTTAGTCCAACATTGGACTTAGGGTTGTTGTCGTATTCATTCCAAGAACGCATAACGTACTTGGCACGATTGATGTATCGCCTTGCACGGTCTTCTAGCCCAACAGCAATACACTCTTGTGCATCAGATAAGATAGACATAGCCAGCATGTAGTGACCACCCATCAGATGATGGGCCTCATCAGCAATCATTTCATCCATGCCTTCTCTAGTCATGCCATACATATTCATCTGTTTAATGATAAGTTCACAATCAGCTATGCGCTTTGTATTAGCTACCATAGATTCAGATATGCTAGCTTTGTGTTCTTCTACTAACGCTTGCGACGCTTCTAATGTACCATCTTGCTCAACCATAGTTCTGCTCCTGTACTATCTGAGTGTTACGCCTTGCAGTACGCCTTACGTTCTGCTTACGCTTGTTGTAACTACGCCATTGGTCACGCTTGCCTTCTGGCTTAGTTGTCTTTTGGTTTTTCATAGGTGTGATTTTGATTTGCATCGTGCTTATCTTTCTTTCTGTTATATTTAGTTTTGTCTGGCACTACTGATGTCCTGCGGCGTGACTGTGCCAACGCCTTTGCCACAGGGTTAATCTTTGTAACTTTCATTGTCTTAACTCCTTAGTCCAATGTTGGACCTATCTAATTATATCTAAGTAATATATACTTTCACTAAAGTATTAAGTATATATTACATAAGATATATATAAGAGGCTGTCAAGCAATACCGTGTAACTTTCTCCAAGTTACCCATGTGATAGCCTGTAATTCATAGGCTTTTAGTCTGCGACCATTGACCCTGCAACGACTTGCCGCAATGCGGTATGCATCCTGCAAGTTAGCATATTCCTTAACGCCAATGCTACTTTTATTGTCAGTCAGATTTACTCTCTCATTGTAAGCAATGTTACGAGCATGACCATCAATGGTACAGGTATCATCACCCATGATGTTCTCATAGAAACAGATAATCTTCTTGCCATTAAGAATAGTCTTAACCTCATCTACAATGAGGGTAGCATTCTCCTCATAGCGGTCAGGCATCTGCTCAAGTATAGACCATGCCTTTTGCTTCATGGTACTGTAAGTACATACAGATACATCATCCATAGTGCTACCTGTAGTGAAAGCACAAATCAAATCATTAGCATTGCGTATGTTTATCTCCCAACGATTGTTAGGTGATAGTGCGGCAACAACACCTGTCACTATGTGAATAGGTAGATTGAACCTATCAGCTATGGCACGGCACTGCTCATAGGCTTCTGCATACCATGCAATGCCATGTGCTACATCTGCTGGCTTTGCCTTGCGGCGAATAGCTATGATGTTTTTGACAGCAAGTGTCATATTAAATTCGGTTTTCATTATACATTCTCCCAATGTAAAGGACATATTATTCCGTGGTCATCATCACAATAGCATTCATCTTCTACGAGTTTTTCAGCTAGGCAATCCTCACAATACATGTCATCATCCCAATATATTGTTGCATTGCGTTGGTCGCAATAAGCACATTTAGAATACATTAGTAATCTCCTTCATAGGCTTCATCTAGCCAACGCAAAGCGGTAGCTTCATCCATAGCACCAACTGCTATGCAGTCATTCACTGCATCCTGTTGCACCTTGCGGTCATATGCAATATCTCGCTCGATAGAGTCCTGCATGTATTCCAAATCTGCAAGCATCTCATCATAAGACAAGGCATAGAAACGTGCTGTCATATCAGCAGTCGGACGAGTGCCATAGCAATCTTTGTGAATATCTGAATAGTGTTCAATCATGTGTTTAATCCTAAAATGTTAGGTCCAAGGTTGGACTAGTTTGAACGGTGATTTACCGTGATTACATGATGACAAGAACATCCTGTCTGCCCAAATACCTGCTTACTAACGGGAAGCTATAGGTAAATGTATTACGCTTCTTTGCGGCACTAAGCCACCATGTAATCAGGTAAATCACCTTTCCATTAAGTGTTGTATAAGTAATAAATACACTTTCACTAAAGTTCAAGTGTTTTATTACGTTACACACTATAGCATTGAATCCAGAATAGCCAATGCCTTACGTTTATCTGCAGCTTTCTTGTGCTGTTCATATGATGCAAGCATAGCTGACTGCTGGCCTGTTACATAAACCCGAAACTCAGGACGTTCTTCTGGCTCATAGCTACGACTGTATGCCATGCTATCCATAGATGACCAGCTAGAGCGAACAGGTTTATGCCTGCCAAGCGGCACGATATGACGTTTAGCCATTATGATAATTCCTTTGCAAAAAGGACTAGACCGCCAATAAAGCAAGCGGCAGAGCCAATGATGATGATAGGCATACCCGGTACACCTGCCGCTAGTGATACACTAGCCATGAGGCCAACGATTGCACTTGTCATTACAAGAAATAGAGCGATAATTAAATCCATGATATTAATCTCCGATTAAAGGATAGGTGACTGTAGCGTTATGCTACAGCCTTTGTGTTGTCAGCCATTACTAACTGCTCTTTAAGAGCAAGCATGAATTCTTCAATGGCAATGCCATTCACTTCACACTGTACCAATGCTTCAAGAGCAATGTCAGATGCAGTTACATCTGCTTGAGTCTCTTGTGACTCAGTAGGTCCAACATTGGACTTATCTTCATCAGCATCAGCCTTTGGCTTAACAGGTGCCGCATCAGCCTTCTTAGGCTTCATGGCAGATTGCAAAGCAGTAAGGCTTGTAAAACCCTTCTTTGAGGTTTTCATAAAGGCTCTGCAAGCATCTTCGTTTTCAACGAACCATAAGGCTTCTGAACGGCGACGCTTATCAATTCCATTGATACCACATGCTTTGAGCCTATCGGATGAAATCCGTTCACCACCTTCTGCCTTCAGCTTCTGCATCAGCTTTCCAAGCCGTGTATCGAAGCCATCAGCTTTGGTAGACTTTGTGAAACGAGCCTTATCACCTTTAGTGATTTGCTTGAACTCTTTGGCAAGAGCAAAGCCTTCAGCTTCAAGAGAATTGATTTCAGCGATAACAGCGATTTGAGTAGTCATGGCGATTTTCCTTGTATTATGTTATATATAAAGTTAAGTGAGTTTTCACAAGAAAACGAACTCACTTAACTGTTATATAACTATAGCTTCAGCAGTGTCAACAATTAAATGAATCAAATTTGTATAGGACAAATTACCTGCTTGCACCATCCTCTGCGTGTGTCGTTTCCCGTGTGACTGCAAATATATATTTCATATATATATTGAAGTACGTGCGCTAAACTCACGAGGTTGCTTAGTCCAATGATGGACCAATGTTCTACTACGTAGGGGATATGCTCCGCCATTGTAACCGATACCCGTTCTGCATATCTCATACCTCATCATCATCTGACTGCATGACGACTGATACCATAACAGACGACACACCAAGCTATAATCGGCAGAAATGCTACAGTTTGGGCCTCTCACATTACACACACACAACATATAGGCGCATAATCTGCCAGCATATACACTTGCTTGCATACATCTGCATACAGACAGGGGGGCGGGCAGGAGCCAGTGGGGGTGTAGGCGTATACGTATACACATAAATACACAGATTAGGTATTTTCACTGTTAACCACAAGGACGACTGTGCATTCATATATGACCTAGCACACACATATTGTGCTTGTAGTGTTGCATAAATGTCACAGCATAGTAATGTGCGTAATAGTATAGTGTTGCATAAATGTCACACTATTGCACCTTATATAAATAATCGTAATCGCCTATGCATTTTATGTATTGACACATTACCCCATTCTGAGTATAATTATATTATAACTAACCTACACTTAAACTATACAGTTAAATGCTTATTAATTTTCTTTGTTAATAACACTTAGCTAAATCACTTTAACTATACACTACTAATGTAAGTTATTTGTATTTATTTGTAAGAAAGTAGTTGACAATGGCTAAGAAATCAGTACAACTATACACAGACAATGTTCTTGATGCATTCTATAATGCTATCCATAGTAATTCATTAGAGCGATTACATATTCCCCACAGTGATGTTTTCTACGTACGTACAGCATTGGATGCTAAGTTTTATCCACGTACCTTTACACTTAAAGAGACAGAAGACTATATGCGCTTAGAAGGCTGGACTGATGTTTAGTATGAACAATGTTTAAAGCAATCCTCATTATCTGTGGTCCTTTGTTTGGCAACGATTGTCTACGTATAGATGATACCTTCGGCCCTTACGATACGCACCCTGAGTGCCTAGCACGTGTGGCACAAATGTACAATCAGACACAACGATTATTCCCGGTAGTGTATACCGATGTGAAATACAAATGTGAAAGCAGCTTATAATATGGCTATACCTGAAAGAGTTAAAACCAAAATGAAAGAGGAAGGTCTTACGGGCGTTAACAAGCCTAAGAGAACTCCCAAGCATCCTACTAAGTCTCACTGCGTGATGGCGAAGGAAGGTGACACATATAAGTTTATTAGATTTGGACAGCAAGGCGTATCAGGGGCAGGTAAGAACCCTACATCAGCAAAAGATAAAGCACGTAAGAAATCGTATTATGCTAGACATAATGCACAAGGTAAACCGACCAGCAAGCTATCAGCTAAATACTGGTCACACAAAGTTAAGTGGTAAATAGGAGATAAGAGAATGGCTATAGGATTGATTCCTGTCATTATGTCTGGTGGTGCAATTGTAGGACGTTTTGCCACTAAAGAATTAGCTAAAAGGCTTGGCCCACAATTGGCTAAAGGCTTACGTATTGTAATGAAACCTTCTAAACAAGCAAAAGGACTACCTAAAGTTACATCCGTAACTCAGGCAAATAAACTAAAACCTACTACAAAGGTTGCAAATAAAAAGCCTGCAGCATCATTGAATACTACAGCAGCGGCATCAGCAGCTAGGGCTAAGAAAGTCGGACAGGCTGCACGTGGGCGTACTGCAGCACAAGTTAAGGCTAATCAAAAGAAGATGGCTGCAGCTACAGTTACAGCAGGTTCATTAGCAAGTATGCTAACAGGGGATGAAAAACCTAAAAAGCCTACAAAACGTAAACAGACAGGTATGGGTGATAGAAAAACTAGAGAGTCTAATGTCCTAGCAAAAACTACACCACCTAAAAAATCTGCTGGCACATTTGGTGAAGCATTTAAGAAAGCCAGAGCAAAAGGTGTAGGCACAGCTTTTACATATGGTGGTAATAAATTTGTTGCTGTCAGAGATAGCGATATTCCTAAGTCTATAAAAGGTACTAAAGCAGAACGCTTAACGAAATATCTAAACAAACAGAATAAAAAAGGGTAAGTAAAATGGCGGGTATATCAAAAGCTGCTGCTGCAGCACTACTAAAGGCTACAGGCAAAACTTCAGGTAAAACAGTACGTCCTAAAATGACTGCTGCACAATTAAAGGCAGCAGCAAAGAAACGTGCAGATAATCTAAAAGAGAACCAAAAAGGTGCTATCAATAAACTTGAGGGCATGTCATCTACAGAAAAAGCAGATGCAGGTATTGGAGAAGCTAGTAAGGGTAGACTAAAACTAGCAGAACTGGGTGGTACAAGTGCTGGTCAGAAAAAAGCCTACAATGAAAAAGTTAAACTGTATAATAGTATGAAAGATAAAAGCAGTGAAAAAGCACAGCTTCTTTTAAACTCTATTAAAGATATGCAGAAGCGTATTGGTAAAGACATACTAGGTTTTAACAAAGGTGGTACACCAGTCTCTAAGAAAGCTACAATGGACGATGCCGTAAAGGGCATGAGCATGAAGCAACTAACAGAGAAGATGTCTGACCCTAAGACACCTGCACCTATCAAGGCTGCTGCTAAACGTAGGTTAGATAGATTGTCAGGTGCAGATAATACTGCTACACTAAAGAAAATGTCACGTGGTGGTAAAGCTACTATGATGCGTGGCGGCATGGCAGGTGGTAAAGAACACATGTACGCTGCAGGTGGTATGGTTAATGATGGACTAAAGGCACTAAAGAAAGCCAGCCCAGAAGCATATAAGAAAATCACTGGCAAGTAATGCATCCTGTAGAGGCAGACATACGCAAATGGTCACATGAGTTCCTAGAAGTACCAAATGCTAAACTAAACGGACTACCACCCTGCCCCTACGCAAAGCAAGCATGGCTAGATAATAAAGTTGTATTCAGCGTTAATACAGGGCTGGAAGGACTTATCAAGGAAGTATCTACCTTTAATGACCATGACTATGACATTGTAGTGTGGGCATCTGAATACCTCATAGATATGGAATACCTAGATGGCTGGTGTGACGGTGTTAACGAAGCCATGTCAATTGCTGGCAAAGATATGCACCTCATGGTGTTTCATCCAGACTATGACGCAGAGGTAGCGGGTCTGGAGTTTTTAGTAGATAACGATGTAACAGATAACTCGTTAGATTACTGTATGGTATTTGTGCAGAGACTGTCACCACTTGACGATGCTGCACGTAGTCTGGAGAAGTCTGGGTACTACCAGCACTTTCCTCAAGAAGTATATGAAGCATTAGTATTAGACAGACGGAGATTAAGACATGGCAGGAAGAATGAAAGTAGCTAAAAAGAAAATGATGCGTGGCGGTATGGTCAAGCCTAAGACTACCAAAATGCGTGGCGGTGGTATGATGAAGACTGCACGTAAGAAGATGTCACGTGGCGGCTCTGTGAAGAAGAAGTAATGAAACACAATCTAAACACATATCTGGGTTGGGGGCTGCTCTACATGGGCAAGCCCTTTACTCGTATTGGTAATTGGTTCTGGAAGAAGCACAAACAGGTTTTGAGTAGGAATGACTAATGCCTAATTTAGATTCGTCTAAGTTTCATACACAGGGTTACACAATAGCCTCTACATCTGCGGATGCTGGTGCTACCGTTGTGTACACCTGCCCTGCCAACTTCGGGGCTATCACACGCTATCTGCATCTAAGCAATAATTCTAATAGTACTAAGAAAGCGTTTGTTCAGTTTTATCATGCTGAAGATACAGAGTACCATTACATTGCAAATGGTTTATCTATGTCGGGTCATAGCGTAGCTAATTTAGTAAATGGCGGATACTTTAATCTACATGCAGGTGATAAGATTGTAGTGTATGGAGAAACTACTAATACTATAGAGGTACTAGTATCTGTGGAAGAATACTATAACCCACAGCATAAAGGGTAAGTAGATGGCTACGAAAAAAGCACCACCCAAGCCTAAGAAAAAAGCTAAAAGCAAAGTCAACGAAGCGGGTAACTATACCAAGCCAGCATTGAGAAAGCGTTTGTTCCAACGCATTAAAGCTGGTAGCAAGGGTGGTAAGCCCGGTCAGTGGTCGGCAAGAAAAGCCCAAATGCTTGCACTTGCTTATAAGAAAGCTGGCGGCGGCTACAAAAGCTAATGGCAACTAAACTAAACGAGAATACAGAAGTTGCGTTACCTCTTCGTAACATTATCAGTATGGTTGCTGCGGCATCACTGGCAACGTGGGCTTACTTCGGTATCATAGAGCGTCTTAATCAGATTGAGACAAACATTACTATGATGGAGTCTGACCTAGAACAGAACACAGAGTTTCGCATTAAGTGGCCTCGTGGCGAGATGGGCAGCTTACCTGCTGACAGTGAGCAGTTCATGTTGATTGAACATCTTGCTGACCAGCTAGACGAACTTACAGCACAAATAGATGAAGGTCGTGCGCCACATGACCAGCAACAGAAATTAACATTAGAGTTTTATGAGAAACGAATAGGTGCTATAGAAGCTAGACTAGAGAAGATGAGGAACGGGCAAGGTGGTGACTGAGACAATAACATTAATATTATATCTTGCCGGAGACATAGCTGAACATACAGCATATGAAAAGCTGTCACATTGTCTAAAGTCAAAGCGCACAATAGAAAGAAACTTGTACAAAGATACAGGTAGCGTAAGATATGCCTGTGAATCTAAAACAGTTGAAGTAAGTAAAGGACCAAACGGTAAAACTTATATTGTAAAGATTATAGAGTAGAGGTACATATAAATGATTGCAGAAACATTAGCGGGTATTGCACTTGTAAAGAGTGCAGTGGACGGTATCAAATCCGCTATTGGCACTGCACAAGACATCAGTGAGATTGCGGGTCACATTGATAATCTGTTTGAAGGTGAAAGCCAAGTACAGAAAGCACGTAATAAAAAATCTGGTGTGGACCAGTTTAATATCAAAAGTGTAGCACAAGAAACTATTGATGCTAAGTTGGCTCAAGAAAAGATGTATGAGATGAGCCAGATGATTGACTTACGTTTTGGTCATGGAACATGGCAGGGCATCGTAACAGAACGTGCCAAGAGAATACAAGCTGCCAAGGAAGCTGCGCTTATTGCACGTAAGAAGAAAGCCAAAGAACAAGAAGAACTGGTTGAGAATATAAAGATGGGTGCTATCATCTTCGGTGCTATTGCCGCAATCATAGCGGCGGCGGTAGGAATGATTATATCAGCAGCAAAGGCAGTAGGCATAAATCAATGAAGAAACCATCACAACAAAGCCTATCTAATTGGACTAATCAAGACTGGCGTACTAAGTCAGGTAAACCTTCTGCAAAGACAGGTGAACGATATTTACCAGCAAAAGCAATAAAGTCCTTGACAAGTGCAGAATATTCTGCTACAACTAAAGCCAAGAGACAGGGTACAGCACAAGGTAAACAGCATGTATCGCAGCCTAAGTCTATTGCAAAAAAGACTGCAAAGTTTCGCAGAGGAACATAATATAACGCTACTAAAAGAAGATGAGCCTAAGTGGGAAACTAGGCTATATCTTATTAAGTTGCGTATAGAGGAAGAATATGCTAAACTTACTGATAGGACCAATAGCTGACCTAGCTGGCACATGGATGTCTGGCAAGGTTGAGGAAAAGAAAGCCCAAGCAAAGACACGTGTAGCTAAAGCAGAAGCTGAAGCTATTGTGATGCAGAAGAAAGCTACGGGTGAGATTGACTGGGATTTGGAGATGGCTAAAGGTAGTCAGTCTTCGTGGAAAGATGAGTGGCTTACAATACTCTTTAGTATTCCACTTGTACTAGCTTTCATTCCGGGCATGGAAGAGGTAGTAAAGAATGGCTTCGCAAGACTTAATGAAATGCCTGAATGGTATCAGTATTCCTTGGGAGTTATCGTTGCCGCTTCTTTTGGAGTTCGTTCAGCTACAAAATTCTTCGGTAAGAAATAATGAGTGTAGAGACTTTTCTAAAATGGAAGATACTTCCACGGTTTATGATGCTGGCTAGTACCATCATGTCGTGGCGTTGTGCTGAGTGGTTCATGGATATACCAGACCCAACAGGCGCACAGTCAGCTTTCGTATCCGTAGTGATGGGTGTTATGACTGGCGTGTTTGGTATTTGGATGGGTCACGAACACAAGGGTGATAATTAATGAAATATACACGAGATGACTTTATTAAAAAACTAGTTGCACATGAAGGTTTGCGATTAGAAGTATATCAAGATACCTTGGGTATTGACACAATTGGTATCGGAAGAAATCTGGAAGACCGGGGTATAACTGAGCAGGAGTTAGCTGACTTGGATATACCAACCATTGAGCATGTGTACGAATATGGTATCACAGAAGCTGATGCGGTTTATCTAGCAACGAATGACGTTCAGATTGTCGAGGAAGAACTGTTAAGAGCGCACCCTTGCGTGGACAGCTTAGACTCTGTGCGTCAACTTATCCTTATGGATATGGCGTTCAATATGGGCGTACCAAGACTATGTAAGTTTAAAAATATGTGGGCAGCAATACACAGTGAAGATTTTCCTACTGCAGCAAAAGAAATGCTTGACAGCAGGTGGGCAAATCAGGTAAAATCACGTAGTGTAAAATTAGCACACGCTATGCATCATGGAGAGTTTGTTGCCTAGAGAACTAAACGAAAGACAACAGAAGTTTCTGGAAGTCCTTTTTGAGGACGCTGGCGGTGACGTAGTTGCCGCTAAGAAACTGGCTGGCTATTCAGACAACACACCTACCACTGCAATTGTGAAAGGTCTAAAGGAAGAAATCCTTGAGGCAACGCAGATGTACATGGCACGTAACGCACCTAAAGCTGCGATGGCTATGGTGGGTGGTTTGTTTGACCCAACTGAGTTAGGTATCCGTGATAAGATGTCAGCGGCTAAAGAACTGCTTGACCGCACGGGTCTAGTGAAAACAGAGAAGATGCAGGTAGAAGCATCAGGCGGTGTCATGCTTATGCCACCTAAAGCAGTAGTAGACGATGACTAGAAGTATAGGCAAGTGGAAGCTACCACAGCCAACAGACATTAAAGAAGAAAACGAATGGGTACAGATACCTCGCATTGCTAGGACTGTACCATTTGGTTATGAACAGAGTGAAGAAGACCCCGACATTCTTGACCCTATACCAACTGAACTAGACTTGCTTGAAAAGGCAAGAGCGTACACAAATCAGTATTCATATCGTGAAGTATCTAACTGGCTATCAACAAACAGCGGTAGATACATCTCGCATGTAGGTCTAAGGAAAAGATTACAGAATGAGCGACAGCGTAAGAACCAAGCTAAAAGCATCCGCCAGTGGGCAGAGTATGCGGAAAAGGCAATCGCCAAAGCGAAAGTCCTCGAAGAAGAAAGAACAGGCTCAAAAGCCAACGGTTGAGATACAGGAAACACTTACTCCTGAGTTTGATACAGTTGATATTGAGCAGACCGCTAATGTTCTGTTCAAGCCTAACGAAGGACCGCAGACTAGCTTTCTAGCCGCAGGGGAACGTGAGGTTCTATTCGGGGGTTCTGCAGGTGGTGGTAAATCATATGCCATGCTTGCTGACCCACTACGTTACATGGGGCATCCTGCTTTCAGTGGACTGTTGTTACGACATACAACAGAGGAACTGAGAGAACTTGTATTTAAGTCGCAGGAACTGTACCCTAAAATCTGGCCCGGTATTAAGTGGTCAGAAAGAAAGATGCAGTGGACTGCGCCCTCTGGCGCAAGATTGTGGATGTCTTATCTGGATAGAGATGATGATGTCTTGCGTTATCAGGGTCTAGCTTTTAGTTGGATAGGCTTTGACGAACTAACACAATGGTCCACACCATATGCATGGAACTACATGCGTTCTCGTTTACGGTCCACTGCACCCGACCTGCCTATCTATATGAGGGCAACGACAAACCCCGGAGGAAGAGGTCATCACTGGGTTAAGAAAATGTTTATCGACCCAGCACCATATGACACAACCTTTGAGGCCACAGACAGTGAAACAGGAGAAGTACTACGCTACCCAGCAGGACATAGCAAGGCAGGAAAGTCTTTATTCAAGCGTAGGTTCATACCAGCAAGACTCTCTGATAATCCTTACCTTGCAGAGGCAGGAGATTACGAGGCTATGCTCTTATCGCTCCCAGAGCAACAGCGTAGGCAACTTCTCGAAGGTGACTGGGATATTAAAGAAGGTGCGGCCTTCACGGAATTTGACCGTAATGTTCATGTCATTGAGCCTTTTGATATACCTAGTAATTGGGTTAAGTTTAGGGCTTGCGATTATGGTTACGGCAGTAAGTCTGGGGTTGTTTGGTTTGCTGTCGCACCTGATGAACAACTTATTGTATATCGAGAACTCTACGTTTCTAAAGTTCTTGCCACAGACTTGGCAGATATGATACTTGAATTAGAGGCAGGTGATGGAAATATTAAGTATGGTGTCTTGGATAGTAGTCTTTGGCATAAGCGTGGTGATACTGGACCGTCTCTTGCGGAACAAATGGTAAGCAGAGGTTGTCGTTGGCGACCATCAGATAGAAGCCGTGGTAGTCGTGTAGCAGGTAAGAATGAGATACACAGACGCTTACAGGTAGATGACTTCACAGAGGAACCTAGACTTGTTTTCTTTAGTAATTGCACGAACATCATATCCCAACTACCTTCCATACCGTTGGATAAAAAGAACCCAGAGGATATTGACACGAATAGTGAAGACCACTTGTACGATGCTATGAGGTATGGTATAATGTCAAGACCACGGTTTAGTATATTTGACTATGACCCTAACGGTGGCCCAAGAAACAGTATGCCAGTAGCAGATTCCACATTTGGATATTAAGGATATAAAATGGCTGAAGAAGAAATTATGATTGAAGATGATGCTATTGCATTAGAGGACACTGACGATAGTGTTGTTGTAGATGCTGACGTATCCAAGATTATTCCTTTTATTATGGAACGCTACAGTAGGTCTGAAGACTATCGGTATCAAGATGAAGAGCGTTGGCTGAGAGCCTACCGCAACTATAGAGGTTTATACGGTCCCGATGTACAATTTACAGAAACTGAAAAGTCTCGTGTCTTCGTTAAGATTACCAAAACTAAAACCCTTGCAGCTTATGGACAAATTATTGACGTTCTATTTGCAAATAACAAATTTCCTTTATCCATCGAACCTACGACTTTACCGGAAGGTGTCGTGGCAGACGTTCATTTTGACCCTCAAGAGCCAGAAGAACTTAGAGGTGATACAGCGTTATCTAGCCCATATGGTTTCAAGGGCGATGGTATGGAGTTCCCGAAAGGTGCGACAACTAAAACTCTTAGCGAAAAACTTGGGCCACTAGAAGGTAAGCTAGAGGGTGTCACAGATAAGCTAAAAGAAGGTCCGGGTAATACACCTACTGCTATTGAGTTTAGCCCCGCTATGATTGCTGCTAAGAAGATGCAGAAGAAAATCCATGACCAACTAGAGGAGTCTGGTGCTAATAAAAATTTACGTAGTAGTTCTTTTGAAATGGCCTTGTTTGGTACAGGTATTATGAAGGGGCCATTTGCTATTGATAAGGAGTATCCTAATTGGGATGATGAGGGTAACTATGACCCACTCTTTAAAACAGTACCACAGATTAACCACGTATCGGTATGGAACTTCTACCCAGACCCAGACGCTAACAATATGGATGAAGCACAGTTTGTTATCGAGCGTCATAAGATGTCTCGTACACAGTTGCGTAATCTAAAGAAAAGACCGTACTTCCGTAGTGACGTTATTGATGAAGCTATCAATATGGGTGAAAACTACAATAAGAAGTATTGGGAAGATGATTTATCTGACTATGCACCAGAGCATGGCATTGACCGCTTTGAGGTATTAGAGTATTGGGGCATGGTGGATGTCGAGATGCTTGAAGACCAAGGTGTAGACATCCCAGAAGAGTTAACAGACTTTGATGAACTACAAGCAAACGTATGGATTTGTAATGGTAAACTCTTACGTATGGTTCTTAATCCTTTCAAGCCTTCTCGTATTCCATATCATGCAGCACCATTTGAGTTAAACCCATACTCATTCTTTGGAGTAGGTATTGCTGAGAACATGGATGATACTCAAACGCTAATGAATGGTTTCATGCGTATGGCTGTAGATAATGCTGTACTCTCTGGCAACTTGATTGTTGAGGTAGATGAAACTAACCTAGTACCGGGCCAAGACCTATCACTATATCCGGGTAAGGTATTCCGTAGACAGGGTGGCGCACCGGGTCAGGCTATCTTTGGTACTAAGTTTCCAAACGTGTCCTCTGAGAATATGATGTTGTTTGATAAGGCACGTCAGCTATCTGATGAGTCCACAGGAATGCCTAGCTTCGCCCACGGGCAGACAGGTGTATCCGGCGTGGGTAGGACTGCCTCTGGCATCTCCATGCTCATGGGTGCGGCTGCAGGGGGCATTAAAACGGTAATCAAGAATGTAGACGATTATCTACTGCGCCCACTAGGTGAAGGTCTATTCCGCTTTAATATGCAGTTTGACTTTGACAAAGAGATTAAAGGCGACCTAGAAGTTAAGGCACGTGGAACAGAAAGTCTGATGGCTAATGAAGTACGTAGTCAGAGATTGATGCAGTTCCTACAAGTTGCAAGTAACCCAGCACTTGCTCCTTTTGCTAAGTTCCAATATGTAATCAGTGAGATTGCAAAGTCAATGGACTTAGACCCCGACAAAGTTACCAACAACATGAGTGAAGCTGCTCTACAAGCTGAGTTGATGAAA